>UMIM01007870.1_pt1 | contig 29235 bp, 20 predicted proteins | sample 1965831 | NCBI WGS metagenome assembly UMIM01 (sample SAMEA4836125, study PRJEB28245) | human gut metagenome | biome: gut microbiome; material: fecal sample | place: Denmark | collected 2008 | reverse complement strand
GCCAAAGGGGGCAGACTGTAAATCTGTTGCTTCTAGCTTCGATGGTTCGAATCCATCCTCTCCCACCAAAAAACAGGTAGACTCTTCGAGAGTTTACCTGTTTTTTTTCGATTTCATGTGTATGGCTTTGTAGATCCAAAAATCAGAAGCCGTGTCCTGCGGATGCTGCTTCTTCAAACGACGAACACGAGAAAGAGGAAGAGAATTATGGTACGAGAAGATTTGAGAAATGTCGCCATTATTGCCCACGTTGACCACGGCAAGACCACGCTGGTTGACGAGATGCTGAAGCAGGGCGGCGTATTCCGGGAAAATCAGGCTGTGGCAGACCGTGTCATGGACTCCAACGATCTGGAGCGTGAGCGTGGTATCACCATTCTGGCAAAAAACACCTCGGTACGCTACGGCGACACCAAGATCAATATCATTGATACACCGGGACATGCGGACTTCGGCGGCGAGGTAGAACGTGTTCTCAGCATGGTAGACGGCGCACTGCTGCTGGTAGATGCGGCTGAGGGCCCGATGCCTCAGACACGCTTTGTGCTCTCCAAGGCACTGGAAATGAACCTGAAGATCATCGTTGTGGTCAACAAGATCGACCGTCCGGACGCACGCCTGGACGAGATCGCAGACGAGGTGCTGGAGCTGCTCATGGATCTGGATGCCAGCGAGGAACAGCTGGAAAACACCCCGTTCCTGTACTGCTCCGGCCGTGCCGGCACGGCCAGCTTTGACCCCCACGAAACAGGCACCGACCTCAAACCCCTGTTCGACACCATTATGTCCTATGTGGATCCGCCGGAGGGCGATCCGGAGGCACCGCTGCAAATGCTGATCTCCTCCATTGACTATAATGAGTACGTGGGCAGAATCGGCATCGGCCGCATCGCAAGAGGCACCATTCAGGTGGGACAGCAGGTGCTGCTGGGCAACTACCACGATCCGGAGAACTCCCGCCGCAACAAGATCGTCTCCCTGCTGCAAATTCAGGGACTTCAGCGTGTGCCGGCAGAGTCCGCAACCGTGGGCGACATCGTCTGGATCAGCGGCATTGAGAACATCTCCATCGGCGACACCGTCTGTGCGCCGGAGTGCTTCGAACCGCTGCCGTTCACCAAGATCAGCGAGCCGACGGTGGAAATGACTTTCTGTGTCAACGACAGCCCGTTTGCCGGACAGGAGGGTAAGTTCGTCACCTCCCGCCAGCTTCGTGACCGTCTGATGCGGGAGCTGCTCCGTGACGTTTCCCTGCGTGTCACTGAGACCGACAGCACCGATGCATTCCGTGTTGCCGGCAGAGGTGAAATGCACCTGTCCATCCTGATTGAAAACATGCGCCGTGAGGGCTACGAGCTGGGCGTTTCCACGCCTCGTGTTCTGTTCCACGAAGTGGACGGCAAGCGCTACGAACCCATCGAGGAACTGTCCATCGACGTTCCGGAGGAGTGCGTTGGCTCTGTCATGGAAAAGCTTGGCTCCCGTAAGGCAGAACTGCAGGACATGCACCCGCAGGGCAGCCGTACCCGTCTGACCTTCCTGATCCCCTCCCGGGGTCTGTTCGGCTATAAGAGCGAATTTCTCACTGACACCAAGGGCGAGGGCATCATGAGCAGTGTCTTTTATGAGTACCAGCCGTACAAGGGCGATATTCCCCGCCGCAGCGTTGGTTCGCTGATCTCTTTCGAAACCGGCGAAGCTGTCACCTACGGTCTGTTCAACGCACAGGAGCGCGGCTCGCTGTTCATCGGCGCAGGCGTGCCAGTTTATGAGGGCATGGTTGTGGGCGCATCCCCCAAGGCAGAAGATCTGGTAGTCAACGTCTGCAAGCGCAAGCACCTCACCAACACCCGTGCCAGCGGCAGCGACGATGCGCTCCGTCTGGTACCGCCGCGCAACCTGAGTCTGGAAGACTGTCTGGAATTTCTGGCGGACGACGAGCTGCTGGAGGTCACCCCCAAGACACTCCGTATCCGGAAGCAGATCCTGAGCAATCAGACCCGTGCAAAAATGCGCGGCAAAAAATAAGAGCAACGCCGCACAAGCTTTGTGCAGGATTGCCTAAAACTCGTGTTCCCCGAAAGCCAACCGCACCGATTCAGTTTCAGTCGGTGCACCGAAGAAAGGAACGAATATGACACATCATCCATTTTGGAAAAAAACATTGTGGGCTGCCCTCCTGACCGCAGCGTTCGCCATGACCGCTACCGGCTGCGGCAATCAAAAGGATGACAGCAGCACCGCCGGCGCAAGCACCTCCGCCTCCCAGACCGAAGTCGGCACGACACCGGAAGGCGGCGACACTGCACCGGAAACCAGCATCTTCAACTATCAGATGAACGATGACGGCACCATTTCCATTACCGGATACAACGGGACAGATACCGATCTGAACATCCCGTCCACGGTGGACAGCTATGTGGTTTCCGCCATCGCCGACCACGCCTTTGAGGCAAACTGGAATCTCACCAGCGTGACGCTGCCGAATGGTCTGGCCACCATCGGCGAGAGTGCGTTCATGGACTGCGGTTCGCTGACCTCGGTTTCCATTCCGGAAACGGTTTCCACCGTGCGCCGTGCGGCATTTGCAAGCTGTTCCAGCCTGACCAGCATCTCCCTGCCGGCTGCAACAACCACCGTTATGGAAGAGGCGTTCACCGGCTGCGGCAGCCTCACCGACCTGACGATCGCCAGCAGCACGCTGGAATACGACCGCTGGGGTCTGGTAGAGGGCGCAGAACCGCTGGCAGTGACCATCACCTGCCCGTCCGGCTCCGCCATTGAAACATGGGCAGCGGAAAACGGCATTTCCACCCAGCCGCTGGCATAAGGAAAGGACAAGCGCATGAAAAAATCCCTTTGGAACCGTATTACCGCACTGCTGCTCGCCTGCACCGCCCTGTTTGCCATGGGCGGATGCGGCAGCAAGGCAGATTCCTCCGACACCTCGGAGAGCAGCGCTGCTTCTGAGAGCACCGGAGAGGACATCCAGCCGGTGACGGAATCCAACCCCGATGATATGGATTACAAGCTGACCTACGACAGCGAAGCTGTTCCGGAAGGTCTGGCAAACACCATCTCTCTCTATTTCTATGCCATCGACACCCAGAACTATGACCTCTACAAGGCACAGCTCTATACGGACTATCAGGAATCCATGGAGGCATACTTACAGGAGAAGTACAGCTATGGCATGGAGCGCGGACTGGAACAGTACCACGAGACGCTGGTGAACTATGCCCAGACCGACACCTTCACCATCACCGGTCTGGAAATGGCACAGGCAAAGGAAGTCCTCCAGGAAAACTTTGAGGAGGACACCGACTTCGTACAGGATTATCTGGACACCTACGCCTCCCTGCTGGGCGACGACTTCGTCAGCAAGATGAAGGAGGACGCCACCGCCATCTATGACATCGCCGTAACCATGAAGGGCAACGATGCCGACGGCAACGAGATCACCATTCTGGACAACGTAGAAGTTCTGGCTGTGGAAATCGACGGAACGTTCGGCATTCTCGGCTAACCCCACAATACAACCGTTTTTGACAAGACCCGTGCTGCATCTTTGCAGGCGGGTCTTTTTGGTGCAAAAACGACAAAACCGGTGCCGGGAATCCGCCTTGGAAAAACAATTGTCCGCAAATTTTATGCAGAACTTGACAATTGCACGAAAATGGCGTATAATAAAAAGTACCGTTTCAAAAAACCGGTCAGAGCAGAAGCTTGTTTTCACGGAGATCCATACATAGAGGGGCCTATGGAATTACTGGCGCTTTGGAAAACCATGCGCCATGCCCATGGAAGCAGCTCTGAGAATCTGCTGCAAACAGATTCTACAGGGACACTGTTCCAGTGTCGCCTGCCATTTCCGGCCGTCCTGGATCGGAAAACAGAATTTCAAAGCGTATGGTTTTGCATGCCACGCTTTGCAGGAGGGTATTTAGCGATGCACAGAGTGTATAACTTTAGCGCAGGCCCGGCAGTGCTGCCGGAAGAAGTGCTGCAGGAAGCAGCAGCTGAAATGATGGATTACAAAGGCACCGGTATGTCCGTAATGGAAATGAGCCACCGCAGTGCCGCATTCGACGAGATTATCAAAACAGCAGAACAGGATCTCCGTGACCTGATGGGAATTCCCGACAACTACAAGGTTCTGTTCCTGCAGGGAGGCGCATCCCAGCAGTTTGCAGCTGTCCCCATGAACCTAATGAAAAACGGCGTAGCTGACTACATCGTCACCGGTCAGTGGGCAAAAAAGGCATATCAGGAGGCGCAGAAGTACGGCAAGGCTGTCAAGATCGCTTCCTCCGAGGACAAGACATTCTCCTATATTCCGGACTGCTCCGATCTGCCCATCGACGAAGACGCCGATTATGTCTATATCTGTGAGAACAACACCATTTATGGTACCAAATATAAGAAGCTGCCCAACACCAAGGGCAAGCCTCTGGTGGCAGACGTTTCCTCCTGCTTCCTGAGCGAGCCGGTAGATGTCACCAAGTACGGTGTGATCTACGGCGGTGTTCAGAAGAATGTGGGTCCGGCAGGCGTTGTCATCGCCATCATTCGGGAAGACCTGATTCCGGAAAAGCCGGCTGTGGAGAACACCCCCACCATGCTGGCATGGAAAACACAGGCGGACGCAGACTCCCTGTACAACACACCGCCCTGCTACGGCATTTATATCTGCGGCAAGGTGTTCAAGTGGCTCAAGAAGATGGGCGGTCTGGAAGCAATGCAGAAGCACAATCAGGAAAAGGCAAAGATCCTGTACGATTTCCTGGACGAGAGCAAGCTGTTCAAGGGCACCGTCCGCAAGGAAGACCGTTCTCTCATGAATGTACCGTTCGTGACCGGCGACAAGGAACTGGATGCCAAGTTCATCAAGGCTGCTACAGAAGCCGGCTTCGTGAACCTGAAGGGCCACCGCACCGTTGGCGGTATGCGTGCCTCCATCTACAATGCAATGCCCATCGAGGGCGTGCAGAAGCTGGTGGACTTCATGCGTCAGTTTGAAACAGAAAATGCCTGAAGAAAGGATGGAATCCCATGTATACCATTCAAACACTCAATAAGATCTCTCCTGCCGGAACCGAACGGTTCGGACAGAATTACACCGTAACCGACACCGCTGAGAATCCGGATGCCATTCTGGTGCGCAGCGCATCGCTGCACGAAACCGAATTTGGCTCCAACCTGCTGGCAATCGCCCGTGCAGGTGCCGGTGTCAACAACATCCCGCTGGATCGCTGCGCAGAAGCCGGCATCTGTGTATTCAACACACCGGGTGCCAATGCCAATGCCGTAAAGGAACTGGTGCTCACCGGTCTGCTCATCTCCTCCCGAAAGATTCCGGAGGCAATGACCTGGGCGGCTGGTCTGACCGACGGCGAAACCACCGTTGCAAAGCAGGTGGAAAAGGGCAAGAGCCAGTTCGCCGGCCCGGAGATCAAAGGCAAGACACTGGGCATCATCGGTCTGGGTGCCATCGGCGCACTGGTTGCCAACGCAGCCGTTGCACTGGGCATGAAGGTCGTCGGCACTGACCCGTTCCTGTCCATCGGCGCAGCACTGCGTCTGGATCCGTCTGTGACTGTCGTCAAGACACAGGACGATGTTTTCGCCGTAGCCGATTACCTGACCATCCACGTACCGTTCAACAAGGACACAGAGGGCATGATCAATGCCGCTTCCATCGCCAAAATGAAGGACGGCGTTCGTGTGCTGAACTATGCCCGCGGCGAACTGGTCAACGATGATGATATGATCGCAGCGCTGGAGAGCGGCAAGGTGGCTTACTACTGCACCGACTTCCCCAACGCAAAGACCTGCAACGCAAAGCACATCATTGCAACCCCGCATCTGGGTGCTTCCACACCGGAGAGCGAGGACAACTGCGCAAGCATGGCAGCCGATGAGCTGATGGCTTATCTGGAACAGGGCGACATCCGCAACAGTGTGAACCTGCCCAATGCACAGCTTCAGGCAGTATATACCAAGGTTTGTATCATTCACCGGAACGTTCCGGCAATGATCTCCGCCCTGACCTCTGTCATCGGCGTGGCTGGCGCAAACATTGAGAACATGACCAATGCCAGCAAGAAGGATTACGCTTACACCATTCTGGACATCGACGGTGTCACCGAGGGAATGATCAAGGCACTGACCGCCATTGACGGCGTGCTGCGTGTTCGTGTGATCGAAAAGTAAATTCTACGGCATCTCCCCGGCATTTCTCTCTGCCGGGTGACTTCAGCGCACTGCGCTGAAATAGATTGCATTACCAGAGTAGGAAACGGTGCGTTAAGTGTCCGGCAGACGGGGAGTTGCTGCCGGGACGAAAAATTCAGGACAGTGTCCCGAATTTGCGGTGCCGATTCCGCATCCCGCTGAATGCATCATAAGAAGTCCTGATTTTTCAGAAAGCCTTTCTTGAAATTCACTCCTTATGTGCACGAAGCACCATTTCAAAATGCCCGTCAAGGGTAAGGAGGTATTTTCATGAGAGGCTTTTTGTCATTATTCACTGATTCCGCACGTGAACTGAAACAGGTGCGGACCATCACCGTTGCAGCGCTGTTCATGGCGCTGTCCATCGTCCTGCGCACCATCGCCATTCCCATCGGCACGGACATCCGCATCACGTTCGCATTTCTGGGCGTGATGATCATCGCCATGCTGTATGGCCCGGTGGTTTCCATGATTGCCGCACTGGGCACGGACATCATCGGCTATCTGCTGGACGGCTCCAAAATGCGGGAATATAACCTGCTGCTGGCGCTGGTGGTTGTTCTGAATGCGCTGGTATACGGTCTGTTCCTGTATCGCCGCACATCCCAGAAGAACCTGCTGTTCTCCGCCGTGCTGGCACGTCTGACCGTGGTGCTTATCGGCAATCTGGTGCTGAACTCCAGCATTCTGTACGCATGCTACATCAATCCGGATTTCCCGTTTGCCATGTCCGGCTCGGCATGGAGCGCATTCGGCACCTGGATGCTGCCCCGTCTGATCAAGAACGTGGGACAGTTTCCCTTTGACGTCATCATGATCTGCGTTCTGCTGCCCATCGTCGTCAAGGCTTACCAGCAGGTATTCCACAAGTCGGTCCTGCGCACGGTAAATTAAGAACCTGTCTTTCCATGCGTACACACGTGCCTTGTGAAAACAGGTTCTAAACACCTGTCTTTCCAAGCGGATCAGCTCCCATAATCCGTAAAACCACCCGCTGTCCGGTGTCACTCTGGTGCCGAACAGCGGGTGTTTCTTTGCCATGGCAGACGGGACACAGCGGATTTCGCCGTCTGTGAACCGCAATTCATAGAAAGCGCTGCCTGCCGGCTTCTCTCAAAACGCAAATCCCGAAAAAAACACGTGACAAATTCAGAGAAATATGTTATAATAGAGGTTAAGAGCCTACGCCGCCGGAACTTATTTCCACAGGATCCGGCGGCTGCAAATAAAGGAGGATCCTGTATGTCAAAAAAGCCGTTCTATATTACCACACCGATCTACTATCCGTCCGGCAATCCGCACATCGGACACTGCTACACCACCGTTGCCTGCGATTCCATCGCACGCTACAGACGGATGCAGGGCTATGATGTGCTCTTTCTCACCGGTACCGATGAGCACGGTCTGAAAATCGAACAGAAAGCCGCTGCCAAGGGCGTTACCCCGAAAGAATACGTGGACGAGATCGTCAAGACGTTCAAAGCCCTCTGGGCAAAGATGCACATCAGCTATGACCGCTACATCCGCACCACCGACGATTACCACATAGAGACGGTACAGAAGATTTTCAAGAAGCTGTACGATCTTGGCTACATCTACAAGGGCGAGTACAAGGGCAAGTACTGCACCCCGTGCGAGAGCTTCTGGACGGAATCCCAGCTGGACGAAAACGGCTGCTGTCCGGAATGTCACCGTGAGGTGACCGAGGCAAAGGAAGAGGCATACTTCATGAAGATGTCCCCCTTCGCCGACCGCATTGAAAAGCTGCTCACAGAGACCGACTATCTTCAGCCGAAAACCCGTGCGGTAGAGCTGGTAAACAACTTCATCAAGCCCGGTCTGGAAGACCTGTGCGTTTCCCGCACCTCTTTCAAGTGGGGCATTCCGGTCACATTCGACCCCGACCACGTGGTTTACGTCTGGGTCGATGCGCTGTCCAACTATATCAGCGCACTGGGCTACGGCAACGAAGCTTACCACGATTTCGACCGCTACTGGCCGGCAGATGTCCACATGGTTGCCAAGGACATCATGCGGTTCCACGCCATTATCTGGCCGGCAATACTGATGGCGCTGGATCTGCCGCTGCCGAAGCACCTCGCCGTTCACGGCTGGATCACCTTCAACGGACAGAAGATGTCCAAGTCGCTGGGCAACGTAGTTGACCCGTTCCTGCTGGCTGACCGCTACGGCGCCGATGCCATCCGCTATCACATCCTGCGGGAAATGGCGCTGGGCGCAGACAGCTCGTTCTCCAACGAGATCATGATCAACCGCATCAACTCCGATCTGGCAAATGGTCTGGGCAATCTGGTTTCCCGTACCGTTGCCATGGTGGACAAGTACTTCGGCGGCACGCTGCCGGAGGAACGTCAGGCAGGCGAGTTTGACGACGACCTCATTGCAGCTGCCACCGGACTGAAAGCAAAGCTGGAGACGCTGCTGGACAAGACCCAGCTGAACCAGATGCTGGCGGAGATCTTCCAGGTGGTATCCCGTGCAAACAAGTACATCGACGAGACAGCGCCGTGGATTCTGGCACGGGACGAGGCAAACCGCACCCGTCTGGCAACGGTGCTGTACAACCTGCTGGAGACCATCCGCATCATCACCCTGCCGCTGGGCGCATTCATGCCGGAGACCATGCCGAAGATCTGGGCGCAGATCGGCGCAACAGAGAACACGCTGACCTACGACACCGCCGACCAGTTCGGCACACTGCCGGCAAATGTGACGGTGCACAAGGGCGAGATCATCTTCCCGAGAATTGACGTGGAGAAGGAGATCGACGAGCTGAACCAGCTGATTCTGGCAGCACAGCCCAAGGAAGAGCCGAAGGAGCCGGAGTTCACCCCGCAGCCGCTGGCAGAGGAGATCGGCATCGAGCAGTTCGGTGCGGTGGATCTGCGTGTGGCAAAGGTGCTGGAATGCGAAAAGGTGAAAAAGTCCAAGAAGCTGCTGAAGCTCCAGCTGGACGACGGCATGGGCGGCAGACAGGTGGTTTCGGGCATTGCACCGTGGTACAAGCCGGAAGACCTGATCGGCAAGAAGATTATGCTGGTGGCAAACCTGAAGCCGGCAAAGCTGTGCGGCGTGGAAAGCTGCGGCATGATCTGTGCGGCAGATATGCCTAACGGTGATGTCAAGGTGATCTTCCCTGACGAAAGCCTGCCGGTAGGCTCGAAGATCCGCTAAACGAACAAAACGCAAAACCATAGAAAAAGAAGCCGTACCTCGGAGTGGTCTGAGGTACGGCTTTTCTGTTGGGGATGCGGTTGAGTTATGCCAGCTTCTGCCGGAGCAGTGCCAGGTCGAAGCCGTTGACAGTGCCGTCTGCGTTGAGGTCAGCGGTCTGCCACTGGGATTGTGTCAGGGTACGTTCCTGTAGAAGGTATCGCTGGAGTAGAACGGCATCGGCGGTGGTAAGGGTGTTGTCGGAGTTGAGGTCGCCGGGGATTGTATCATATACTTGAATCTGCTTATAATCAAGAACCGTTGAAGATTCCCCACAAGCATTTTCCGCATATAAAAAATAACCATAGGTTCCTGCTTTATCAAATGAGCAAGTATATGTATCTTTTCCTGTTACATCAATAAAATCTACTCGCTTTCCATTATAATCAATTGGGATAGCTAAACGAGTGGCATTTTGACTTGTAAAAGAAAATGTTATCGTTTCACCAATTACATAGTACGATTTATCTGTTGAAATAGACAAATTTGATGGCGGGTTGTCTTGCACAGTAAATTCGATATATTCAGTTGTAGATTCTCCACATGCATTTTCTGCATATAAAAAATAGCCATAAATTCCTGCTTTATCAAACGAACAAGTATACGTATTTTTCCCTGTTACATCAATAAAATCTGTTCTTTTTCCGTTATAATCAACTGGAATAGCTACTCTTACAGCATTATCACATGAAAATGAAAATGTAATTTGTTCACCTACTGCATAACTGTTTTTATCTGTAGAAATCGTTAAATTCGCAGGAACAGAACTATCAACTCGAAATTGTTTATAATCTAAAACCGTAGAAGCTTCGCCTGCTGCATTTTTAGCATATAAAAAATAGCCATATACACCTGGTGTATCAAATGAGCAAGTATATGAAGATCTTCCAGACACATCAATAAAATATTTTCGTTCTCCATTTACATCTATCGGAATATACATTTCTGTTGCATTTGAACACGAAAACGTGAACGTCACTGTATCATTAACTTTATACTTTCCGTCATTAGATGTTATACTCAAATTTGTCGGCGGATTTGGATTCGGATAATTCGGTCTCAAATACAACCGAATCGAACCGCCCATGCTTTTCGCAACGCTCTGTGCATTTCTCTCTCCGGCACATCTTCCGCCAGGATAAGTTTTCCCCTGGTTATTACCGCCGGCACAGTACACAGTGCCACCCTCGACCCTTGTTACAATTTCCACGTGTGACCATGAAAAAAACAACAGGTCTCCCGGCTGCGGCGAAGATACTACAACCGCACCTCTTTTTCGCATCTTTTTTTCAAAATCTGCAACCGTTCCACCGTGTGCAACGATTGAATCATCACATCCGGCATTTTCAAGGCAGTCCGCAACATATTCATCACACCATGCCCCATAATCGACCCCAGAATACCCAAAATCAGAACAAGTTCGACCAGCTTGTGATTTCGCTATCGTCGCAACATCCTGTGCAACATTGCCGGTCAGAGTATATCTGCTCTTATCAAAGCCATCCTTTCGACAGCAAATCGCAGAGACTGTCAGTGGATTCATTGACAAAGAACCCAGATATGTTCCAAATAACACAATGCTGACAAACGCCGCAACCCACCGGACAAACCTTGTTTTCCTGCTTGCTTTCACTGATACCAACTCCTTTGTGCTTTATAGTCATATCTGACTATTCTATTCATATTATAATCTATTTAGATTGATATGTCAATATCTTTTAGCCATTTGTGATAAAATAAACGAAAAAAGGAGTGGCACACATGGCTTTTTATCAGCGAATTCGAGATCTGCGAGAAGATGCAGACAAAACACAATCTGAACTTGCAGCATATCTTGGGACAACTGCCCAGTACTATGGCAAATATGAAAAAGGAGAACGTGAACTTCCGTTTTCTCGTGCCGTCCAGCTGGCGGACTTCTACGGGGTCAGTCTGGACTACATCGCCGGACGCACCAACATTCCTGTCAACCGCTGTACCGTTTCGCTCCACGAAGACACCGCTGCCGTGCTCCAAAAATACAACGCCCTCACCGAACGCAACAAGGGCAAGCTGGAACAATTCCTCGACACCCTCTATGAACAGCAGGCTCAGCAAAAAGAAGTGCAATCCTCCGGCTGAAATAAATACCACACAAAAGTCCCCGCACCGTCTGACCGATGCGGGGACTCTTTTGGTCCGCTTATTTTTCCGGTGTCACGCTGCAAACTGTCAGCGTTTCCGCCTGCACAGTGAACCGGATCTCCATGCCGGCAAAGGGGAAGCCGTATACCCGTTCCGGGTCGTGCTGGTAGGACGGGCGGGGATCCTGCGCTAGCAGTTCCGTCAGCGGTTCACGCAGATGCGCCGGCACCTGTGACAGCCACGCCTCCGGAAAGACCACGTGCAGCCGGTGGGCTGCTGCCTGCACCGCAAATCCGCCTCTTGCCTCCGGATGGCTGTCGATATGGGGCAGGTAGGGCTTGATGTCATAGATGGGCGTGCCGTCCATGAGGTCGGCGCCGGTCACGATCAGATACGGCGCATCTTTCCCGTGGAGCACCACCTCTTTCAGCGCCACCACCGACAGCCCCACCGGATTCGGCCGGAACGGCGAACGGGTGGCAAATACCCCCATGCGCTGGTTCCCGCCCAGTCTCGGCGGACGCACCGTGGGCGACCAGTTTTCCCGCACCGCCTGCGAGAACTGCCAGATCAACCAGATGTGGCTGTATTTCTCCAGCCCCCGAAAGGCGTCGGCGTTGCGGTAGGTCGGCTCCATCACAATTCGTGATTCCAGTTCCACCAGACCGCTCTGCCGTGGAATCCCGAACTTTGTCGGGAAATCGTTTCGAATGCGTGCGATGATTTTGATAGTATCACTTCCTTACGGGCTCTTAAAGCAAGCCCAGCGACTGCATGTCCTCATAGCTCAAGATGTCCCAGTGCGCCAGCTTGTTGCGTGCCTCCCGATAGCTCCGCAGCTTTTCATAGTCCTTCTGCTCCACGTGGCACTTGGTGTTGCAAATGAAGTACAGCGTGCCCAGTTCCAGTTCGTCCGGCTCGTAGATGGTCTCGCCGTTGGAATTGCGGACGGGCATCACGCCCATCAGCTTTTCGTGATGCTTGCGGATAAATGCGCTCCGGAATTGCTCCATCTTCGGGAAGATGATCTTGATCTGCGCCTCCCACACAGCAGCGTGTACCCGTTTTTCCAAGTCTTCGCTGTTGTAGCCGTAGTCCGCAAAGAGCGTTCCCACCGTTTCCAACGGCGATTGGGCGAGTGCCACGCCCTCGTCTGCCAGTTGTCCCGCCTGCTCGACGTTTTCGCCGGCAATGTGGTCGGCAATCTCGGCGATGTACTGCTTCTGTGTGCTGCTGCACCGCAGCGGCGCCGTTACCGCCAGACAGAGCATCAGCCCGTCATAATCCGAAACATAGTCCTGATAGTTCAGGAAGGTCAGCTGCCGGTAACCGCTGACGCTGGAGCACTGCACCTCCAGCAGAAAGACAGCGTGCTGGGCATTCTCCGGAAAGCTCTCCAGATAGTCCCGCACAAATTGAAACCACGCCTCGCATTCGTCCCGATGGATGCCCTTGACATAGATATACATCTGGTGGAGCGTCACCGGTTTGCTTGCCAGGTATTGTCCATAGGTCTGGGTGGGCCAGTAGTTGTCGTAGTCCCACTGCTCACAGTGATTTTTCAAAATGAATTCCCCGGGTTCCATGCGTTTTTTGGGATCACGCTCATATGGTGCTTCTATCACCAAAAAATCCCGTGTGGCGCTGGTCTGATGCAGAGAATTTTGGAGCATGCTGATAAAAACCGAGCGCCACGGCACATCGCCGGGAAAGTTCAGGACGACAGAATTTTCCAGCTCCACCTGTTCCAGCACGTCTTTCTGAAATCTTGCAGGGTTGGGGGTGCGTCCCCACCACAGCTCTTCTGTCATCATGCTTCTTCACCATCCCCGATATAATTTGCCAGCTGGTTGGCAACCTCTTTCTGGTCGCCCAGCAGTTCCCGAAAGCTCTTAGTGGAAAAAACATAGGTTCCGCCGTTGTCCCCCAGCACGTTCAGGTCGCACATCTCGATGAGCAGTTCGTTGATCTGTTCGTCTGTCAGCCGCAGAAGTCTGCCGATCTGGTTTTCCACGGCGATCTCCCGAATCTCTGCGAGAGAGTAGCCGGCATCCGACTGCTTCCGATAATACAGCTCGGCAATGATCAGTGCAATGATCATGTAGTAGCCGCCCTCGTCCTTATCCACCTTCAGGGTGATGTCCAGCTTCTGCCGGATCATCTCGTTAAAGCCGGGATCCGAGAGCACGCTCTTGAGGTGGGTTTCTGTCACAATGTACGGCGGTGTTTCCGTCTCGTTATAGCCGGCATAATCCCGCTTCATTGCCTCCAGCAGCTTCTGGCAGTACAGCTGGATCAGACCCGGGAAATAATTGGTCTGCGCCAGAATCATGGAAATGGTATTCTCATCCTGGAACCGGATGCCCAGATAGCCCAGCGCATGGGTCAGCAGTTCTGTGCCCTCCGGCGTCTTGAACGGGTGGATGGTCAGGGGTTCCAGATGGGTCAGTCCGATGTTGTTGGAAAGCACCTCCTCCCGATTGAATCGGATCAGGTTGTGCGTTCCGGCGATGACGAACTTGAACTTGCTGGACTGGATCTCCTTCAGCTCGGAAATCGGTTGATACTTGATCGCACTGCAGCTTTGAATGAAGATATCGCCCTCATCCAGCATCAGCAGCAGATAGTTAATGGGGTTCTCCTCGTCCATCAGACGGCGCTTGATGTGCCGTGTCAGAACGCTCCAGTCGTCGCACTCGCAGGATTCGTCCAGAATGCCCTCGTCCACCAGCGACTGGGAAACCTTTCGGGCAGCCTGCGGATATTCCAGATGAAAGACATCGACTACCACCGCACGATGCCCCTGACTGTTGCCATCGATTTCCTTTCTCGCCATATTCAGCAGGGCGCTCTTACCCAGCTGGCGTCCGCCGTAGATCAAGTTTGCGCCATTGGGCGACTTGATTTTTTCCAGTTCTGCGGTGCGTCCGGTGAACAGCTCCGGCGGGAATTTCTTGCCGGATTCCGGTATAAAGGGCTGGCAGTAGGCAAACGGCAGTGCCGTCGCCATAAGTATGCGGTTGATGGCGTTGGTGCTGTAGTGCTTTGCCAGATAGAACAGCAGCACACGGTCGATCAGCAGGAACACCTTGGAGAACGACTGGTTCTCCTTGAGCTTCCGTGCAAAGTGACGGCGCTGGGACAGGGACATGGAATCATCCAGAAAAATGATGGTATTCATGGAAACGGTGTTGATCTTCTCCAGCATGTCCATCAGGCGCTCCGGATTGAAGTCGCCGGTGATGCACAGCACACGGAAGCCATCCTCCTCCGAATCCGAGCCAAATGCCGGAATGGGGTGCGAATAGTAGATATGACCGCTCCGCTTTTTCATCCTCACGTTATAGATGTCTGCCCCGGCATTCGGCTCCTCCGTCACCGTGCAGTCCGTCCAGCCCAGCAGTTCCAGCAGCTGCGTCACACGCTCCACACCGGCATGCTCACTGCCATTGGAGAGCCATTTCTCAATCAGACGGGCGCCGCTGCGCCTGTCCTTCATCAGAGTGTTGGCAGAACGCCGTTTGATCGCCTTTTCCATGGTGATGCCACGGTCAGACACAACCTCGTGGAGCGAAGCGTACTCTTTCAGGAAGCTCTCCAGATAGTAGAACGGCTCTTCCGAGAAGTCCCGCACCTCTGTGATATCCTGCCGGCGAATGCGGTTGATCATGTTCTCCGCAGCTGTATAATTCTGCGTTTCGATGAGTCCGGCAATCTCCTCCTTGGTATAGGGGCCGTGTTCCAGCTCCGGATTGCTGAACACCGTGTCCAGCTGGCGGGACAGCTGCTCGCCGTATTCCTTGGCGTTGTCTGTGATCTCCTGCTCCAATGCCTCCAGCAGGGAGATATAGAAGCCGAAATCGCCGGAGTGCAAGGTGATGTCATACCACACATCAGCACAGTTGGCAATGGCGGTCTTAACGCCACGGATGTCCGAGATTCTGCCGTAGCTCTGTGCCAGTTCCAGTTCGTTCTGGAAGTCCTGATGCAGCCACAGGATCTGCTTCTCCGCCAGATTCATGCAGCGGCTATAGAGGGTGTACTTGCTGTGCTTTGCCACAGCATCCAGTCCCATTTCTACAGCGTACTCCTGAATGAGCCGTGCGGTGCGCAGATTGCACTGGGCACGATCCTCGCCGAAGATCTCGTCCACCCGATGTTCCAGCGTCGGAAGCTTGGCTGCGGCGTGCTGTTCAATACGGGAGAGCACGTTGAATTTCGGCAGCCGGCAGAATGTGCCCTGCAGTTCCGGCAGGAAGTCATCTCCCAGCAGAATATGGCTGCTCAGCAGGAACGGCTGGTAGAAATACTTCCGGTTCTGTGGACAATAGGAGCCGTCCAGACGTGCGCACAGTTCCTTTGCCGTGTAGACAATGCTCGCTGCACCGCAGCCCGGTACGCTGGCAAAGTCCTCCGCCAGTGTTTCCAGATTGCTGTAGATGGCATCCTTTCCCTCCAGATAGAGCCGGTTGGCGTACTCGTTCTCCGAGTTTGTGGACTTCTTGACCACATCCAACCACTCGCAGATGCACACCAGCGCCCGTTTCATGGCATTGACGATATTTCCACGCCGGCCGCCCACCAGCTTGACATAGCGGTCAACCGGCTCTTTGTTCTCCTCCATCTGGTCGGCAGCACGATCCCAGCCATCGTCCACGTAGTCGTCGATGCGCTTCTTGTCCAGATTTTCCTCCGAGATCTCGTGCTTCTTGCGAATGAAGAGGTCGGTCATCATCTGCTGAACCTCGGCACTCCTGCTCCGGTCGTCCCCGCAGACGATCTCCAGACACTGCTTCAGTTTGCTGTCTGAATCCTGAAACAGGATCTTGCGGGTGATCGTAATGCGCATAACGCTCTCGCTGCGTTCACACTGCGCCTGAATGCTGTCACGGCACTCCTTGGCGCCCCGCACGATCTCCTCCGCTGTCTTTCCGTCCTTCCCGCTGGGGTTGGTCACGTAGTCCGCAAAGGCATCCATGCCGTAACCGGTATTTTCCCGAAAGCTATACAGCTGGTTCAGCAGGAACTGGGCGGCACTGTGCTGTTTTGCAAGGTCGCCGTCCAGCGCAATGTTCTGAATATCCCCCAGACCGTAATCCGGAATGCTATAGTGATAGAACAGGGCACGAAGAGTTGCCGCAAAGACCAGCGCCTCCGCATCCTCCTTAGAGAGATAGTCCAAGTCCATCACATCATAGATAATAGTTGCCACCTGCTCTGAGGTATAGTGACACTTGGCTGCCGGATCGTCATAGGCGTAGCTGACAGCCAGCGAAACCGGCTGCAATGCCGGACAGAGGCTGGCTGCTGCCGTCAGATAGGACAGCATGCAGTATTCCTTTCCTGCACCGAAAGACAGCGCCGTCTGGCAAACCTCCTGCTCCGTCTTGCCCAGCTTCTCAAAATCGCCGCCATCCTGATACTGTTCCAGATAGAAGGACAGCTCCTTTTCCGGCTCTGATTCCTCTTCCGGTTCTGGTTCTGCCTCCGCTGCCACTTGTGACGGTTCCAGCTTCGGTGCAATGGGCGTTGCATGAAGCTCCTCTTCAAAGCGCACCACAGAAGCAGAAGACGGGCGTTCCTCAGGATCAGAGGAATGGTTTTCCTCGGAAGAGGGGATCTGGAATTTTTCTACGCTGTCCAATTTTTCCAGAAGTCCCTTGACCTTGTTCTGGTTCGATATTTCCGCATATTTCCGTGCCTTAGCGAGATCTCCCGCTTCGAAATACAGATTTGCAAGTGTGGGGCAGACCTGGTGTTCATTGAGGTATGACAACTGGGTGTTCTTCAAAGCAGCATTTTCTTTTATATATATTTTGTGCCAGATCTCGTAATGCTCCATCGCCTCCTGTTTCCGCTCCAAGTGAATCAGACTCTTGGCCATTCCAAAGTGACAATACAGCTCCTGGAATTTTTCGTCCGGACTAAGCACATCCAGTTCTTTTTGCATCAATTCCAGATATTCTTCCCACATTTCCAAGAGTTCGTATGTTTTCTGGAATTTCTGACAAACATCACTAAATTTCTTGGTATTTTTAGAGGCAATGACTTTTTTCCATGTTGCCATGCCATACTTGCGCAGGAGTTCCCGCATGATGTCATAGTACGATTCTGCCGCATCAGATGTTTCATCTATGCTCAAAAAGCTTCTCAGCAGCCCTATGAATGCGTTCTCCTGTCTTGCGGTATCCAACGAACTCTGATACAGCTGGAATGCCCCTCGAAAATCGTTCTGCATGAAACATTGATTGGCATAATCCAACCGTCTCAGGATCAGCGCCTCTTCCTTTTCAATCTGCACCGGCTGTTCGTCCTTTAGCCGGAACCGAACCCACTGTTCTGATACGCCCTGCTCGCACTCGCTCTTCAAGGTCTTATCAACAATGTCACGGAATTTAAACGCATAGATCTTTTCTACACCCTTCTCATCCGCAACGGTGATCTCGCCTTTCTCTCCGACCCACGTCACTTTGCTGATCTTGCCCGACAGCATATTGTTTTCCTGCTCCATTGCTCTCTGCACAAGCAAATTCGTTGCCGAATCCGATTTTTCCGGCTCTTCGGGCTCTTCCGGTTCTTCCGGTTCTCCCTGCGGGAATTCCTCCAGCAATTTCGCCACGGCGTTCCCTTGATAAGCGTTATTCAGCGCTTCCAGCAATGTTTCACTGGTGCATTCCCCAGAGACTGCAATTTTTTTCTTTTGACAGATCTTCTGCATGGTATAGCACAACAGATCGATCCCCTGGCAGAGATAACTGGATGCGTCCCGATCCTTTGCTACATAGGCAAAACCGCTCATATCGCCGCTCTCCAGCGAGGCGATCCGGAGCACTTCCATTGCCTCCGGGATGACATCTGTCTGTTTGTTTTTCCAAAGGAATGCTGCCGCAAAAGCAGCTGCCTGCGCATATGTCTCTTGTTCATATGCAGCAAGGTATGCCTCCCGCAAATCATCACCATAGGCGAATAATGACCAGGCATTTTGATAATCCTGATCTAAATAGCACACATATGCGATCAACTGTGTCACATGGGAATCATAATATAATTGATCGTCTTTATCCCAGGTATCCCACAAATTTCTAACTGCCTGTTTGGTCTTGTCGGTATCATGATTTTTGATCCCGTTGATCAATTTATTATAGGGAGATTGGAGTTTTTTCTTTTGGTCTCTTTTGAGAATACTATATTGTTCTTCTAATTTTTGCGCACAAGAAAAAGATGGGATCTTCACATCTTTCATTTTCATATCCACTTGCGCTGGAGTTTCTGTCAAGGGCTGTGCTTGTGGCTGCGTCAACGGCATTGCATTTGTGATACCGAACTGCTCTATCGCTGCGATTTGATCGTAGCGCACCACTGCGGTAGATGTAATCTGTACCGCAAGGGATGCGGTATTGTCATTTTGCGTGACAACCCCTGCAATAACCTGCCCGCTCGACAGCGTTAATTTGATTTCCGTTCCCGGTTTTGCTTGAGACAGCATTTGTTCGAATAGATTCATGAGATACCTCCAAAAGATATTTCCGTTTCCTGTTTTTCCCATGGAAAAAATCGACATGCCATGGGAATTGTGAAAACGGTTGAGTTTATTATATCTCACATTAAAATATTTGTCAATGCCACACAAACAGAAAAAAACAGCCTGTTGCGAAAAAACAGGCTGTTTTTTTGAACTGTGCGAATTTTACCGCAGAAAAATCTCAGGCTTTCGCCTGTCCCGCCAGCTGGCGCACCATTTCCATGTCGTCCTCTGTCACACGCATGTTGGTGCAGAGCGTTTTGCCCTCTGCGGTGGTCACCTGAATTTCGATGACGCTCCCCACATTCACGCAGCGGGAAGCCGCCGCAAAGAACTGGGGTACCTTGGGATGATTGCGTTTGAATTTACTGAACAGACTTTTCATCTGCATCATTGCCATTGGATTCATGTCCAACACCTCACTTCATTAGCGTGCGCCCTTTCTGCGTAACACGGCAACCAGCATCTTGAACATCAGCTTGATGTCCATCCGCAGATTTCTCGTCTGAATGTAACGGATATCGGATTCCACCCACGCATCGAATCCCATATCGCTGCGTCCCTCCACCTGACAGATACAGGAAAGTCCGCCCTTGACAAGCAGGCGTTCCATCTGGTGGGGCGTATATAGAACCACTTCCCGGGGCAGGGGCGGACGGGGGCCGATGATGGACATCTGTCCCCGCAGCACGTTCCAGAGCTGGGGAAGCTCGTCGATGGAGGTCTTGCGGATAAAGTGTCCGAACCTGGTGATTCGTGGATCGCTGTCGCTCTTGAACGCCAGTCCGTCGGTCTGATTCTCCTTTTGCACCTCGGCAAACTTCTCCTCCGCATCCTGACACATGGAGCGGAACTTATACATCCGGAACATCTTGCCGTTTTCCGTCAGACGCTCCTGAGAAAAAATCGGATTGCCGCCGTCCTGCGCAAAAATAACCAGTGCCACCACGCCCATAGGAACAGCGAGGAGCACCAATGCAAGAAACGAAACCACAATATCGATCAGACGCTTGACTGCACAGTAGGCACGTCCGCCAGCCGGTTTCACATGACTGTATTGCAGCGTTTCCGCCACACCGGCAGAGAGCAGCCGCAGCGCACGCTCATCAAACTCCAGGATCGGATATTTCGTAATGCCCTCCGGATTTTTTTCCAGTTCCGAAAGGGTCACCTCTGTTACCATTTCTTCTGTCAGTTTCGGCTTTTTCTTCAACTCATGTTCAGAGCCGGCCATAATTTTTCTCCTTCCAATTCCCGCCGCTCACATTCCGGCGAAAAAACGATGTGCGGTCCAAACGCCAAACTTCTCCCATTTTCCGCACATTTCGCTGGGAAATTGGCACCATCTATGCATCCGCCGCCTTTGGCATCTGCGATTTCATCCATATTTCGCCCGTTCCCCGCAATGCGCCAAAATCTGCGCAACTTCTACCGGACATATGGGGCAAACAAGTGCCCAAAACGCAGGAACGTAGCATTTCTATTATATCGGATTCTGCGCATTTTGTCAACCACTCCAGCGGAAATCCGCAAAATATTCCGGTCCGTGCCACACAATGTCTACACTCCACCGTATTTCCAAGAACCTGCTTCCTGCGGACGAACAAAAAAACAGCGGGAACAGACTTGCACAAATGTCCGCTCCCGCCGTTATGTGACCTTTTCAGATCTTACTTCCGCTCCCGATGCTGCACATGCACCGAAAGCTTCCGCTTTTTTCTTCTCTTCCGAATGCGCTGCCATGTCCGGCACGTCTCCCGAACACGCACACAGTTTTGTCCTGTGAATTCTTATTTAAGCCTTACTGTCGATTTATCTTATGCATCAGGAATCCGAATCCGCATTTCAAAACTGTCCGCACACTTCCAAAAAGTTTCCGCACCGTCCCAAACGGTTCGATGCAGCATGTGCTCCAAGTACAAGGATTTACATAGAATACCACCTGGCACAATTCTCGCATTCCGCACAATGAATCCAAGAAACCAGTGTCTTTGCTCATCCAGAATACTATTTCTGCAATTTGCCGCTATCTCCAGACCATTCGTCTTCCGCATCCTGCTGCATATGCCGGCGGTTTTTCCAAGCCCCGGCCAGCAGCATCCCGCACTCCGTCCCAAGACCAAGCGCAACAATGGCAGCGAGTTGTTCCCTTGCCAGAATCACAGCCAGCAGTCCCGCCGCAAGCTCTGCGATCAGCACCGCATGCGCCCGTCTGCGATAGACATGACGCTCTGTTTCATCCAGCGGATGGTTCTCCGTTTCTACCGGTGCCATGATCCAGATCACCACACCAGACACTGCGAGCAGCCCCAGCGATACCGCCGGAGGAATCGGAACCCACTTGAGAATCCCCAGCAGCCCGGCGATCAGCAACGTGGAAAAAAGATAGCATCGAAACGGGGTGTCTGCGTGGTGACCACCGGCACTCACCCGAATCGGGATATAGGCAACATTTAAAAGCACACAGGGTAAGAACAACCCAAAAGCGGCTCCCAGCAGCAGCGTTGTCCCAACATTCAGCAGCAGCATAAGCATCTGGTAAAAGCCAAATGCGTATACGTCTGCCTCCTCCTGAGATACCGTTCCTGCCTGTACCAACTTCCCCGCAAATTTTTCTGCCAGACGTGCCAGCATCAGAACTTCCGCATCTTCTTTACAGACTTGGGCATCTGGGGCTGATAGTTCCACCAAACGCACGGAAGGTTTGCAGTAAACTCAGAAGCCTTTCTGGATACAGCAGCAACACCGGTCAGAATACCCTTCTTCATTCCCTTTTTGCTCTGCATGGTTCATGTTCTCCTTTCTGAAAATCCAAGACGTCTTGTATCACCCAGTATAGCACCATTTTCGCTGAAAATCAACCCTCCAGCTTTATTTGGTCGTTTTTCGTCTTCATTTGGTCAAGTCAAAAATTTTTTTGGGAGAAAATTTTCAAATTTTGGGAATTTTAATCCGAATTTGGAACTGGAATAATCAGTAAAACATCAAATCTTTCCAGCCCCCGATGAATCTCCGCCGTGCCATCATACTTCTTTACTGTCATTTTTACGTTGGATAACCCGATGCCGATGTGCGATCTTGCCGTTGCATCCCGTGGCAGTTTTCGCTCCTCCTCCTCGGACAGACAGCTGTTCTGGATCCGCACTCGGATCAGTCCCATCCTCTGTTCCAGCTTCAGTTGGATCCACCGCTGTTCCGGCGGAAGCTTCATGCACGCCTCCACCGCATTGTCCAGCAGGTTGGAAAAAATGGTGGTGAGATCCATGTCGGAGATAAAATGCAGGGAGCGTTCCTCCACATCCATGTCCAAAAGAATCGACTCCTTCTGGGAACGCTCTGCGAGAATGTTCAGGATGATTTCCAGCATGGCATTTTGATTCTTGATCATGGGCGAGAGCTGTCCCACGGCCTTGTGCATATCGGCAAAGTACTGCCGTGTCCGATCGTCCTCCCTGCCCTTCGTCTGCTGTTCCAGCATATTCAAGTGCCGGTTGATGTCGTGCATAATGGAACAGGACTGGTCGTATTTCTTTTGCAGTTCCCGATACATTTGCAGCTGAATCTGTCCTTGCTGTTCCATCAGTTCCACCTGCCGCTCCGCCTCTCTCGCATGAGAGATCTGGTAAAACACAAAGATGATATAGATGTCCAGCAGCAGATATCCTCCCATCAGCAGCATCAGAAACGAACCTCTCGAATACTCCTGAATCGATGTGGAAATATAGGCGAAGATCGCCACCTGAAAGAGAATCAGCAGGACATAAAACACGCCCTCATGCCACCGGATGGATTTTCCCTCGCTCCGCCCGAGCAGAACGCTCAAAAGACGCACCAAAACGATCACAATAAGCCAGTTCCAGACGTGGTCCTGGAAAAACATAGCATCCTCGCTCAGCACTGTGACAATGGTGACACGGCGAAGCGCCGATACCAGCAGGACACCAAAGGTGTCGGCAGTCATCGTTGCCGCCACAAAAGCCCCCAGATTGAGCACCAGCAGCGGATACGGCCGCTCATACAGAATCCAGAGCAGGAGCAGCATCATCAGGCAAAAGGAAATGAAGTTCAGCGGCGGAATCCGCAGATAGCCAACCAGCATCTTCCCCGCCACGACTGCAGCCGCCAGCACGAACCGCAGCACACGGCGTTCCTTCCAGAGCTGGTACCTTGCGGACAGGAAAAACACGAAAAGAACTGCGCACAGCAGTGTCGTCATACATTCCAGCGCAAATTTTACCACAGACCATCACCTCACTTGAAATAACTATGGCTGAGAAACTCAAAGATCTCCGGATACCGCCGTCTGGCGACCAGAATCACATCACCGTTTTTCATGATCAGCGACTTTGCCTTGGTGTTGACGGATTGAATGTACTGGATATTCACGAGAAAACTCTGACTGGGCATAAGAAACAGATTGTGGTTCAGCATGTCATACAGCTGGGTAATGGTATTTTTCACCTGATGCCGTTTTTTCTCGGTGACCACCTCGATCACCCGATCTTTCAGATAGTGGAAATAATAGATCTCGTTCGGATCAAACCGTGTCAGCATCTCCCCCTCCATGAGGTAGATCTCACCCTCCTGCTCTTCCTGCTGCATGCTGCGGGCGTAGTTCAGGTAGTCCTCCAGATTCTGCACCAGCTGTTCCTCCTCCACCGGCTTCACCAGAAAGGCAAAGGGGTGGATGGTCATGGAACGCATGATGTGCTGGGAATAGGATGTAATGAAAAACAGCACCGTCCGTGTGTCACGGTTCCGCAGCTCCTGCGCCGTTTCAATGCCGTCGATACCGCCCATCTGGATGTCCAGAAAGACCACGTCGATAAACTCCTGATCTTTCAGCAGCGCCTCCCCGCTGGAAAACAGATCAATGCGGTGTGCAATTTCCTGTTTTTGAAAAAAATTTCCCACGATTCTTGCAATCTCCCTCGCCTGCGACGCTTCGTCATCGCATATTGCAATTCGAATCACACTTTTCCCTCCTATTTTTCTGTTTTTTCTCCTATCATAACATAAAACATGGTAAAAATCAAGGGAACATTTGTGAAAATTAACCACGAAGTCCCTCTATTTCCTGAAAAAAGCAGGTCGCTCTGCGCTGTTGCAGAGTGACCTGTTTCACAAATCTATGGATGATCCGGCTTGTCTCGTCAAGCCGTTTTTTTCCGGAAAACCGTACAGGAGAGCAGCCGTTCCGTCAGCACGCTGACCGCCGTGAACAGCACAAAGAGCAGCAGTGTGGTTCCGGTGGGCACTGCCATATGGAGGATATCCAGACAGAGGATGTGATCCTTGAGGAACAGACACAGGGCAACCACGGCATAGTGTCCCACCGCCGTTGTCACCGCCAGAAACGCCCGCAGCCGGTTCATGGGGTAGCACATCTTAAAGACGCCCATGATGCCCACCGTTCCGATCAGCAGGTACAGCAGGGCATTCGCCTGGGTATTCTCTCCGCCGGCGCCGATGATGCCTGCGGCGTACAGAATCAGATACAGCACAAAGCACACCCCAATGGCAATGGCGTTGGGGGCAGCCCGTCGAATGGCCTCGGGCAGGAAGCGTGTCGTGACCTTCTTGGCGTTCGGCTCAAAGGAGGCAAAGAAAGACGGATAGCCCTCGATCACCAGATCGATCAGTGTGATCTGAATGGGGATGAACGGGAACGGCGTATTCGTCACCAGACAAATGGCGCACAGCAGAATGGAGTACAGCGTCTTGATAAAGAACACGCCGGCGGACTTGGTGATGTTATTGACCACACGCCGTCCCTGCATGAGGACATCCCGCAGCACGGAGAAATCCGAGTCCAGCAGCACCAGCTGCGCCACCTGACGGGCAGCATCGCTACCCTGTCCCACAGCAATGCTGCAATCCGCTTCTTTCAGGGCGAGCAAATCGTTGACGCCGTCGCCGGTCATGGCGACGGTATGCTTTTTCCGGTGCAGCGCCTCCACCAGCTGTTTCTTCTGAACCGGTGTCACACGTCCAAAGACGGAGTGTGTTTCCACAATGGCGTCGATGTCCTCGTCCCCGATCTGACTCATATCGATGTACTTTTCTGCCCCCGGCACGCCAGCCTGTGCGGCAATGGCGGAAACCGTCACCGGATTATCGCCGGAGATGATCTTTACCGCAACGCCCTCGCTGCGGAAATATTCCATGGCAGCAGGGGCATTTTTCCGGATGGGATCCACAATGGTAATGGCAGCGAGCAGCTGGATCTTCGGCAGCGCCTCCTGTTTGGAAACCGTCTCCTGTGTGATGCCTGCCAGCAGGATTCGCTTACCCGCCTGCATATGCGCCCGCAGCTGCTCCGGCAGTTCCGACGGGCACAGCTTTTCCGGTGCGCCCACAACAAATGTGACACCGTGGGCAAAGGTAATGGCGCTCCACTTCCGGTCGGAGGAAAAGGGAACGCTTGCCGCCTGTGCGTAGGCATCCGACCAAGTAAAATATTCGTTCAGCGCCTGAAATGTGGCATTGTTATCGGTGGTATTCTGAAGAAAGCTGCCCATAAGCTTCCGGAACTCCGCTTCCGCACCGTCTGCCAGCGGAATGACCGCCTCCACCTGCATTTTTCCCTCTGTCAGCGTACCGGTCTTATCCAGACAGAGCACGTCCACATGCGCCAGATTTTCCAGCGAGTACAGATCCTGCACCAGCACATTTTTTCGGGAGAGTGCCACAATGCCGGCAGCAAGTCCGATGCTGATCAGCAGGTACAAGCCCTTGGGCAGCATACCCAGCAGTCCGGCGGAGGTAGTGACAACAGCATCGTAAAGGCTGTTGTCCCGCATCAGGTACGCCTGCAGGAACAGGAGCACACCCAGCGGCACGATAAAGAAACCCGTCAGCTTGGTGACCTTCCGCATAGAGAGCACCAGCTCCGAGTTGATCGCCTTGGTTTTCTTTGCCTCTCTGGCGATTTTGGCAGCGTAGTTATCGCTGCCCACGTGGATGACCTGCGCACGGCACTTTCCGCTGATGACAGAGCTGCCGGAGAGCAGCGAATCCCCCGTCTTCTTCAAGATGGCGTCCGACTCACCAGTCAGGAGGGACTCGTTGACTTCCACCGTGCCCTCCACCACTGTGGCATCGGCGCAAATCTGCTTACCGCTGTCCAGCAGCAGGATGTCCTCCAGTTCGATCTCCTCCACGGCGATTTCCTGCACCTTGCCGTTTCGCTCCACCTCTGCCTTGGGCGCAGAAAGCAGGGAGAGCTTCTCAATCAAACGCTTTGCCTTGATCTCCTGCGCAATGCCAATAATGGTATTGAACGCAATGACAAAAATAAAGAACAGGTTGGACCATGCGTGAACGTACACCAGCGCAACGGCGATGAGCAGATTCAGCAGGTTGAACAGCGTACAGATGTTTTCCCGCAGAATTTGCCCGGTCGTCTTTGTGATTTTCTCCTGACGATTCATGCTCGATAAATTCCTTTCTATGATACAATCCCCTGAAATGTAACATACTCAACTTTTATTGTAGCACAGAAAATGAATTTTGTCAAGACATCGATTTATATATGACAAAATTATTTCATGCAGCATTTTTCTCTGTTTCGTTCACAAGCCTTCCAATTGTTTCACATCTCACGGCGGATTGACAAAATATAATTTCTTTGTTATAATAAAACGGTAAGAAATTATTGAAACAGCCGTCAAAACAGGAGGAACATTATGAATTGGAAAAAAACTGCTGCCGGTATTCTGGCGCTGTGCATCTGCATGACGCCAGTTGCCATGCATGGGAAAGCGTTTCCTGGCGTTTCGCTCTCCGCATCCGCTGCTGAAACCACTTCGCTGACCTACACCGATGACAGCGTAGGCACCATCACATACCACATTGATAACGCCGGTATCCAGATCGAACAGCTGGTATTCACCGGAACGACACTCCAAATTCCCGCCGAAATCGACGGTACACCGGTGAACAGCATCGGCAGCTTTGCCCTCTCCAAGTGCACTGCGCTGGAATCCCTCACGCTGCCGGACAGCATCACCAGCATTTCATTTCAGGCATTTTCAAATCTGGAAAATCTCACTGATGTCACCCTGCCGGACAGCATCCGCAGCATTGGCAACAGTGCATTTTCCGGCTGCACGGCGCTCACAGAAGTGCGTCTTCCCAAGAACCTCCGTGCCGTGGAGGATTACCTGTTTGCCAGATGCACCAGCTTAAAGAACGTGACTCTGCCGGAACAGCCGGACTATCTCGGCGCACTGGCATTCTCCAACACCGCACTGGAATCCATTGACATTCCGGCTTCCGTCACCAGCATTGGAGGGAGCTGCTTCAAGAACTGCACCGCCCTCCAAACCGTCACATTCCGGAACGGACTGGAAACCATCGGGGACAGTGCGTTTTTTGCGTGCAGCGGGCTGACGGAACTCTCCTTTCCCAGCACGCTGAAAACTGTGGGCAGCGAGGCGTTTAACAGCTGCTCCAGCCTTAGCAGCATCTTCTTCCCCAAAAGTCTATCCGGCATTGGCATGTACGCCTTTCACAAAACCGCATGGTTCAACGCACAGTCCGAGATTGCGGGCAATCTGATCATCGTCAACAACATTCTGATCGGCAGCGGTGAACTGAGCGGAGAAGTAACACTTCCGGAAGGATTGGTGACCGTCGCTCCCGGTGCGCTGAGAAATCAGAGACTGGTCACGGGGCTGCATATTCCGGAGGGCGTCACCACCATTGGCGCATATGCATTCCAGGACACCAGCATCTCCGCCATTCAGCTGCCCGCTACACTGGAGGAAATCGGCGACTATGCCTTTTACGGAACGGAATTGGAGGACATTCAGATTCCGGACCGTGTCACCGCCATCGGCGATATGGCATTCGACAGCACACCGCTGATTCAGAAGCAGAATTCCGAGAGCATGGTATATGCCGGAAACTGGCTGATCTCCTGCGATTCCAGCGTCACCAGTGTGACCATTCGTCCGGACACCGTCGGCATTTCCAGCAACGCCTTTGCCCACAATAAAAACCTGACGGAGGTGCAGATTCCCGAGGGTGTGCGTGTCATCGGCATGATGGCTTTCAGCGGATGCGAGAAGCTGCAAACCGTGACGCTGCCGGAATCTTTGGAGAGCATTGGCACAGAAGCATTCCGCAACTGTTATGCTCTGGAGAAAATCTACATTCCGGACAATGTGACCACGCTTGGCGCCAAAGCATTTCAAAAATGCCAGACGCTGACCGAGGCGCATCTCCCCAACGGCATCACCAAAGTTCCCAGCAATCTCTTTACAGGGTGTCAAAAGCTTGAATCTATCGCCATTCCCGCCAATGTGACGGAAATTGGAGATGCTGCTTTCTCCGCTTGCTACGCTCTTACCTCCGCCACGCTTCCCGATGGCTTAGAGCGCATTGGCTCCAGCGCATTTTCTTCCTGCCGTGCCCTTACCGCCATGGAACTCCCCGCCAGCGTCAAAGAAATTGCAGTGCGGGCATTTGAAGATTGCTGGGTGCTTCAGAAAATCACCATCTGCAACCCCAACTGCGACATCTATGGCAGCATCGAAACCATCTCCAACGGCATTAAATCGAAGGAATACAGCGGACACTTTGATGGCATCATCTACGGTTACCGTGATTCCTCCGCACAAAGTCACGCCGAAGCATTCGGCATCACATTTGTTGCATTGGATGGGGTTGATTTTGACATCAACGGCGACGGCGAATGCAATTTTGCGGACTATGTTCTGCTGCAAAAATATCTGATTCGTCAGGAAAATCTCTCCAAGGGGCAACTGCCCTCGGCAGATATCAGTCAGGATGCCGCCATTAATGGCATGGATCTGGCACTGCTGCGCCAGTGGCTTTTCAAGTAATCGTAAATCTACAGATATCGTAAAAATGCGGACAGCGAATAAATCGCCGTCCGCATTTCTCATTTATTTCGCAAGGATTCATACAAACAAAAAAGCTACGGATTTTCCCGTAGCTTTCAATGGCTCCCCCAGCTGGACTCGAACCAGCGACACCGCGGTTAACAGCCGCGTGCTCTACCGACTGAGCTATGGAGGAATATCTAGAGCATTCATATGCTCTAAATGCTATGCCGGCATTGACCAATTTTCCCAGATCGAGATGATCAAGTA
>UMIM01029418.1_pt1 | contig 29274 bp, 24 predicted proteins | sample 1965831 | NCBI WGS metagenome assembly UMIM01 (sample SAMEA4836125, study PRJEB28245) | human gut metagenome | biome: gut microbiome; material: fecal sample | place: Denmark | collected 2008 | reverse complement strand
GAGGGCGGCTATGAAGTCCTCGATGGCAATCCGGGTGTTAGTGGCTCCCTGTCGTTCGAGCTCTTTCAGCTGCTTGTAAGTGGTACTGATGTTGAACCCGTCGAAAATCGTCCAGTTCAAGTCGATACCCGCATCCAAGGTCTGGTCGTATACGCCACGAAGTTTGGTGGTTTCTCCCGTTTCACGCGACTGGCTGTTGCTGTTGTCTGCGTTTCCGGTATAGCCGGCTGTCAGGTCCACCGTAGGCAGGTAGCCCGCATTTCCCAGGGTGGCGTTGTTTTTGCTCACCTGCTCTTCGTTGCGGGTGATGCGGAGCGAATAGTTGTTGGCCAATCCTTCTTCCAGGCATTGTTGCAAGGTATAGGTGTACTGGGCCTGTGCCGGAAGTCCCAGACCGAGGAAAAAAAGTGCATAGTAAATAGACCGTTTTCTCATTTCTTTTCTTTTTTAGCGCGGTTAGTCGAAATATAAGAATAAATGGCCGGTACGATGTACATGGTCAGGAAAGTAGAAACCAGCATACCGCCCACTACAGCCACTCCCATGGCGATGCGCTGGTTGGCTCCTTCACCCGAAGCAAAAGCCAGCGGCAACAAGCCGAGGATGGTAGAGGCACTGGTCATCAGAATGGGGCGCAGACGCTGGAGGGCCGCATCGCGGATGGCCAGCATCTTTTCTTCGCCCGCCTCCTGTTTCTGGTTGGCAAATTCCACAATTAGGATACCGTTTTTGGCCACCAGTCCAATCAGCATGATGATACCAATCTGACTGAAGATGTTCATCGTGATGTCGCCGAAGTACATGAAGACCAGGGCACCGGCGATGGCCAGCGGCACGGTGAGCATGATGATGAGCGGGTCTTTGAAACTTTCAAACTGTGCCGAAAGAATCAGGTAAATCAAAATCAGGGCCAGGATGAAGGCGAACATCAGGCTGGAGGAACTTTCGCGGTATTCCTTGGAGTCGCCCGACAAGGCGGTGCGGAACGTGTCGTCCAGCACCTTGTCGGCAATCTTGTCCATCTCGTCCAGACCGTCGCCGATGGTTTTGCCTTCGGCCAGTCCCGCAGAAATGGTGGCCGAGATGAAACGGTTATAATGATACAGTTTGGGCGGTGCCACAGCTTCCACAAATTCCACCAGGTTGTCCAGCTGTATCATTTCTCCCTTGTCGTTCCGGATATAAATCGACTTGATGTTGGCCGGCTGGTTACGTTGCTGGCGGTTGATTTGTCCAAGAATCTCATACTGCTTGCCATTCATGTAGAAATAGCCCATGCGCTGTCCGCTTAACCCGTATTGCAAGGTTTCTCCGATGTCGCGCACACTTACACCCATGGTGCCGGCCTTGTCGCGGTTGATGGTGACGCGCATTTCCGGACTGCTGAACTTCAGGTCCACGTCGGCCATCTGGAAGGTCGGGTTATCGTATACTTGGGCCAGGAACTCTGGTAATACCTCCTGCAGCTTTTCGATACTGACCGCCTGAAGCACATATTGTACCGGCATACTGGCTCTTCGTCCGCCGAAAGAAGACTGCTGTTGTACGAAGGAACGGGCCTTGGTATGCGTACGGATAGCTTTAGAGATTTTTTCGGCTACCTCCATCTGGGTGTAATCACGTTCCTTGATGTCTTTCAGAGTGACTTGGATGTTTCCGCTTCCACTCGACACACGGGCCGTGACAAAAGCCGCATCCGGTACAATGGAGTCGACCAGTGTGTTGATTTCTTCCGTATAGTCACGGATGTATTCATAGCTGGCTCCTTCGGCCGCACTGGTCCGGATGTTGATTTGCGAGCGGTCTTCCAGTGGAGCCATCTCGGCTGGGATATGATTCCATAAGTAACCGATGAGGGCCAACGTAATCAGAATGAATGGGATAGCGATGATACGCTTGCGCAGAAAGGCCTGAAGGCTACGGGCATACAGGCGGTTCATGCCTTCGAAGAAAGGCTCTGTCTTCCGGTAGAACCAGTTCTGCTTTTCCCGGTGCTTCAACAGTTTGGTAGCCAGCATCGGGGTGAAGGTCAGGGCCGAGAAGGCCGAGATGATGACAGAGCCGGCCACCACGAAGCTGAATTCGCGGAAGAGGCGTCCGCTGGTTCCTTCCATGAAGACAATCGGGATGAACACGGCGGCCAGGGTGATGGTGGTGGAAATCACGGCAAAGAAGATTTCCTTGGCACCTTCGATACCCGCCTCAAACGGCTTCATGCCTCGTTCGATACGGATATAGATGTTTTCGGTCATCACAATGGCATCATCGACCACCAGTCCCACTGACAGGACGACGGCCAGCATGGTGAGTACGTTGATGGAGAACCCGGCAATGTACATCACGAAGAAGGCTCCGATGAGGGAGACCGGAATTACGATACAGGGAATCAAGGTGACACGCCAGTCGCGCAGGAAAAGGAAGATAATGATAATCACCAGTGCGAAAGCCTCGTACACGGTGCTTTCCACTTCCGCAATGGAGGCGCGAATGAAACGGGTGTTATCGAAACCATACGTGTATTCTACGTCGTCGGGCAAATCCTTCTTCATCTGCTCCATGCGTTCGTACACGGCATCGGCAATGTCGATGTGGTTGGCGCCCGGCTGTGGAATCACTACGACTCCCACCATGGGCACCCCGTTCATCTTCATGTAGCTCTTCAGGTCGGCCGGTCCCAGTTCCGCGTAACCGATGTCACTGAAGCGCACCACCTGTCCATTTTGTTCTTTCAGGATGATGTTGTTGAATTCCTTGGCCGTATGCATCTGTCCCATGGTGCGCAGGGTCAGTTCCACGGTATTTCCTTCTATGCTTCCGGAGGGAAGTTCCAGGTTCTGTTTGTCGATGGCATTCTTCACGTCTACCGGAGTGATGCTGTAGCCGGCCATTTTGACCGGGTCGAGCCACAGACGCATGGAATAACGTTTCTCTCCCCAGATGGAGACGCTGCTCACGTCGGGAATGGTTTGCAGCTGTTCCTTGACGGTCAGATCGGCAATCTCACTCAGCTCCAGCAGGGAACGCGTATTACTTTGTATGGCTACCATCAGGATGGGGCTGGCATCGGCGTCGGCTTTGGATACGGTAGGCGGGTCACAGTCGCGGGGCAGGTAGCGCTGAGCACGCGACACCTTATCGCGCACGTCGTTGGCCGCGGTTTCCAGGTCGACCGATAGTTCAAATTCCACGGTGATGCGGCACTGTCCCTGCTGGCTGGTACTTGACAAAGAACGGATACCCGGAATCCCGTTGATGTTCTGTTCCAGTGGTTCCGTAATCTGGTTCTCAATTACTTCTGCATTGGCTCCCGGATAGCTGCAGGTCACGGAGATGATAGGGTTGTCCACTGAAGGGTATTCACGTACCCCCAGGGTGGTGTAGCCAATCAGTCCGAAAAGCAGGATGATGATGGTGAGTACAGTGGCCAGTACGGGCCTTCTGATACTAAGTTCGGAGATGTTCATACGGCAGAAAGTTAGTTGATTTGATCAAGAATTACCGGCATGCCGGTGCGCAGTTGAAGGGTACCGGAGGTCAGGATGGTATCTCCGGCCGACAATCCTTTCAGAATCTGTACTTCTGCTTCCGTGCGGATACCGATTTCCACATCCACCGGTTCGGCCACTCCCGAGCGGTATAGGAAGACCTTGTTTTTCCCCATTTCCGGGACGATGGCTTCCGACGGAATGGCGATGGCATTTTGAATTTCTTTCTGTTTCAGTTCGATGTCCGCATAGCGTCCGGGCAACAGTTCCCCATTCCGGTTCGGATAGAGGGCGCGGACGGTCAGCGTATGAGTTTCTTCATTGATGCGTGATTCCGTGGCATAAACCTGGGAGTTGAAGGCTTCCAATCGTCCTTCAATCTTGAAAGTCAGGTTCGTGCCTTTCTTGATTTCACGGGCATAACGTTCCGGTACGGCAAATTCCACCTTGAGCGGAGTGATTTTCGTCAGTTTGGCGATGACGGTTGTGGGGGAGGCGTAAGCTCCCAGGCTGACCTGCCGCAATCCGATGATGCCGTCGAACGGGGCCCGGAGTTCCGTCATGGCAATGTTTGCTTTCACATTCTCAATGTCGGCGTTGAGGGTAGCCAGTTCCGTTTTCACCTGTTCGTACGCTTCTTTGCTCACTGCATCACGTTGCAGCAAGGCATTCTGACGGAACACACGGTCTTCGGCCAGTGGCATCTGGGCCTCCAGCCGTTTCAGCTGGGCTTGCAACTGGCTGTCGTTCACTTTGGCCAGCAGCTGGCCTTTGGACACGAAAGAGCCCTCCGTGAAATCAATGCTCGTGATTTTTCCGGAGGTCTCAAACGACAAGTCCACTTCTTCATCCGGCATCAGTTTGCCGCTGACAAACAGCTGATCGGTGAGCAAGTGAGGTTTGAGTATTTTAGCATTTACGTTGAGTGCTTTGGACTTGCCAGTGGGTACTTGCTTCTCGGCTGCTTCCAGTTCTTCGTTCTTCCCGGGGGTAAACGTGTGAATACCTAAGGCAATAACTCCAGCCCCTATCACTACGATGATTCCCCATTTGATTCGTTTGTCCATGTGTGTTTTTCGTAAAGTTTGAGGTTAAAAAAGTTAATAGGCTGACCGGTATTTTCCTTCTTCCTTGTCTTCCAGTATGTTCAGGTAAGAGGCATACCGCGATTCGCTGATGTAGTGGTTTTCCACGGCTTCACGTACGGCGCAACCCGGTTCGTGCCGGTGGGTACAGTTCCCGTATTTGCAGTGCGCGGAAAACTCGAATATTTCCTTGAAGTAGTGTCCCACTTCCTCGTCCTTCATGTCGAAGGTGCCGAAACCCTTGATGCCCGGGGTGTCGATGATGTAGCCGTCGCCCGCTACAGAGAACATTTCAGAGAAAGTGGTAGTGTGCATGCCTTTGTTGTGTGCCGTGGATATTTCGCCGGTTTTGACATTCTGTTCCGGCAGGATGGCATTGATTAAGGTCGATTTTCCTACGCCGGAATGGCCGGAGAACAAGGTTACTTTTCCTTGCAGGGCCTGTTTGATTTCCTCTATTCCAGTGCCTTCCAGCGCCGAAATCCGGTAGCAGGGGTATCCAATGTGGGTGTACAGGTGAATCAGTCCCTCCAGATAATGCAATTCCTCTTCTGTGTAGTGGTCTACTTTGTTGAATACCAGGCAGACTGGTACGCGATACGCTTCTGCCGAGGCCAGGAAACGGTCGATGAACACGGTGGAAGTTTCCGGATAGTTGACCGTGACCACCAGCATGCATTGGTCCAGATTGGCTGCGATGATGTGTGATTGTTTGGACAGGTTGGAAGAACGGCGGATGATGTAGTTTTTCCGGTCTTCAATTTCGGTAATGAATGCGGTTCCTTCCGCATTGACATTGATTTGTACCCGGTCGCCCACGGCGATAGGGTTTGTGCTGCGTATTCCTTTCAGGCGGAAATTTCCTTTTATCTTACACTCAATCAGCTTTCCCTCGTCCGTTTTGACCAGATACCAGCTTCCTGTATTTTTAATGACCAGACCTTTTTCCAATAGATGTAAATTTAAAAAAAGAGGAGGGAAGAAATCCTGACGGTTCCCTCTCTCCTCCTATGGGGTGAATAAAATTTATACTGTCATGATTTCTTTGTCTTTGGCAGCCAGCATGTCGTCAATCTGCTTGATGTACTTGTCGTGTACTTTCTGCAATTTGGCTTCCGAATTTTTCTGTTCGTCTTCCGGCATACCGTCTTTTACGGCCTTTTTCAAGGCATCGATGGCATCGCGGCGTGCGTTGCGGATGCTTACCTTGGCAGTTTCTCCTTCGCCCTTACACTGTTTGCTCAACTGTTTACGGCGTTCCTCTGTCAATGGCGGAATGCCCAGGCGGATGATTTCACCGTTGTTCTCCGGCATGATACCCAATTCAGAGTCGATAATTGCCTTTTCAATGATACGGAACATGCTTTTGTCCCACGGCTTGATGGCAATACTGCGTGCGTCGGGAGTAGTCACTGCGGCTACGTTATTGATGGGCACCATGCTTCCGTAAGAGTCTACGCGGATACCGTCCAGCAGGCGTACGTCGGCTTTCCCGGCGCGGATGTGAGCCAGCGCTTCGTCCAGATACATGATTGCCATATCCATTTTCTCTTCAGCTTCGCTGATAATTGTTTTAGAATCTGCCATATATTTCTTGCATTTATAGGTTTTATATTCTCTGATAAGTATTTATGTGAACAAAAATAAGCTATTTTTTATTCTCATGCAATACTTCGGAACATAAGTTTGTGTCTGTCTGGCTCGAAACTTGCCGGAAACTTCTTACCTTTGTTTGTCAACTTAAAAGCAGCACGGTTTATGATTACACTTTATTTGGCCCGTCACGGACAGACGGTGGAGAACTTGAGTCATATTTTTCAGGGGCATTTGCCCGGTACCTTGACGGAAGAAGGCAAGCAGCAGGCTGTGGAACTGGGGCAGGCTTTGCATGAGATTCCGTTGGATGCTGTGGTGAGCAGCGATTTGCAGCGGGTGGTGGATACGGTACGGCTGGCCGTGGGTGACCGGCATCTTCCGTGGCAGCAGACGGCTTTGTTGCGGGAAATCGACTGGGGACCATGGACCGGATTGACGGTGGGCAGTGTGGACTTGAGTCATCCACCTGCCGGGGTAGAAACGCCTCAGATGCTGTACGACCGTGCAGGAGTCTTTCTGGAGTATCTGTGGCAGCATTATGACGGACTGCGGGTGCTGGTCGTGGCGCACGGGCAAATTAACCGCTGTCTGGAGGCCCGGATGAAAGGGGTGGCATTGGACGACCTTCGCACGATTCCCTTGATGAAAAATGCGGAATTCCACCGTTATGAACTGGCGGGTGAGTAAATAAAAACGGCAAGGAGCAGTCGTAGACCGCAGCTTGCCGTCATTTTATAGAATAGAAAAGGGTTGGGATAATCAGTTGTGTACCAGTGTACCGATATTTTCGCCCGACATTACTTTTTTCAGGTTGCCTACAGTATCCATATCGAATACAATGATGGGCAGGTTGTTTTCCTTGCACATGCAGGTAGCAGTCAGGTCCATTACCTTCAGGCCGCGTGCCAGTACTTCATCGTACGTAATGTCGTCGAACTTCGTGGCTGTTGGGTCTTTTTCCGGGTCGGCTGTATAGATACCGTCTACGCGGGTGCCTTTCAGCATGACGTCGGCTTCAATTTCAATGCCTCTCAGTGACGAACCGGTGTCGGTGGTAAAGAACGGATTTCCGGTACCGGCCGACATAATGACTACTTCCCCGTTTTCCATGGCCTCAATGGCTTTCCATTTGGTATAGAATTCACCAATCGGTTCCATGCGGATAGCCGTCAGTACGCGTGCCTTAACGCCGGCAGCCACCAAAGCTGAGCTTAGTCCCAAGCTGTTGATAACCGTAGCCAGCATACCCATCTGGTCACCTTTCACGCGGTCAAAGCCTTTTCCTGCTCCCGACAATCCGCGGAAAATGTTACCGCCACCGATGACAATGCCAATCTGTACGCCCATGTCATGGATTTCCTTGATTTGCTGTGCATATTCGCCCAGCCGTTTTTCGTCAATACCGTATTTTTTTTCTCCCATCAGGCTTTCGCCGCTGAGTTTTAACAGAATGCGTTTGAATTTTGCCATAATCGTAGTTGTTTTATTAGTTTGTAGCAAAGTTAGTAATAATTTCGGATATCTTCCGCTTTGCGAAAAAAACTATGACAGGGTGTGTAAATCTGTGATTCTCTTCCGGTAAAGGATGATTCCTTGTACAATACCCCGCAGACTCAGGTAGACAATGAAAGCCATCCAGAGGGCATGGTTTCCCAATGTGTCGTGCAGACCGTAATAGAGGAGGAAGAAACTGGCCGAGGCAATCCACATGGCGCGCAGCATGAGGCGGGTGGCCGTGGCTCCTATGCAGATACCGTCGAGCAGAAAAGCCGAGAATCCTGCCAGCGGAATGGCCAGTACCCAGTAAATGTATTCTCCGGACGCGGCAATGACAGTCGCGTCGTCGGTCAGCAGGCTGAGAAATCCTTTTCCTCCCAGTCCGTAGAGCAAGGTAAACAGCAGGGAGAGTGAGATGCCCCATTTGAAAAGATGTTTTACGGTTAGTGTCAGTGCCTTGTGGTTCCGGGCTCCGATGTATTTCCCGGTCAGCGCTTCTCCTGCGTAGGCAAATCCATCCATGAAATACGAAAAGAGGGTGAACAGTTGCATGAGCAAGGCATTGACTGCCAGTACCACATCGCCGTATGCGGCTCCCGTGGAGGTGAAAAAGACGGTTACGGCAATCAGGCAGAGCGTACGGAAGAATATGTCCCGGTTCACTTGGAAGAAACGTTTCATTTCCGTCCGGTTGAACAAAGCTTTCTGGTGCAGGTATTTCCGCAACGGGCGATAGTAGGCCAGCCAGAGCAGGCAGGCCATTCCCAGTCCCGCATATTGTGCCACGAGGGTACCGAGGGCCACTCCTTCCACTTTCATGCCGAGGGAGAAGACGAAAAACAGGCTGGCGGCAATGTTGACGATGTTTTGGGTGAGGGCGATGAACATCGGGAAACGGGAGTTCTGCATGCCGATGTACCAGCCGGTAAAGCCGTAGAGTCCCAGCGTGGCCGGAGCTCCCCAGATGCAGATATGGAAATACAGCGTAGCCAGCTTTTGCACCTCTTCACTGGTGTCCATGAAAGTGAAAGCCAGACTGCGAATCGGAAATTGAAGTATCAGCAGGGCAAGGGCTAGCAGTAGACTGATGCTCAGCGAGCGGAGCAGGATTCGGGTAGCCTCTTGCAAGTCGTGTCGGCCATAGGCCTGGGCGGTGAGCCCTCCCGTTCCCATGCGGAGGAAGCCGAAGAGCCAGTAAATCATATTGAACAGCATGCCTCCCACGGCGATGGCTCCGATGTAGGAAGCCGCTCCCAGATGGCCTACAATGCTGACGTCAATCAATCCCAGCAGAGGAACGGTGATGTTGGAAACGATGGAGGGCAGGGCAATGTGCAGAATCTGTCTGTCGGTCGTCTTCATAAGATGTATTCCACTTCCTTGAATAAATAGCCTCTTTGTTGTCCTTGCGCGTCTTCCAGTATCAGGCGTCCGCTGGGCTCGATGTCCACGATACGTGCCTGGAACTGTCCGTCCTTGTCCTGATACGGATGTATTCCCTCCTTGCGGTAGAGGGCTTCTTTGTAACGTGTTTTCAGCAGGTCGGTCTGTCCTTCCTTCAGCCGCTGGTAATAGTCGGTGACCTTATCCATGATTTGTGCCAATATTTCACGGACGTCATACTGGTTGCCCGTAATCTGGCACAAGGAGATGGGGTTGGGGGCATTGCTGTAGAAGCGTTCCTGGTTCAGATTGACACCCGTTCCCGAGATGGAACGGCTGATATGGATACCGGTCAGGTCGTTTTCAATCAGCGTGCCGCAAATCTTTTTGTCTTTCCAGTAGATGTCGTTGGGCCATTTGATGGAGATGCCTTCCGTATAGCTGGACAGTACGTCGTACAAAGCCAGTGCAGTGACTTGTGACAGATAGAACTGACGGTGTGCCTCCAGAAAATCCGGATACAGCACAAAGCTGAAAAGCAGGTTCTTGCCTGCTTCTGATTCCCAACTGTTGCCACGCTGTCCGCGTCCGGCCGACTGGAAAGATGAATATACGCTGGTCAGTTCCGGACATAGTTGCGCATTGCAAAGGTCCGCCAAGTAGGAATTGGTGGAAGTGGTTGCTGCCAGTACGATAGGTTCAGGATATTTCATGAGTCTTTATGCATTAATTAGTTCCACACAGGCGGGAAGAAAGCATCTTCGATGTGTTCAATCTGAAAAGGAGGCTGCATTCCTACCACGGTAATGAGGTCGAAGCGGACGGGAAGGTCGAGGGCGAATTTCCGGACATACGCATCGGCAGAAGCCACGATACTCCGTATTTTCCGGTTGTCCACCGCTTCTTCCGGATGGCCGAAACGGTCGTTCCTTCTGGTTTTTACTTCCACAATAACCAGGGTACCGTCTTTTTGGGCCACGATGTCCAAATCCCGGTGTCCGGAATGCCAGTCCCGGTGCCTGATTTCATATCCTTTTTCAGTTAGATAAGCCACTGCGGCAGCCTCTCCTTCTTTTCCCAACTCATTATGTAGTGCCATTTTCCGCTTTTTTGCAAAAATACGCATTTTTATGCTTCAATTTTAACGGAATACGCTAATTTTGCAGGACAAATGGTAAATAGCGGGAAAAAAAGAAAGAAAGTACCAGTCAGCAATCCTCCCCGTCGCCAGCGGATGGTTTGCCTGATGAGCGAAGAAGAGGTGCGGATTGTGGACCGTTATCTGGAAAAATACCAGATAACTAACAAGGCACGCTGGCTTCGCGAGACGGTCTTGTCTTTTATCCATCAGAATATGGAAGACGATTATCCCACGCTTTTCAAGGAACATGACATGCGCAGATAAACTGATGGCAGACGATTCTTTTTACATGAAACAAGCGCTGGCTGAGGCTGCACGGGCCGCAGACAGGGGAGAAGTACCCGTGGGTGCCGTAGTGGTCTGCCGGGACCGCATTATTGCGCGTGCGCATAACTTGACCGAAACCTTGCACGATGTGACGGCCCATGCAGAGATGCAGGCGGTGACTGCGGCAGCCAATGCGTTGGGAGCGAAATACCTGAATGATTGTACGTTGTATGTCACGGTGGAACCCTGCGTGATGTGCGCAGGAGCGATAGCTTGGGCGCAGGTAGGACGTCTCGTGTTCGGGGCAGAAGACGAGAAAAGAGGTTACCAGCGGTATGCGCCGCAGGCCTTGCACCCTAAGACGGTGGTTGTAAAAGGGGTGTTGTCAGACGAGTGCGCCGGATTGATGAAAGACTTCTTCCGGAAGAGAAGATGAAACGTTTTATTTGATTTCTTCAAAATCCACGTATTCCCCTTCTTCTTTGTCGAAAATCTTTTTCCGTCGGCGTGCGGAGGTATTTCCTTCGTTGGAATAAGCATCGAAGGAATCTTCCTGTGGCTGACTGGAACTCGAGGAATAAGTGGTCCGTTGGGCAGAGCCGTTGCGTTGCATACGTCGTTTGAATCCGAATATCATGCCGATGACTCTGTACAGGATGAAGAGTCCGACGAGCAGGACAACCAGTATGATGAAAAATATAAAGCCTAGAATATGGAACATTTTCTTTCGTTTTTAATTTAGAAGGAACAAAAAACGTGCCACAATTTTCCCGTCTATTTTTTGCGTGTCAGTAAGGATAAAAGAATGTACCATACGATGACAGCCGCGAATCCGCTCAACTGGAAGATAATTAGCAGTGGAATGCTGACAATCAGGAAAATATAACTAATTTTGTTGTGTCCCCATGACAAATCTTTAAACTTCAGGGAGAACATGGGCAGTTCGGCTACCAGCAACAATGACATGACAAGTACCAGGATGAAGAGGTACAGGGCATTGAAGCTGTCGGAAATCAGGAAGTTGTGTGCTCCTACCGTCAGTGAGCCCCAGAACAAGGCGTTGGCAGGGGTCGGCATGCCGATAAACGAACTCGTCTGACGTTCGTCCAAGTTGAATTTAGCCAGTCGGAGTGCCGAGAATACAGCAATCAGGAAGGCCGTGTAGGGCATGAGTCCCGACAGCGGAAGGAGAAAATCCGGGTAATGCACTTCCTTGAACAGAGAGAAAGCAATGGCAGCCGGGGCTAGTCCGAAGGTAATGTCATCGGCCAGCGAGTCCAGTTCTTTCCCGATGGGAGAGGATACATGTAGCAAGCGGGCTGTCATCCCGTCGAAGAAATCGAACACCGCTCCCAGTACGATGAAAAGCAATGCCCATTCGTATTTGCTATGAAAAGCCATGTAACAGGCTATGCATCCACAAAACAGATTACAACTGGTAATCGTGTTGGGAATATTCCGGATAATCGCGTGAGCCATGATGCTATATATAAATAAGGTATATACTGTTTTCTTCTGGATTAGGGCAGGCGGGCAATTACCGTTTCATTGCCGGTCGTTTTCTGTCCCATCGTGACACAGACTTCTGTGCCCAATGGCAGATACACATCCACCCGCGACCCGAACTTGATGAATCCCATGTGCTCGTCAATGTAGCAATCCTCTCCCGGCACGGCGTATGTTACAATGCGTCGGGCCACGGCACCCGCAATCTGACGGGCCATGACGGTATGACCTTCCGGTGTATCGATGACAACCATCGAACGTTCGTTTTCCGTGCTGGCTTTCGGAAGCCAGGCTTTCATGAAGCGTCCGTTATGGTGGTCCACATGTTTCACCACTCCATCTACCGGATACCAGTTGGCATGTACGTTGGTGATGTCCATAAAGATGGAAATCATCAGGCGGCGGTCATGGAAGTATTCATATTCATCCACTTCTTCAATGACTACTACACGTCCGTCGGCTGGTGCGACTACCATTTTTTCCGTGTCACCCTTAAACAAGCGTATTGGGCAACGGAAGAAATTAACCATCAGTCCATAGACAATGAGGCTTGCAATAGCTACTATATAGAATGGTATCTTACACTCAATTCCCCAATACAAAGCGGTATTTATAAGGAGTAATAAGATTGCACCGGTAATCAGAATGTGAGTTCCTTCGTGATGGAGGCGGATTTTTTTAAGTTTCTTTATTCTGTTCATTCGGGTCATAACAAAGTTGAATGTTTTTATCGTGCGAAGATAGGGCTATTTTAAGAACTCTGCAAATAATAGAATCAGAAAAACATGCAGAAGGCGGTATTTCCTCTTTAATAAAAGAGAAAAAAGATGATTTAAACTTCTTTTAGAGATCTAAGCGGGAATGTAAAAGTGCTTGGATTTGAATATATGAGTGTTTTTCTTGAAACGATTCAGCATTTTATCGTGGATGCTTAAGCATTCTGGAAATGAATAAAAGTTAATGTGGTAAAATATGTTTTGTAGGCTTTTGTCTTTTATATTTCATTGAGAATTAATTGTTTTATAATAGGTGTGTTCTTGTGTATTCTTTTGGGTGAATATTTTTGCCCCCTTAAATGAACTATTTTGTCCCACCTTTATATAATAAAACGGTACATTTGTGACGAAAACTTTAAAATCTAAATTTAATCTAAATTCATTTGTATGCAAACCGAATTCCGAACAATTCTATGGAGAAGGGGATTAAGCATGATGTTGTTTGTCTTATTCTCTGTAACTGTGGCTATGGCACAGGTACTCGTGAGGGGTACTGTGGTTGACCAGACGGGCGAAAGCGTCATTGGTGCCAGTATCCAGGTGAAAGGGACTACTCAGGGAACTATTACTGATGTGGATGGTAAGTTCTCACTGGGAGTACCCGACAAAAAATCTGTTATTGTGGTTTCCTTTATTGGATATGCTACGAAAGAGCTTCAGGTAGATACTTCCAAGCCGATGTCTATCGTATTGCAGGAAGATACAAAGGTGTTGGATGAAGTGGTGGTAGTAGGTTACCAGGAAGTAAAGAAGAAAGACTTGACCGGTTCTGTGGCCAAGGCAGATATGAAGGAATTGTTGAACACTCCGGTTGGTTCGTTTGACCAAACATTGGGTGGACGTATTGCCGGTGTGAATGTGTCTTCCAGTGAAGGTACTCCGGGTGGAACCATGAACATTGTGATTCGTGGTAATAACTCTCTGACGCAAGACAACTCTCCGTTATATGTAATTGACGGTTTCCCGGTAGAAGACGCAGCCATTGCTAGTACTATTAACCCTTCGGATATTGAATCATTGGATATCTTGAAGGATGCGTCAGCTACAGCCATTTATGGTGCTCGTGGTGCGAACGGTGTCGTTATCATTACTACCAAGAAAGGAAAGATTGGTAAGGCACAGATTACTTATGATGGTAGTGTGACCATGCAGAATGTAACTCGTAAGATTCCGATGATGGATGCCTACGAGTTTGTAAAACTACAGACTGAAATGTATCCGCAGGCTGCAGCAAACTCCAGCGGGGGATATTTGATGGAGTACAACGGAAAACAATGGACTTTGGAAGATTACCGTAATATTTTCCAATATGACTGGCAGGATGAAATTATGCGTACAGCGTGGCAGCAGAACCATAATGTGCGAATTAATGGTGGTACAGAAGGGGTGCGTTATAATGCTTCATTATCTTATTATGACCAGGACGGTATTTTGTTGAATTCTGGATATGAAAGATTTCAGGGACGTTTGAATACGGCTGTTCGTCGAGACAAATTGGATATCAGTCTTACAGCTAATTATTCTCGTAGTGTACAGACTGGAAGTACTCCGTCTGAAACATCCTATAGTGGTATGAATAACTTGTTTTTTAGTGTATGGGGATATCGACCTATTACTTACCCTAATAAATCTATGGAATCTTTGTTGAATGATGTGATGGATGATGCGATTGATAGTACCAATGACTATCGTTTCAACCCGATTCGTTCATTGAAGGAAGAATATAGAAAATATTACATTAATAACTTGCAGTTGAACGGTTATGTAGCATACGATATCCTTAAAGGATTGAAACTGAAAATTTCAGGTGGTTATACATACGATGCACGTAAAAATGACCAGTTTAATAACTCTAATACCCGTTATGGTGGTCCGACATCTACAGACAAGGTAAATGCACAGATTATTCGTAATGAGCGTTTGACATGGTTGAATGAAAATACATTGACTTATCAGACTAATATTAAGAACAAGCATTTCTTCAATGCATTGGCTGGCGTCACCTTCCAGAATTCAGATTATGAGTATTACATGTTGAAATCTACTCATATTCCGAATGAATCACTTGGTATGGCTGGCTTGGCTGATGGTACATTGGCTGCTTCTTCTTCTTTGAAGAGTTCTTGGTCTATGATGTCTTATTTGGCTCGTTTGAATTATAACTACAAATCAAAATATTATGCTACGGCATCGTTCCGTGCCGATGGTTCTTCAAAATTCAGTAAGAAGAACCGTTACGGTTACTTCCCTTCAGGCTCTTTGGCATGGAACTTTATGGAAGAAGACTTTATGCAACCTTTGTCAAAAGTGTTGAACTCTGGTAAACTTCGTGTAAGTTGGGGTTTGACTGGTAACAACCGAATTGGAGAATATGATTATTATGCATTGCTTGAAGTGTTGAAGAGTAGGACTGGTGACTATATTTCTAACGGTAGTGTGCCGAGTGGAGCTTATCCGTTTGACAATGATAACACTAATGTGGGGGTAGTTCCTACTTCACTTGCTAATAGTGATTTGAAATGGGAAACTACTGAACAGTGGAATGTGGGTCTGGACTTGAGTTTCTTTAAGGAAAGATTGAATATTACGGCTGATATTTATCGTAAGACTACCCGTGATTTGCTGCTGGATGCTTCTATTCCTTTGTCTTCTGGTTTCTATAGCGCGACCAAAAATATTGGTAAGGTACGCAATGATGGTTTGGAGTTGAGCTTAAGTACAGTGAATGTTCAGACAAAAGATTTTACTTGGACAACAGACTTTAATATCTCATTTAACCGGAATAAAGTTTTGGAGTTAGCTGAGAACCAGTTGAGCTTGCTTACTGCTGCTACTTTTGACCAAAACTATAATTCACAGCCTAGTTATATTGCCATGGTAGGTATGCCGATGGGTATGATGTATGGTTACCTTTATGAGGGTACTTATAAATACGATGATTTCATTCAATCAGGTAACAGCTATACATTGAAACCGGGGGTTCCTTATTTCTCTACTGAAGCGAACACACAGCCGGGTATGCCTAAGTATAAAGACTTGAATGGTGACGGTATCATCGATTCTAATGACCGTACGATTATCGGTCGTGGTCTGCCAATCCATACAGGTGGTTTTACCAACAGCTTTACTTATAAAGGCTTTGATTTGAGTGTGTTCTTCCAGTGGTCTTACGGTAACGACATCTTGAATGCTAACCGTTTGTTCTTTGAAAGCTCCAATAATATGCAGCGTGAATTGAATCAGTACGCAAGTTATGCAGACCGCTGGACTCCGGAAAATCCGGACAGTGATATTCCGGCTGCCACACAATCCAGTTCAAACAGAGTGTTCTCTTCCAGAGTAATTGAAGATGGTTCTTTCCTCCGTTTGAAGACTGTCACCTTGGGATATACTTTCCCGAAAACAATGATTGCGAAAGCGCATTTGAGCAACGTGCGTTTGTATCTGGCTGCGCAGAATTTGTGGACATGGACAAACTATTCAGGATATGACCCTGAAGTATCTGTCCGTAACAGTGCGTTGACTCCTGGACTTGACTTCTCGTCTTATCCGAGAGCTTATACGATTAGCTTTGGTGTAAATCTGGGATTCTGATAGATTACGTTACTTAAAAAAAGACATAATATGAAATTACTTAAAAATACTTTATATGCACTCTTGTTGGGAGGAATGATGACTTCGTGTAATTTCTTGGAGAAAGAACCTATGGAATTGACGCCGGAGACTTACTTTAATACAGCAGATGAAGCAAGTTCTTTCCTCACAGGTATTTATGCCATACTGGGACAGGCTTCTTTCTATGGCGAAAACTATATTTATCTTGAAGGTGGAGATGACCTGGAAACTTACGGAGGAGCTAGTGCGCGTACACCGGCCACAAAAGGATTGGTTTGTGTCAATGCATTGTCAAGTGATGCAGCTGTGACTGGATTCTGGTATACTCTGTATTCTGGAATTAATCGTGCGAACATGTTTCTGGAAAATATAGATAAGGTTCAGGATTTGGATGATAACGTGAAGGCACAATATATTGCAGAAGCTCGCTTCCTTCGTGCTTTTTATTATTTCAATTTGGTACAAAATTGGGGTGATGTTCCGTTTAGAACAGAATCTACGGATAAAGTGACTGGATTGGATATTCCGTGTACAGATCGTCAGATTATTTATGATTTTATTATCAGTGAAATGTCTGAAGTGTCTGATGAACAGACGGGAGGACTTTTAAGTGCTGCAGAATTGAACTTTAAACCAGGTCATGTATCTAAGTCGGCGGCATGGGGTATGTTGTCAAGAGTTTATCTTTTCAGAGCAGGTGAATGGCACCGTGAAAACCGTCAGCCGACTGAAGATGAACAGACTACTTATTTTGCTAAAGCAAGCGAATATGGTCAGAAAGTAATGAACTTGAATGTGCATGGACTAGCTCCGAATTATTGGGACTTCTTTATTGATATTTGTGGTAATGAGTATAACACAACGGCGAACGAAAGTCTTTGGGAAGCCGAATTTGCCGGTAACTATACTACAGATATTGTAGCTGAAGGAAGATGGGGGAATATTGTAGGATTGGGCGCTCCAGACTTGTCGAATGAGACAAGTGTAGTAGGAAGCGATGATCCCGGTTACTCATACGAATTTTTCTTTGCTACTCCCTATCTTTATAACCTTTATGTAAAGAATGATGATAAGGAACGCTTCTATTGGAATTTGGCACAATTTAAGTACTTGGATGAAGATGGAGGTACTAAGAAGGCAGTAAAGAAGAGACAGTTCTTTAGTGAAGAAGCTATGAATACTATCCTCAATACCTTTGGAAATTGGGGCCGTGGAACTTATTCATATGCGGGTGATTTTGCAAAAGCATCTACTAAAAATGACGTGAGTCGTCCGTGTGCGAAATATCGCCGTGAATATGAAGCGGACAAGAAGAACAAGAACTTTACTTCTATTAACTATCCGATTTTGCGTTATGCAGATGTGTTACTGATGGTTGCTGAAGCGGAAAATGAAGTAAACGGTGGACCTACTCAGTTGGCTAAAGATTGTTTGAAGGCAGTGAGAGAACGTGCGGGGCTGGCTTATCCGAATGGAATAGAAACACAAGATGCTTTCCGGGAAGCTATCAAGGAAGAACGAGCTATGGAACTTTGCTTTGAGTTTACTCGCCGAAATGACCTTATCCGTTGGGGAGAATTGACTAGTGCGATGTTGAGAAGCCGTACGTATCCGGTGGATGCAACCACGGAAGAATGGAAACAGGCCACCTTGAACAATGCGCAAGGGTATTTGACTGTGGATGAAACTTATAACTACTTCCCGATTCCGGATGCGGAGATGTCTGTTAACAAAGCTATTACTACCAATAATCCGGGTTGGTAATCTGTTTAACGAAATAAGGAAATAAAATGAAAACATATAAATTACTTTCATTAGGATTGCTCGTGTGGGGCTTTTCTTCTTGCGATGATGGATTAGACAGGGATGTATCTGTAGCAGGAGTGACTGTGACACCGAATGAGAATGTGGTATGTGAGGGAGTAACCGTAAATGTTAAAAAAGGAGAACCTATTGTATTTAATTTTAGCGGAGAACCTGACAATATCGTTTTCTTTAGCGGCGAAAAGGGAAAGACTTATGACTTTAGAAACCGTACAACTGTAGATATTTCTCAGATTGAATCTTCAAAACTGACCTTTACGATTGACACCAACTATGGTTATGGTAATGCGACTTCTTATTCTAATGTGCTGCACATGTATATCTCTACAGACTTCAGTGGTTTGTATAAAAATGATTTTGAAGCAGACAAAAAGATGGTAGAAGAGTTTCAATGGAGTGACTTGGTGTCAGTGGATGATTTGCCGACGAACATACAGCAAACCCATGACTATGAGGTGGACATGACTCCTTATTTAGGTAAGGATATTACACTTGCCATTTCTTATAAAGGACAGGACTTGGCAAATATCCAGGGTCGGTATAATTTCACAAACATGAAAATTACCAATGTCTATAAGGATGGCACGGTAATAGAAGTCCCCGCTGCAGAGTTTGGGTTTACCGCGTTGAATATCTCTCCTGAATATCCGGATTCAGAGCAGTTGAAAAACTTAAAGTATCAGACCTCATTGTGGGATTCAGAAAACAATCTAATTGTAGCAAACTATCAGTATGCTACGGTAACCGTAGGTTATGATGTAGCCGGAATGTGGAATACTAGTGGACTCAGTACATCGGATAAATTCTATATTCATGCTTCTTCACGAAATACATCGGTATCAGATGTGACTCTCAAAAATACTTGGTTGGTATCTGATTACATTGTGGTTAATTCTTGTTCACCCGATCAGGGAGTAACCATTAAGAATATGGCCAATAGACTTGCTTCTTATGAATATACTTATAACGAAGTGGGAACATACAAGGCTACATTCCTGATGACCAATTCCAATTATAAACATGAAGACTCTAAAGTTGTAACAATGATAATAAACGTAAAATAAACAATTAAAATGAAATATCTTATGAAAAACTTTAAATCTTTGCTACCTTTCCTGCTAATGGTATTTGCTTTGGTGGGGTGTGATACAGATGACTTAAGGAACGATGTAGATGAATTGAAGAATCGTGTAGAAAGTCTGGAGGCTCAAGTAACAGCAATCAATGAAAATATGAATGTATTGCAAGTACTAGTGGAAGGTAACAAAACCATTAGTGCTTATGAAAAGACTACTGATGGTTATAAGTTGACTTTGAGTGATGGACAAGTCTTGACTCTTACGCAAGGCGTATCAGGTACGGTTTCTACTCCTTCTATATCTGTTAGTGAAGATGGATATTGGGTCATCAATGATCAAAAAACAGATGCAAAGGCTGTGGGTAGCAATGCACCTGCGCCTCAGTTTAATGTAGATGCAGAAGGTTATTGGACAGTTGATCTTGGAGATGGAAATGGTGCTCAACGTGTTCAAGGTCCTAATGGGGATGTAAAAGCCTCTACAGATGGTAATGTAAACGTTGTCGATCAGTTTTTTACAAATGTTGAGATTGTAGGTAATGTGATGACTGTGACCTATAAGGATGGTAAGACATATTCTTTAGAAATAGTTGAAGACTTACTTTGCGAAATTGTAAATCCTATTGAGAATTTTAAAAATAACGTCTTGACAGTCGGATATGGTGAGATTGTATATTTGAAGGTGAAAGTAAAGGGAGAGAAATACTTCGTAACAGCTCCTGCCGGATGGACAGCTGTTTTGAGCGAACCTAATTCAGATACAAATGAAGCAACAATTACGCTTATTGCTCCGGCTGCTTCTACTGAGACTTCTACTTTGGGACGTGCTTCAGCTGATAATACGAAAGATTTGACTCTTCAGGTAAATAAAGGTAACAACTGGGCTGTAGATCAGATTCAGGTTGTTGCTACTAAGATTATAACTAGTTACTATGCTGAATGGGAGTCGGATAATGATATTATAGTAGGCCAAGTTGAAGATGAAACAGGTGATCATACTATAGTAATTAATAAAGCTAACTTCCCTACTGCTAAATTGATTGATTCAGATCAGACAATCACTGACGATGGTTTATTCTTTATAAAAGAAGGTGTAAATGTTACTTTTAAAAAGGGAGCATTAAAGAATTCAGTCTTAATAGGGGATAATCCAAAGAAGAGAAGTGTAGTTGCTTTAGGAGGATATCTGCCACTTAAAGATGCTGGAAATGGATTTATCGCAAAAAATATAGAATTTATAGGAACTTCAGGATTTGGTTATATTGCACAAACTACTGGCGTAGCAACATTTGATTACTTTATTTTAGATAATTGTAGTTTGGAAATTCCGAAAACTAAAAATCTTTTGAATGTAACGCAGGAAGGCTCTACGATTAAACACATCGCATTAGTGAATTCTTCAATAAAGATGTCTTCTGATGACTTTTCTGCTACTCGTCTTTTTAATTTTACTAAAGCGTTTTCTTGCAATTCAATATATATAAGAAATAATGCTTTGTATTCTTCTACAGAGGGAAAGGCTGTAAATGTTTCATTTGCATATGCTGAAGGCCTTTCTCTAAATGCAGAAGTAACAATCTCTAACAATACATTGGTTAATATGATTTCTAATTCTAAATCATTGGTTATTGGTAAGATTGGTAATTCGGTTACGATAAAGGGTAATTTGATTTGGACAAATTCCTCTACAGCTCGAAATGCTACATTGGTAAATGCGCAATCGGGTTCTACTAATTCAATGTATGCAATCAGTGATAATATTCAATATAATAAAAATGCAGTTATAAACTTTAATCCTTTTGGAGGAACTACTCCTGAAGGACAGTCTAATGCAAAATTGGTTCCAATAACAGAGGATATTTTTAGTGGTGAAGGAGCCGAATTTAATCTTGAGACGGGAGTGTTCATTCCGAATAATGCGTATGCAGGATATGGTGCAATGTTTGAATAAATTCATTTGAACTATGAAGAATTTAAGATATTTCTTTATAAGTATTCTCTCTCTCGCTACACTATTTTCGTGTAGCGAAAGGGATGACATCCGTAACGACATTAATGATTTAAATGCACGTTTGGATAAGATTGAAAGTGCATTGCCACAGATGAATCAAGATATATCCAATTATCAGGGACTGTTGAATGGACAGTTGTTGGTGATGGGATACACTGAGGATGAGAAGGGCAACTATGTGGTAGAACTAAGTAATGGAACAGAATTGACAATATATAGTGGACAACCGAATGAGGCACTTCCTGTGATGTCAATAGGTCCTGACGGCTATTGGTACTATACGATGAATGATGAGACTCTTCCTTTATTGGATAATGGCGAAAAGGTAAGTGCTTCGCCTGAAAATGGAAAAACCCCTCAATTTCGAGTAAATGAACAGGGAATGTGGGAGTATAGTTATGATGGTATAGAATGGCAAAGTGGCATTGGTTTAGCTGACCCTGGCATTGGAGATGCTACTGTATCTATTTTTGATGACGTAACTCTTTCCGATGATAAAACTAAAATGACCTTTAAATGGACATTTAATGATGAAATCTTGGAAGCGACAGTTCCTATATATGGAGAGTTAAGTTTAATAGTAAAGAACGTTACTTCTCCCATCGCTTTTAATTTGGGGCAGACCCAGTCATTCAATATCGAGCAAACAAATGTCGACAAAATAGTTATCGAAACAATGAACTGGGTAATCAAGGTAGACGAAACCCAGATGACAGTAACAGCTCCTTCGGTTAATCCCATAGGTCAGGAATATGAGGATAAACTAGTGCTGAAGATTTATTCAAAAGAAGGGTATTGCAAAGCGATAACTATTCCTGTAAAATTGGCAGCTAATTGAATTTGTTAGCTATTGATTGGCAATAGGATGAAAAACAAATGATATACCCCCGTAGCAGGATTCTCTTTGTTACGGGGGTAATTTGTAGATAAGAAGAATTGAGAATATAGTAAATGTAAGTTAAAGTCATGAAGGCGAATTTAAAAAAAATTGGACAATGGATGCTCTTTGTTTGGGCATTTGCATTGTTGTGTCTCGCTTCCTCTTGTAAGGATGACATTCTTGCGAACAGTGAGGGAGATGGCATCGGGGATTCTCCAGAAGCTGAAACTCCTTTGGAGCAAATGAACCGTGATCTTGAAGACATGCAACAACTGGCAGAAGGGAAAGTGAAAATTAAAACTTATACCGAGGAAAATAGTGGACATTGCTTATTGGCGTTGGATAATGGACATGTACTTACGATTTATATGGAATCTGAACTTGTAACGAAGAGTTCGATTCCGGTAGTAGGAATTGATGCGGATGGATATTGGGTCTATGAACTTGACGGTCGGACGGAGAATCTGATTGATGCGGATGGCCAACCTGTTCCTGCGTTAAGTTCTACAGGAAAAGAGATTAAGACGCCACAGTTTCGTGTAGGACCAAAGAAATTCTGGGAAGTATCTTATGATGGTACGAGTTGGACAAAGGTAGGAATCCGTCAGGTGTGGGATACAGAGAAGGAAGCGGTTCCCGTTTTTTCTCCATTTGCAGGATATGTATTGGATGAATCTGCAAAAACGCTGACTTTGTCGTTGCGTTGTGGAGAAGCGATGATTACGGTTTCTGTGGATGAACTGAACAGTAATAAAATGGCCAGTGTTTGGAGAAAGTTTATTACGGGTTCTGAAGAAAATATATTGTTGGACTATTCGTATGCGGGTTATGACCATGGAGAATCAGTACCGGCAGATGGTCTTTCATTGGGATATACAGAGTATAATGTACGTGAGTATATGGATCAATATAATCTGTCTGCCCGTGATGCATTTATAAAGATTCTGGCAGACAAAGGATTTTTGGGAAGTAATGACTTGGCTGGCGAAAACGGTTGGAGAAATAGAGGAAAAGAAGCTAATATGGTGATTTATTTCCCAGAAGGAACCTATGTGTTACACAGTGATGAAGACAATAAATATGTTTCCAATCGCCAGAAGGATGCACTTGATTCAAAAGGTAACAATGTGAGTACTGGAATAAGAATTTGTGCTAGTAACTTGATTATTAAAGGTGCTGGTGCTGGAAAGACTTTTATTAAGATGGAAACTCCGAATCTTCCATCGGATGTGAACGATACGGGTTCATCGCCAGAGATGATCAATATTGGGCATACAAATAATCTTAATCAGGCGGGCTTGTCGGAATCGAAAGTGACCGGAAAAGCAGAGAAAGGAAAATTCCAGGTGACTGTGGATAATGCTTCGTGGATTACAGCGGATAAATGGATACAGTTGAGAGTGCGTAGCAATGCGTCTGATTTGGTGACAAAAGAGCTGGGACCTATAACTCCTCTGCCTTCTTGGACGATTATGCAGGCACCATTGGGTGATGTGGCAGATGCATATGGAGTGAAGGTGACAGAGATACATCAGGTGAAGTCAGTTTCAGGAAATACGATAACTTTTTATGAACCTATAATGCACGAGGTAGACCCTACCTTTGGATGGGTGGTACGTGACTACAAACATCTGCAGAATGTAGGAGTGGAAGATCTTACATTTGTGGGGGATGCGTTGGATAATTATTCTCATCATGGTGACGGATCGGCTGATAAGAAACAGTATGGATGGCAGTATGATGGGGCTTATAAGCCATTGGTATTGACGCGTGTGGTAAATTCATGGGTACGTAACGTGAACTTTACGAGTGTCAGTGAAGCATTGAGTATTAATGAATCGGCCAACTGTTCTGCATATAAGATTGATATAGATGGAATACGTGGACATTCTGCTGTGCGTGCACAGCATTCTTCACGGGTGTTCATTGGGGCTGTAAGAGATATGAGTACGGGAAATGATAATACGGGTAAACCTTGTAACGGTCAATTCCATGGCTGTGGAGTTTCTAAGCCCAGTATCGGATGTGTGATATGGAATTCTACATGGGGAAGTGATGCTTGCTTTGAAGCGCATGCGACTCAACCTCGGGCTACTTTATTTGACAATTGCAGTGGAGGATTAGTATATTATCGTGCAGGAGGTGCTGAGACAGAAGCGCCGAATCATCTTGCGGATTTAACCATTTGGAATTTAAATGTAACAGGAACGGATGAGCATGCAAGTAATTTTGCTTGGTGGTCTAATTCTGATAAATGGTGGAAAATTTATCCTCCTATTGTTGTGGGGGTTCATGGTCAGGCTGTTAAATTTACAAAAGAAGCCAATCAGTTGACTTATGAAGAGAGTACAGGTATAAAAGTTACTCCAGAGTCACTTTATGAGGCACAGCTGGCACATCGTTTGGGAAGTGTTCCGGCTTGGTTGAATGCTTTAAAATAAGATGGAATGAAAATCGGGCAAACTTACCGAAAAAAGAATATCGGTAGGTTTGCCCGTGTTTACTGAAGGTCCCAATCTAGATAGATTAATCCTTGTCAATCTTCAGGATACTTCCTGTGGTAGAATTGAAAATAACCCGAGTATTGATTTTTTTCTCAAATAGTCCATCTACAAGTGCTTCTGTATATCCATACTGGGTAAGTGGCATTTCCTCATTGAATAGTTCTTTTCCTTTGTAGCTGATTGTTACCTTTCCTTTTCCTGGTATATTGTAGATGATATCATCTTTTCTTTTTTTCGTCTTTTTCTCTTCAGGTGCGGGGAAAGAAGAAATATTACGGATACGAATATAGATGGGTTCTCCCGCCAGGTTATCAGTCGGAAGTACGCCTAGTTGAGTTGAAAAGCGTGCCGCAATTTGTTCTTGTGTCTCTTCTCCAGGTTCTATCAGAATGGTAAATACCTTGTCTGTGCGGCTGGTTACACCTGTGAACGCTTGCGTCAGTGCTTTTTCTTGTTTGCTAAGTTGGTCGATGACCAGTTGCAAGGAGGCTCCATCTTTAGGCATAGTATCAGCTTGTCCGCGTAGAATAAGATTCTTGCTGTCGCGAATGTTATAGATTTCACGAGCGGTAAGTTCAGCCATCTTGGCAGTAGAACCGGCCATCAGTATGTCCTCAGTCATGTATGTACGTGCGTCTTCCTGCGGTTGAGCTTTTTCTAGATTATAGTCTGGAAGCGTCTCTTCCTCAGTAGAAGTGGTATTGATGGCTTTTACGATGCCTTCATCCGTAAGTTCTACGTTAGAAGCCATATTTTTGTCTTTGATTTTCATGATATACGCTTTCGTTGAATCAGGGACACCTACCAGGCGCACTTGAATATCTTTGATTTCCCAGTGGCTTTCAGGATGGGTATTTACATCGTTCAGTCGGAGATAGCGATTGGCATAAAGACAAAAATCTCCCGGCTGATAATTGATTTTTGTAGCAATGATATCGATAGCGATTTTTGTCTTTGGCAGGAAGTAGACAATTCCTTCCCCTTCTTGTGGCACGTAGCTTTCTTGGGAATAGGCACTTAGAGAGGCCAGTAATCCCAATGCGATGATTCCTCTTTTCATATTGTCTGTCATTTAGTTTCAGTTAGTTGTTTCCATGCTTCAGGCAGGGCTTCTACAATATCGCCGGAAGTCATGCTGATAACTCCTTTCTTCTGGCAGGCAATATCACCGGCCAATCCATGTACGTAGACTCCCAGCCGACAAGCTTCTTCCTGAGTGTATCCTTGTGAAAGGAGAGAGAGAATGATGCCTGTAAGTACATCTCCACTTCCAGCTGTAGCCATTCCCGGGTTGCCTGTCGGATTGAAATAAGTGACTCCGTCGGGAGTAATAATGGCGGTCCATGCACCTTTCAACACAATGTAGCATTGTAGGTAAGCCGCTAGTTCTTTGGCTTTGGAAAGTCGTTCGTAACTGTTGCTGCAACGGCCGATGATACGCTCCAATTCCTTGACATGCGGTGTGAGGATGCTGTGGCGTGGTATGCGGGTCAGGTAATTACGGTAGTTACTGAAAATATTCAAGGCGTCTGCATCCAGTACTAATGGAATGTAGCAATTACTTATCTGGTCGAAAAGAGCTTGTACGGTCACTTCTTCCTGTCCTAATCCGGGTCCGATAGCTACAGCTTGAAAATTATCCAAGTCGGCTGCTTCAGCAAAATAGCGGTCATGTACATCGTCTTGTACCATGGCCTCCGGGATATTGCTTTGTAGTAGGTTGTGATTGCAAACAGGGGTATGTATGGTTAACAAGCCAATTCCTGAACGTAGGCAGGCACGTGAAGCCAGTATGGCTGCACCTCCCATTCCGTATGAACCGGCTATCAACAGGCCGTGTCCGAACATGCCTTTATGGGCAAATTTCTTTCTGGGTTTGATGAGTGCCCGCATTTCATCGGCTTCGGTGATGAGGTAGGGCGTTTTGGCTTTTTCGATAAATTCGTGGCTGATTCCGATGTCTAGCAATTGCCATTCGCCTACTAGGTCGGCATTTTCTGCAAATAAGAAAGAAAGCTTAGGCAACTGGATGCTTAGTGTCAGATTGGCTTTGATGATGTTCTGACGGATATTGTGGGTGTTATCTTCTCCCATCAGTCCGGAAGGAATATCAATAGATACTACTTGTGCCGGGGAGGCATTGATATATTGAACAACGGATGCAAATCCGCCACTCAGAGGCTTGTTGAGGCCTGAGCCAAACAAACCGTCCACAATTACGTCATGATTTCCAAGACGAGGAGGGTCGAACTGACTGCTGACTTCGGTATAGTTGGCAAACCCGCAATCTTTCAGACGTTGCACGTTGGTTAGACATTCTTCAGATAGCGTACCTTTTACGTTAAAAAGATAAGCTTCCACCGGATAATTCTTCAGAAAAAGAATGCGGGCTACAGCAAGGGCATCACCTCCGTTATTTCCCGGACCGGCAAAAACAATGATACGATGAGATTTATCCCATCTTTCGCTGATGGCTTGTGCCAATAATCCGGCAGCCTTTTCCATAAGGTTAATGGATAATATGGATTCATGGGCGATGGTGTATGCATCGGCCTCCTTTTGTTGTGTACAACTCAAAATTTTCATTGTGTATAAATAGCTATTTGTCGGTAAAAGTACGAAAAAAGCCTTGAATGGTGTATATGTTCTATTGAAAATATCTTTAAATACTCAGGGGGATGTGTGGCGGTTTTAGGGAAAATCCGTAAATTTGCACAATTTCTAAAAAACTACATCATAACATGGAGACGATTCAGATAAAAGACAAGCGTTTCAAAACGTTTATCCCAGAGACAGAGATTTTGAAAGAGGTGGCGCGCGTGGCCAATGAAATCAATCGTGATTTGGTCGGTGAAAATCCCTTGTTCTTAAGTGTATTGAACGGTTCGTTCATGTTTACGGCTGATTTAATGAAACATCTGACGATTCCGTGTGAGATTTCTTTTGTAAAGTTAGCTTCATACGAAGGCACGGCTTCCACTGGAAAAGTAAAGGAACTGGTGGGCTTGAACGAAGATATTGAAGGACGTACGGTGGTGATTGTAGAAGATATTGTGGATACGGGACTGACCATGCAGCGTTTGCTGGAAACTTTGAAGGCACGTAATCCAAAAGAAATCCGTATTGCTACGTTGCTGGTGAAACCAGACAAGCTGAAAGTCGATCTGAATATTCATTATGTGGCCATGAATATTCCTAATGATTTTATTGTGGGATATGGTCTTGATTATGATGGACAGGGCCGGAACTATCGTGATATTTATACGGTAATCGAATAATTTTTTATAAATCATATCTAAACAACATGTTGAATATTGTAATTTTTGGTGCTCCGGGTTCAGGTAAGGGAACTCAGAGTGCTCGTATTGTGGAAAAGTATGGTTTGAACCATATTTCTACGGGAGATGTATTGCGTGCAGAAATTAAGAACGGCACAGAGCTGGGTAAGACAGCTAAAGGTTATATCGACAATGGTCAGCTGATTCCTGACGCATTGATGATTGATATCCTGGCTAGCGTGTTTGATAGTTTTAAGGACAGCAAAGGCGTAATCTTCGACGGATTTCCTCGTACTATCGCTCAGGCAGAGGCTTTGAAGAAAATGTTGCAGGAACGTGGTCAGGAGGTGTCTATCATGCTCGACCTGGAAGTGCCGGAAGAAGAACTGATGACTCGTCTGATTAAACGTGGACAGGAATCAGGCCGTGCCGACGACAACGAAGAAACTATCAAGAAACGTTTGGTGGTATATCATTCTCAGACAGCTCCGTTGATTGACTGGTACAAGAACGACGGTAAATATTGCCACATCCAGGGTCTGGGTACCATGGAAGGCATCTTCGCTGACATCTGCGCAGCTATCGATAAACTTTAAATAATGGAAAAACTGGCGGGCTGGGGACAGTCTGCCAGTTCTTAAACTTTAAATTATGGCTGAATCGAATTTTGTTGATTACGTAAAAATCTATTGCCGCTCCGGGAAAGGAGGCCGCGGTTCGGTGCACATGCGCCGCGAGAAGTATATGCCCAACGGAGGTCCAGACGGTGGCGACGGTGGTAGAGGAGGTCATGTGATTCTGCGGGGAAACCGCAATTATTGGACGTTGCTGCACCTGAAATACGATCGTCACGTGTTTGCGGAACATGGTGGAAACGGTTCGAAGAACAAAAGTTTCGGAAAGGACGGGGCAGACAAGGTCATTGAGGTTCCATGCGGAACCGTTGTATATAATGCCGAAACCGGCGAATATGTGTGCGACGTAACGGAGCACGGACAGGAAGTCATCTTGCTGAAAGGCGGACGTGGCGGACTGGGCAACTGGCATTTTCGTACAGCTACCCGTCAGGCACCTCGTTTTGCTCAACCGGGAGAACCCATGCAGGAGATGACGGTGATTTTGGAATTGAAATTATTGGCAGATGTGGGTCTGGTAGGTTTCCCGAATGCGGGAAAATCAACCTTGCTGGCGGCTGTGTCTGCGGCCCGCCCGAAGATTGCCAACTATCCTTTTACTACACTGGAACCGAATCTGGGTATCGTGTCTTATCGCGAAGGAAAGTCGTTTGTGATGGCAGATATACCGGGTATCATTGAAGGTGCGAGTGAAGGTAAAGGGCTGGGACTTC
>UMIM01037562.1_pt1 | contig 29761 bp, 30 predicted proteins | sample 1965831 | NCBI WGS metagenome assembly UMIM01 (sample SAMEA4836125, study PRJEB28245) | human gut metagenome | biome: gut microbiome; material: fecal sample | place: Denmark | collected 2008 | reverse complement strand
CTACAGGCAGACTACAAGACGCTATCGCGGACGGTTGTACAGTGTCTTAAGAGTTGAAGGCTTTGATGTCAATGAGACTGTAATTTTAGGTCAAAGTTCTCTTATATTAAAAGACATTGAATATATCTATCGGAAAATAACAAATGAACTAACAATAACGACATTTATAACAATAGATGAGAAAAACAAATTAAAGGATGACACATTTAAGAAGTTGAAATTCACGATGATGGATAAAGGACTAAAATTTTCAACAATTCATAGTTTCCAAGGATGGGATGCCCCAAATGTAATTATATTATTACAGCCAGAAGGTGATGGTAATGAGTATACAGTAAATAAATCTTTAAATAAACCAGAATTAATCTATACAGCTATAACAAGATCCAAACAAAATATTGTAATTATAAATAATGGAAATGCATTATACCATAATTTCTTTAAAAAGAATATGATTAATGAAGATTACACGAATAAATAGAGAAAAGAATGAATAATAAAATTTACAATAGTGTGAAAGTGATAATACTTTCACTGGGTACCTATTCTGACGAATACATGTTGAAAAGAATTTAATACATTGGCAACTCTCGGAATGGCAGTTATCCGAAGAAGGTCTTTGAATTTGCTCATAGAATGTCGTTTCCTTGTTATGAATCAGTTCCTTGTTCAGGTCTATATATTCTGTCATATAATCCTGTGAGGTAAGGAAATCCAGCACGTATGCCTTCGTTAGCATAGGGAAGAGCTAAGATAGTATCAGTATCGGCAGAATGGATATGTAGCTTTATTTCATTCATGACACAAAAGTAGGGAAAAAGTGAAATGAATGATACTTCTTCTCTGGGAATTAAAATGTGATTCTTTTTAGGAACAATAATTTTCTCAAGAGAACAATCTTTTTTATACCTTTATGCGCCGAACAATCAAGAATAAGATGAGTACAAAAGACGAATTTATAGAGTTACTTCGTTCAACCAATCGTGAGGGAGTTGAAGATTTATTGGAAGGGTTGGAGAAGATCGGATTCTTTACTGCACCTGCTTCTTCCACCCATCACCTCAATATTGAAGGAGGATTAGTACAGCATTCACTCAATACATGCAAAGCAGCACTTATGGTATGGGAAGGAATGATTGCACTAGAACCCGGATTGGAGAAGGAAGTAGAAAAAGACAGCGTAATTATTGCCAGTCTACTTCATGATGTTTGCAAAAGTGATATTTACTTCCGGAGCGTCAAGAAAAAGAAAACAGCAATAGGTACCTGGGAAGATAGTGAAGGATATAAAGTATCTTACAAAAACTTTCCAATGGGACATGGGGAAAAATCTGTCATCCTTATCCTCTGTAATGGTATATCATTAACTGATGATGAAATGTTAGCTATACGTTGGCACATGGGAGCCTGGGGACTTAACTTGAACAGCTATGAAGACCAGAGATGTTTCGATACTTCACAGAAACTCTATCCCTTGGTTACAATCATTCAAGTGGCGGATAAATTGGCTGCGAATATCATGGAAAGAAGTGGGGAAGAACTTGATGAATTGTAGTATAAAATCTATTATAATATTAAATCAAGTGCATTAATTCCTTTAATTATATTATTAAAATGGAAAAATTATACTTTACATCCCAACAAGCTGAAGAAATAAAAAAACTGTTAGATTTAAGACTTACTACATCTGATAAAGATGAGTTTAAAAGAATTTCTTCTAGGTTAAGGAGCAGAGGCTTTTTTATAAGTCAATTTGGATCTAAGTTCTCTTCTACAGACTTTAATAAAGAAGTAGAGAAGGGAAATATCATTATTACTGAAAATCCTATAGACTACCAATCTGTCAATAATTACACTCAGCAGATACCACAATACAATGACTATCAAAATACGTCAGACAAAAATAAAAAAAGTAACATAGGTGTTATCTCTTTAATTGTACTCGCTTTTCTATGGCTTTTAGGAACCTTAACTTCTGAAGAAGATAAAGAACCGGAAGTTATAAAAGGCAGCAGCTATAATTCATCTTATGACCAACAAATAAACGATTTAAAGAGGGATATTAAAAAAAGCGATGATTGGGTTGAAGGTATTGTTGTGTATGATGAAAATTGTGATACTATTGCTACTGTAAATAAATAACTTACACAATTTTGTTTTTCTGTTTGACAGAAGTTCGTTTCTATATATAACTACTTTTTATTACCTTTACATTTGAGAAATAAATATACTTTTAATGATAGAACATTTAAACATAGAATCAATATTTCAAGATTCATTCGATGACGGAAATAGCAGTACATTCAAGACCTCCCCGGAAGTGATACAAAAGGTTATGAATGTACCTATGTGTGCCGTTAAGTCTATCCTCAGATCTAATGGTTACAGCGACATCGATGATGAAACCAGCCTTTGCATAGATGAAAAAAGGCTTGGTATATTTACAGAAGCTTATGTTCGTAAAATGAAGAATTATTTCACTTGTTCGCTTCAGAATATAAGTTCACTTCCAAGAAAAGAACACAGTGACTATAACAAGTTTGTAAAACTATTTAAAAAGCAAGGTGTCAAGGAGCCTAAGAAATGGGAAAATGATATCGACATTGATTACTTAAAGGAAGTTTTTGTAGAAAGAGTAAAGAAAGAGACAGAAGAACGGTACTGCTGTAGGTTTAGAATGCGATTTTGTTTACTTTCTGATGTACTAATAAATCGAATACTGACTTATAAGCCATTCGAGCAAGTTCTGCTTATCAAAGAAGAAAAGCATCTCAATATTTCTGATTATGCTTATAAGTTAATACTGTATACTCTTAGTATTACATTTGAAAAACAAGCAACTTTAGAGAAAAGAATCGAAGAGGAGAAAGAACTTCTGAATCGTATTTCTGACAGCGAACTCTATATTGCTGAGCCTGTTAATGATAAACCTGTATGGTGTGGTATAAATCTCATCTCCAGATTTGTTTCCTTTGCCAGATACTATATATATTCCGTGAGGGATGATGAATATTCTAATGATGTTAATATTGAATTTATGAGAGCATAATTTTTGTATTAACATTAAAGAATTCATTATGGGAAAAAGAAAAAATAAACAAATAAAAGATATTATCGAATCTAATCTACCAACTGAAACAAAAGTTGAATTAATCAATAAAATTAATGATAAACCTCATATCCCATGGTTTATATGGTATTTAACTGTACGGTTCGGCTTGGATTATTTCATTGATAATATCGAATTATAAGTTAAAATAAAGTCCCGATTCGGTACAATTCGTTCAGATTCATCTCCGATTCGGGGCTATTCTTTTCTATTTTGCAATACGTACTTGGTAGTGTAAAATAAACTGTGTCATGCATTATTGCTCTCCCGAGAACTCATCGGTCGAGGAACGGCCAGCGCCCAGGGGCGGGACCACCCGTTCCGACGAGCGTAAAATTACAATAATTTAAACCGGTCTCCAAACTTTATGGTGAGTTGTTGTGAGATAGTAGCCCAATTGGCAAGCGGCATTGTCTACTTCTTCCGTATATTGCGGTATGCAAGATAAACCAGTTTTTCAAGGGACGTATCCGACAGGAACACGCCCTTATTTTTTGTTACCTTACGGATTTGGCGGTGATATCCTTCAACGGTATTTGTAGTATATATAAGCTTACGGATGCTTACGATAGCCGGAGTGTACTGGAAGTATTCGGACAGTTTATCCCAGTTGTCCTGACATGACCTGATGACGATAGGATACTGTTCTCAAAATTTTGGACAGTGTCTTTATCCCCTTTTGATGACCCTAAAATTTATGTAGTCTTTTGTTTGAAGTATTCTTCTGCATCCATTTTCAGATCCATACTGATAAGTTCCCATGCGTATCCTCTAAAGCAATCTATCCCTTCCGGACATTCTTTGATGTTGGATATTTTTTTGAATCCGGCTTCAACCTCTTTTTCTGTAACGCTCCATTCATCACGTGTGGTAGCCCACTCAATCATGTCTTTCAGACTGAACGTGTTGGAAAGTTCATAGATGTCCCAAAAGTCCTTTTGCCTGGGTTCGTCTTGAGTAATCGCTTTTATTTTCATTGCGGCGATTTCTCTTATATCTGCAAGTCTGATTCCATCTATGCATTTGATGGGAAAAATAAAGTTTTCCGTATAGAAGAAGTCTACTTTTATGCAAGCAGTTGGGGATTCTCCAATGCGGACGGAGTATCCCAAGGCTGGTTGGTCCAAGGTGTCTAGATTTTCCGTATAAGGAAAATTCTCTTTCAAGAAAACTTTCATTGCTGCTGTATTCATGCTTCCATAATCCATGTCTGTAAACAAATCTATGTCTATGGAGCGTCTGTGCCCTAGTTGGAGACTAAGACATGTTCCTCCCACTAGATTGAAATCTTGGAAAATATCTGATTCTGATATTTTCTTCAGACAGTTAACTAAAAGTGGGGATACAGTTTCATTGCACAAATTCTTTAAAGTTCTTTTCCCTTGTTTCCTTTTTCCATTCGCTGTTTATGGTGGGTAATATCGCTTTTAATGTATCCTTTCCATAAAATCTGATGGCTTCCTCAATTTCCTGCTGGTTGCCATATTCAAATATGCGTTGAATGACCCATTCTTTGTTTTTTATCCAGTTGATTTTTTCTATTCTTGTATCCCAGAATAAAGCTGTGCTGAATTTTGATAAGTCCGGATGCTGGGACCGTTCTTTTTCTGTAATATAGGCATAGACTTGATAATTGGCTTGTATGATGTAAAAATAGCCTTCAATGCCTATTCCTAATGCTTTTTCTATGTTTAGAGACTGCTCGATAGTGAAATCTCGCTTTCCTTTAATTAATTCATTGATTCTTTGTGGATATATACCAGTCTCGGTGGATAGTTCCTTTTGAGTGATTTTTGCTTTTCTCAAAATATGTTCCAGCACTTTTCCTGCCGGTGTCATTTTGGATGTGAAATATTCTTCATACATACTGGGTTCCTTTATGTTCTGATACAAAAATACATCAACTAAGGATAATAACCAAATTTGGTGATTGAATTTGTGGATGCTTTCCTTATTTATCAGTTATAGCATAGTAATGTTCAAAGGTGATAGTATTCGCAATATTCCGTTTTTGAAGGTTTTAGTGTGCAATGGGTTGACGGGAATGAGGATGAAAAGAAAGTGATTCGCAGTGTAAAAACCAGATTGAATGTGGCGGCATTTCAGTTTGATGAAAATCATAAATTAGAGAAAGTACCTGCCTTACAGGCAAATGGGGTGACTCTATATCCATCGTACTGTTTTGTTATGATAACTTAGCTAAAAAAGAATATAATCTGTATATTTTCCCTTTTTTATCATTGTTCAATGCCATTTATCAATATATTTGTGGGCATCTTCCTGTGTGACAAACAATGATGCGAGTTGCAAGTTTAATATATACAGGTTGAATACAGCTATGTCTTTTGACAAATGGCTGTTGTAAAATGAGACTTTAACATCTAATCTATTTAGTTGCATGATATAACCATGCAAAATAATATGAATATGAAACTGAATCACTATATGGGTGTAATAGCATGTATTTCATTGTTATTACTTGGTTCTTGTAATTCTGAATATTCGGAAAGTAGAAATTTTGATGATATAATTTTTCAGATAGAAAATGATCCACAATCCTATTTGTTAAAGTTAGATACGATAAACATGAATTGCGTAAAGAATAAAAGAGATGCGGTTCATTTTATATTAGCTGCAATCACACTCAGTTATACGGATAATAATTATTATCCACCAAAGAGTGTGTTGGAAAGGTGCATTCAGATTTTTAAGAAAGAAAAAATGATTCAGCCATACCTTGAAACTTTATATCTTCTTGCGGAAACATATAAAAAAGAAAATGATATAACAAAAGAAGTCCATATCATAGAAACCGCAATAAATATTGCTAGACAAGAATATGACCAAGAATGGCTTTTTTATCTTTACAGCTATCTCGGTGAAATGTATATCAGGCAATTTAATACCTTGAATTTTATTAAATACCAGACTCTTGCCAATCAATGCATAAAGGATGTAAATTTTCAAGATATGAGTATATCAACTCAAATACAAGTTGCCAAAAGCTTTCTATATTTAGATCGATATAAAGTCTCATACGAAAAATTGAATGAAATAGAAAAACATCTTGGTAAGAAGAATATATTTTTAAGTGAAATAAAACGTCTGCAGGGAATTGCCTTATACAAAATGCAACATTGGGATGCTTGCATAGAAAAGCTGAAAGAAGCTGTAGTTGAGGAAACATCCATTGAACATAAATTCACATGTTTCGCAATTTTGACATATTGTTATTATCGTAAACAGGACTTGTTAAATGCAGAAAAATATAAGTTTCTGGCGATAGAGAATAGTATAAATGGAGGAAATGCCTTTGCAGAAATAGAATTCTATACGTTGTGTGCAGAGTTTGCTCGGTTAAATCATGATGCAGGCGAACAAATAAAATGCCTTAACAAGCTAAAGGAGAAATATGAAATGGCATTTGATTGTCTGAATGGAGAATCATTGGATAAGGCGATACAGGCCTATACAAATATTTGTGAGAAACAAACTATTCATAGACAGATAGCCATTTATAAATACATTCTGGTAGGACTTCTTTTAGTATTATGCGTATCTTTGGTGATATATATACAGATCCGGAAAAAGCAAGTTTATAAGATTCTCGCTTTGCAACAGCAGATTAATTCTTTGGATAACCTTAGAAATGTAAAAAATGAAGTCAAAGAGTTTATTTTGCGTGATTTTGAGATAGCAAAGAAGATAGCAATTTTGCGCTCAACACAGCAAGTGCAGAGTGCAAGATTTCTTAAGGATTTGGAAAAGTATCATATAATAGATGAGAATTATTTGCTCGGTACACAGTGGGAACAGTTTTATAATCATATAGATATATCTTTTGATGGGTTCTATTCAAAACTTATTCAGAAATATCCTATGCTGAATGACAAAGAAGTCCAGTTGTGTTGCATGCTTGTTTCTGGATTCAAGACAGAAGAGATTGCTGCCATTTGGATGAATAGTGTCTTTTCAGTACATAAGTACAAAACTAATATTAGAAAAAAAATTGGTATTCCTGAAGGTGGAGATATTGTCTTGTTTTTAGTTGAAAAACTAGACTTATAATTGCTTTGTCTTATATTACAAGTATTTATACTGTATAGTATTTGATAATCAGATATATACAAATCTATATTACAAGCTTATTTCTATGGATTGCCAATGGTTTAATGGATAGTTTACCTTAATTTTGCATCAAACAAATATCTGTAGTCTGATGGTATTATTGCCCTGGATTTTATGAAATAGATACAAGGAGACTATAAAATATCTAGCAGTACTACAACAGTGCAAAATTTTAATGATTTCTTAAGCAAATATGGCAATAATGGCATAGTATTGAATATTTGTTAACTTATAAAAATTATATATTATGAAAAGACTTGCATTATTATCACTGCTTTCATTCTGTTTTATAGCAGTATTCAGTTTTCCTGTAGATACAGCAAAGGTGAACCGTACATTCGCTTTAATGGTAAAATCAGGGTATACTGCAGAGACTCAACGTGATTTCTTCAATACTTTCCCTATAACCTGGCATGAACTCTGGCTTACATACGGAAACATACCTTCGTTTGATAATCTTAAATCAAGTTTCAGGAAACACATGTACGAAGGTTTGTATAAATTAGACAAGATACCCGACAGCTTGTTTTACGACAGGCTGATAACTCTTTGCATTGGCGGTAGTGAAGTAGTAGATGATATAGGAGGTAATCTTCATCATCTTATAAAAAAGAAACTTGAAGAAAACCCTGAGTTGATGATGGAACGTCTCAGCAAGAAATACTATACGGCATATTTCCCTTTCTGGTATTCCCTTTTCAACAGTCTGCTATGTACTGATGAGAATGTGGAAATATACAGGAAATTAGAAAATTATGAATTAATGTTCAAGGAAAAATATCCGGTTATAATGAACTATATGGAGCAGGCATTTATACTTTCCAATGGTAAGGCCATATTTGAAGACAATCGTTTTCCTTTATACTATAAATCACATAAACCTGAAGAAGTGAAGATGCAGATTCAACGGGAGGACGGAGTATATTTTGTGGCGGAACAGTTTCCGGAATATCCCGGTGGAGTAAACGGAATGTTGGATTTTATAAAAGAGAATTTCAAGTTGCCTGAATCATACTTTTGTAAAAAAGTCTTTATAACCGTAAAGGTGGTAATAGACACAGACGGCAATATCAAATCATCCACAATAGATAAAAGTTATGATGAAACAGCGGACAAAGAGGCCCTTAGGGTGGTATCACTAATGCCCCGCTGGAAAGCTGCGATAGACAAGGGAAAGAACGTTCCCTGCTTGTTTACAATCCCTTTCAGATATAAGTGACAATAAGAATTCAATAAGATGGAAATAAATGAAGCCTTGATAAAGAAAGCGGCAGAGCATGTAATGCTTAACTCATGCTCTGTCAGTTCAAGCGGTTTGTTTAATGGTAAAGCAGGTATGTCCTTGGCATTGTTTGAGGTAACCCGATTTCTGGAAGATGAGTATATCGAAGATTAGGCATTACAGACATTACAGGAATCACTGCTCACAAAGACAAATGATCCGGGTTTTGAAAACGGTCTTTCCGGTATAGGTTATGTCCTGCTTTATCTCACCAAAAACAAACTGGTGGAGGCCGATTTTGATGAATTGTTTGGAGATAAATTGCAGTTTATCTATGAACATGCCGATAAATTATGTGATGATTTCATCACCAATGTAACATTGCCAATGTGTGATATGAAAATAATTTATTTTCTTGATATTCACAATAAATGTGTAGACTAATATGAAAGCTTTAAAAACTACATTGTGTGTACTATTTTTGTTTACAACGACATTAATGGCACAAAACCCTTTTACCGTAAAATCCAATGTAATCATTGATTTTAACATTTCTCATGATGGGAAAATGATGGTTTATAAACAATTGTCGTCCGATGCTACCTCTACTGTTTTCATTAAAGATTTAGAAACAGGAAGAGTCACTCCTATTTATAAGAACAGTCTTAAAGACTATAGTGAGTTTGACGCTTCCTCTGGAGTGGATTTTCTGTCAGACAATGTTATTGTTTTCGGTAAAGAAAAAAACATGGTTTCATTCAATCTTACAGATAGGAAATATAAGAATCTCTTCAGATTGCCTGACGATGTTATTTTTTCTGTTAAAGCATCTGCTGATGGTAAAAGAGTATATTTCAGTTCGGATGAAACAATGTACTCTTCTCCAACTGAGCGTAGCTCTATTACAAAAACCAATGAAAAGAGAGGTATAATAATATCAATTGATATCGACCCTAAAGGGAATGCTTATTATACAATATGTAAAAAGGCCAGTAATGATAAATTTCATATCTTATGTTATGATGGTCTGAATAAGGAAGAAGACATCACATATAAATTTGATAATATTGTGACCGACCCATATTTGATAGAAAGTACTCCTGATAAAGATTGTTTTATTGTTGCTGGAAAGAATGGAGTATTTAAGGTTGATTTAACCAATACCAAGTCAGTAAAATTAATCACCAATGAGGGAGAGAATCGTTTAAACAAAATGCGTTTATCACCGGATGGTAAGACTCTTTATTATCAAACAATAAAAGATAAGAATAAAATTATTACCTTAAGTCTATGATTCCCTAATAAGGAGTTATGCATTTTACTCTTTTATAATAGCTTGTAATAAAAAAGAAACTTAACAAAAGAACAGCAAACTGTAAAGTGAGCGAAATAAGAAATAGATGTAAATTATAAACCTTAAATGACTATGTAGTTTATGAAAAAACAACTTTTAATTACTGCTCTTTTCTTCTCATTTATTTCGGTTTCGGCCCAACAGAAGAAATATTCCCAGGAAGCAATTGACCTGAATGATAGAGCCACGGAAATCATGTTACGGAATCTTTCAAATAAAGACTCAATAGCGGAGGTGTTGAACTTGTTAGATAAAGCCATCGCTTTGGATCAATCTTATATTACAGCTTATGGAAATAAAGTAAATTTATTATTGTCTGAAGAAGAATATGATCAAGCTATAAAGACCCTTGACGAGGCGATAAAATACAATCCGGAACAACATGGATTCTATCTTTTGAAAGCTAAAGCACTGGAAGAACAAGGACAGTCGGAAGAAGCTCTGGCTTTTTATAAAAAAGCATTGGAAACGTGTGAAATTCAGATGAAAAAGAATCCTGCCGTTGGTTCTTTTCTCGACAGTTATTTCCTGAAATATTGTATTTATGGAATAGACACACCGGCCAGTGAGGTTATATCCGCTATACCGACTTCATTCACAGATGAACAAAGGAAGTCAATCACAGTATTCCTTGATGCGGTTGGTTCCTTCAAAAAATATAAGGATGTATTTATAAAGAACGGTAGTCGGCCATTGAACTAGAAAAAACCTTCTATGCCGCAAAAGCGGGAGGATGGAGTTTACTACGTGGTTGACGAACTGGCAGAATATCCGGGAGGACACGATGCAATGATTGAGTTCGTCAGTAGAAATTTCAGAAAACCAGCCAATAGCAAACCGGGTACTGTTTTGGTGAACTTCGTAGTGGAAGCCGATGGTACTATACGTGATGCCGAAATAATGAAAAGTTTGGGCAAGGAAATCGATGACGAGGCATTGCGAGTGGTAAACATGATGCCAAAATGGAAGCCGGCAAAAGTTGGTGGAAGGGTCGTAGCCATGGTATATAACATTCCTTTTATTGTAAAATAATTTGTAGTAAATAACCGGTATTATAGGTGACAACTTGGAACCGGCGGTCTGATGGGATTGATACTAACACTGGGATTCTGCATATTTATAGTTTAAGATATGAATATTACAAACATTAAATTATGGTTTGAAATGGCGAAAAAAGACGCTGTTTCTTATAGAAGATCAACCTTTGTTTCAAAGTTAGGGAGAAAAATAGAAAAAGATTCTTATTATGGAAAAAATAATAGTGTCATAGCAGAAGTTATAAAAAGATAAATTGATAAAAAGAAATATGAAAAATATATTGATTTCATTTTGCTTTATAATGTTTTCTATTGGAATACATGGGCAAAACTTTAGTTCGGACGACCTATCGCTACTGAAGAAAACTCCTGAAGTATCTTCATTGTACAATTCTGCATTACATTACGTGCTTCTTTATGAGAACGATGTGGATTCCTTGACAAAAGCTCTCACTTATATTGACAGAGCAATAGTCATTAATCCGAATATATCATACTCTTATTTATGGAAAGGTGAGATATTGTTTCGTATAGGGAAAAAAGAAGAATCATTGAACTTGTTTTCTTCATTATGCGAAAAAGAATCCTGCACTTACCACACGTTATTTTTGACAGGTATGCTGTATGAAAAGACAGGTTTCCCTCAAAAAGCCCTTGAATATTATGACCGCGCATTGGATAAGAACGCAAAATTATTGAAATCAGCTGCATGCAACTTGAAAGATTTCATGTCTAATCTTGTCATACGTTATTTCATAGATGGTAAGATGATGGATATGGATGAAGTAAAATCTTTATTACCAGACCACTTGAAAAGTACAAATGATAAAATAATACAAACAGAAGTGGATAATTTATATAAAAATTTCGATAAGGATAATTATATAAATAACCTGTGGAATCATAATATTATGGAATATTAATGAGGAGGTAAAAAGCTAACCTAAAAAATAAGGACAAAAATTTAGAGGTAAATTTTGTTTTTTTTTGTCTAAATATCAGTTTTTTAGCGTAAAAGTAAATTATAAGATGAAAGAGTCATTGTATATTCGGAAAGATTTCAAAGGCCAATTATATATGTAGGGATTGTGATAAAAGATTCCGTCATAAATGATAAAAGAGGTTGCTTCAACTGGGAATGCAACCTCTTTTCATTTCTTATTCCGCATTCTTTTTCAACCATTCCTGTCGGCGGAGGTCAGGCAGGTGCTTTACCTTGAAATTCTCAAAGGTGGCATTGAAGCCGTTTCCGTCCGGGCTGGCCGCCATGAGACCTACCATGACAGGGACGTGGTCCTGCAACCAGGCGTTGCGCATCATGACATATTCCTTGTCGTCGAAGGAATAGAAGATTTCCACGGCATCCAACCGTCTGACAGCCTTGATCCATACGTAAGGTACCGGCTTGTCCAGTGTGATGACGCTCCAGTCGGAAGTCTTGTGGGTGACGACCGTGCTCAGGTTGAACTTGCCGTCCACAAACTCAATGCCTGTCTTGATGTAGTTTTCATGGTCAATGCGCAGCATCAGTCCGGCCTGGTCGAAACGGGTCTTGTAGTCGCCGGTCACTTTTACCTTCACTTCAAACTCTCCTCCGTAAGTGGTGTAATAGAACGGAGCGTCGTCCACGGTAAAGCCATAGTGTGAAATCCGCCAGTAGTCACTCTGCGGGGTGACAAACATGGTCAGGGCTTGATTTTCAATTTTCCATTGTTCGGGTTCGTTGAACCATTGCATTTTTTCCAGCGACTGGGCCATTCCGGCTTGAAGCGATGCGCCGAGGGCCATGCCTAAGATAAGTTGTTTTTTCATATTGGGTGAATTAATTTAGGTTCCTAAATTGATGAAAAGTTTTCCGTGTCATTCGTTAATAATCATTTTTCCTCGTTATCTTTGCAAATGTAGTGCGTGGGTAACGAATACACAATGATGATTAATAACCATTTTCATGAACATAGTAGATGAATTGAACAGCCGTTTTTTGACGCAAGATTTGGTGTCGCAGCAGGACGGGCTGTCGGCGGCGGAACTGGAAAAATACAAGGCGATTGCATCCGGTTATGCGGAAATGGAAAATGCAGTGGCCGTGTTGAGTGACATGCATGCCAATATCAGCTATGTGTATTATGGGCATTTTTCACAGACTTTGGGTTGGAAGCAGGTGCCCGGCACGGAAGACCGGATTGATTCCATCTGGGAAGAGGTTATCCTGAAGCAGATACATCCAGACGATTTGCACGAGAAATATTTGCAGGAGCTTCGTTTTTTTCATTTTGTGCGGCGTCAGCCAAAGATGAAGCGGGCCGATTTCTATCTGGCCAGCAAGCTGCGCATGAAGGACGGGGCGGGCAACTATCAGTTTGTGTTGCACCGGTTGTTTTATGTGTCTTCACCCGTGGCGAACGGGCTGTGGCTGGCTTTATGCGTGTATACACCTTGGTTCCCGATGTTTGCAGGAAAGAGTGTGGTGGTGAATTCGGTGACGGGTGAGGAGATGGAACTTGGACGGAGGGACGACTCACAGATACTGTCTTACCGGGAGACACAGATTCTCCGGCTTATTGCCAAGGGCATGATGAGTAAGGATATTGCCATTCTGCTTTCCATCAGTATCCACACGGTGAGTCGGCATCGGCAGGAAATCCTGCGGAAACTTCAGGTGAAGAGTTCCATAGAGGCCTGTCGGGTGGCGAAGGAGCTGGGAATCATGTAAAGTGCTTGTGATTTATATCAGACAATGTACAGCTTTTCGGTGAATAAGTGTTCTATTCTCCGAAAATATTCGGTAAATAGATGCTTTATTCTCCGAAAAATTATTATCTTTATTGCTAAAAGTGGCTATATGTATTTACATGAAAGAGAAAACTGGTGGCAGTTTACCTATGATAGCAGTAGAGTGCTTAAGCTTTTAGGGCGAATCAGGGCGAAACAAGGTATGGTGTTAGGTAGTCTTTCTGCTCTTGGATTTGAATTTCAGGATGAGGTTATGCTTTCTACCATGTCTGTCGAATTGGTCCGTTCTTCGGAAATTGAGGGTGAAATGTTGAATTTGCAGGAAGTGCGTTCTTCTATTGCCCGTCGTTTGGGGATTGAAACAGCTGGTCTTGTTCCGGCTTCCCGATATGTAGAAGGAATAGTGGAGATGCTATTGGATGCTACGCAAAATTATAAAAAGCCCTTATCTGACGACCGTCTTTTTGGATGGCATAATGTGTTGTTCCCCTCTGGAATAAGTGGATTGTACAGAATTGAAGTTGGGAAGTATCGCACAGGTGAAATGCAGGTGGTTTCGGGAGCAATGGGTCATGAAAAGGTTCATTATCAGGCTCCCTCGCCAGAAAGGGTGCCCGAAGAAATGAAACGCTTTATTCAGTGGGTTAATACTGAAGAAGATATAGATGAAGTAATAAAGGCGGCAATTGTTCATTTATGGTTTGTGTCTATACATCCTTTTGATGACGGTAATGGACGAATTACCAGGGCCTTGACTGATATGATGCTGGCACGTTCAGAGAATACAGGTAAACGGTTTTATAGCATGTCGGCCGAAATCAAGTTAATGCAAAAAGAGTATTATGAAATATTGGAAAGAACTCAGAAAGGAGATGGAGACATTACGGAATGGCTTCTCTGGTTCTTGAAGTGTCTTGACAAGGCATTGGATTCGACACGAGAAACATTGGCTGTTGTGTTGGAAAAAGCCAGGTTTTGGGAGTATTTTAGGGATATAGAATTCAATGTGCGGCAACGTAAACTGATTAACATGCTATTTGATGGTTTCTTGGGCAAACTTACTTCTAGTAAATGGGCTAAAATTGCTAAATGTTCGCCGGATACGGCTTTAAATGATATAAACGATTTGATTGCAAAAGGTGTGTTGGTAAAGAATAGTGAGGGAGGTAGAAGTACAAATTATTCTTTAGCAGGGCTACATTGTATGGATGAAATATAAGAATGATAAGAAAGCATGATTGAATGATGCAAGGAACGGAGTAAATTCGTAAATTTGATATCCGAAATTTGCGGCAAGATGTTCAAGTTAACACTAAACCTAAATAATAAGAAATGAAAAAAATGCTGATTCTATCGGCGCTGCTTGCATGCGGGCCGGCCTGCTTTTCACAGCAGGCAGAAAAATTTCCATTGGGAGATTACGAAGAACTGACAGACACGAAACCTCACGACGGGGTGGAAGTGTGGAACAAGATGACGGCTCCGGTCCGTTTCTGCTGGGGAACGACGGATGTGCGTTATAAGAAACTGGATGTGCCGGATGTGAAGGCGACCGGTACGCTCTGCTTGAAGGCGTGGAAAGGAGAACGGGTGAATGCACAGGCGGTGTTGTGGACGCAGAAAGACCTGGAAGGGGCGGAAATGACCGTCAGTGAGTTGAAAAACGGGAACTCGGTGATTCCGGCTTCGGCAGTGCGGACCCATTTCGTGCGTTACGTGATGACCGATGAACTGAACAAGGACGGAAGCGGAGGATGCGGTGCGCGTGAAAATAAGGCGGAGTGGGATTCTTCGATGGTGGCCGATGTGCTCGATATCGTACGGGTGCGGGAAGTGAAGGCGCGCACCACGCAGCCGGTGTGGCTGAACGTGTGGGTACCGGCGGAGGCAAAGCCGGGAAAATACAAAGGCACGCTGACCGTTTCTGGGAAGAATTTCGAGGCGATGAAACTGCCGTTTGAGATTGAGGTGGTGAACCGTACGTTACCGGAACCGCAGAAATGGGCTTTCCATCTGGATTTGTGGCAGAACCCGTATGCCGTGGCGCGTTATTATCAGGTGCCGTTGTGGAGCAAGGCGCATTTTGATGCCATGCGTCCCCTCATGAAGATGCTGGCCAATGCGGGGCAGCGGGCCATTACTGCCAGCATCATGCACAAACCATGGGCCGGACAGACGGAGGATGCGTATGACAGCATGATTTTCCGGATGAAGAAGCTGGACGGCACGTGGGTGTACGATTATACGGTGTTCGACAAGTGGGTAGAATTTATGATGAACGAGGTCGGCATCAAGGACTTGATCAGTTGCTACACGATGATTCCGTGGGCGTTGAGCTTCGACTATTTTGACCAGGCGACGAATCGGGTACAGTTTATCAAGGCGGCGCCGGGGGATGAGGCTTACGCGGAATACTGGGGTACGTTTCTGAAAGATTTCTCCCGTCACTTGCGTGAGAAAGGATGGTTTGAAAAAACGGCCATCTCCATGGATGAGCGTCCGATGGAGGCCATGCAGGAGGCCATCAAGGTGATTAAGGCGGCCGATCCGGAGTTCAAGATTACACTGGCTGGAAATTACCATGAAGAGATTCAGGGGGATTTGTATTACCTCAGTATTCCTTACGGGAATCAGTTCCCGGTGGATGTGAAGGCGGAGCGTGAACGCAAGGGACAGATTAGTACGGTGTACACGTGCTGTACGGAAGCGTTCCCAAATACCTTTACTTTCTCGGCACCGGCGGAAGCCGCATGGACGGCGTTGCATGCTGTGGCAGGCGGATATGACGGTTATCTGCGTTGGGCGGTGAACAGCTGGCCGATAGACCCGTTGCGTGATTCTCGTTTCCGCACGTGGGCGGCTGGGGATACTTACAGCATCTATCCGGGTCCGCGCAGCAGTATCCGTTTTGAACGGCTGGTAGAAGGTTTGCAGGATTGCGAGAAGATTCATGTGCTTCGCGAAGAACTGGAAGCAAAAGGAGCTACTGGAAAGTTGAAGAAACTGAATGCCAAACTGTCGGAATTTACGCCGGAAGGCTGGATTAAGGTGAATAAGAAATCACCTGCATTGATGGTGAAGGAAATGAATGCGTTGCTCAATGAAATGTAACAGTGGGCAAAAGAGTGGAAATAAAAAAGTCCGGTCGCAAAGGCCGGACTTTTTTGTTATGATAAAATTGTAAGAAAATTATTTTTTGGTGCTCGGGTTGTAGCGGGCGTTCAAGCCGTCTACAATTTCCTGAGTGATATCTAGTGATTTGTCAGCAAACAGCAGGTTGTCCAACTGGGTGTTGCTGATGATCAGGCTGTAGCCTTTCTTCTGGTTGTATACTTTCAAGAATGAATTGATGGAGTCGCGGAGCTGCAGGCTGTTCTTCTGGTTTTCTGCCTGAAGGTCAGCGTAAAGCTTTTCCTGCAACTGCTGCAAGTCACGCTGCTTCTGCAACAGACGGGCATTTTCCTGTTCTGCACGTTCGCGGCTGGCAAAACCGTTGTTTTCCAATTTGCGCTGGAACTCTCTCATTTCCCCGTCCAGTTCTTTTGCTTTTTCGTTCAGTGTAGTACGGATGTTTTCTTCTTTCTGAATCATCAGTTCGTTCAGGTCGTTCCAGTAGCGGTATTTGGTTAGCAATGAGTCTACTTCTACATAGGCAATCTTCATATTGGTACCTGCTACTGCCGGAGCAGAAGCTTCAGTGGAAGTTCCTTTTTTTTCTGTACATTGTGCGAACAGGAGTACTACGGCAAGTGCCAGAAGTCCTTTCAAAACATTCGTTTTTTTCATAATGATAGTGATATCGTTTTTAGTTAATTATTAGCGTTTATTCTACTTCTGTATGGGCAGATTGTCTCTCCGAAATGGCATGAGGGTTGAGATGCTGGGCGGCACGGTCTTGTGACTGCACGCATCCGATACCTCTTTTACGCATGGCTTTGCTTCCGCTCACGTGGGTGTTGGGGAAGCGTCCGTTCTTTTTGAAAAGTATCTTTACCGATAATAGCGCTATGCAGATAGCAACTATTAACAAAGTTATCAGGAGAGTCTTGAGCATTTCTATTAATTTTGTGGTGCAAAGATATAGTTTTTGTCACGATTCCTTAGGGTTTTGTCTTTAAAAAAGCCTTTTATGGAGGGAAAAATCGCGGATTTAACTTTTGTTTGCATACAATTTTTAATCGTTATAATAGATAATACTTTTATGGAAAAGAAAGATTTACAACCGGCATCGGTATTTCATTATTTTGAAGAAATCTGTCGTGTGCCGCGTCCTTCTAAGAAAGAGGAAAAGATTCGGAAGTATCTGGTGGATTTTGCCCAGGCGCATGGATTGGCACATAAAGTGGATGAAGCAGGCAATGTGTTGATATGCAAACCAGCTACGGCAGGCATGGAACACCTGAAGAAGGTGGTGTTGCAGTCGCACATGGACATGGTGTGTGAGAAGAACAACCAGACTGTGCATAATTTTGAAACTGATCCGATTGAAACGTATATTGACGGAGAATGGTTGAGAGCGAAAGGTACTACGCTGGGCGCAGACAACGGCATCGGAATGGCTACGGAACTGGCGGTGCTGGCTGCGGATGACATTCAGCACGGTCCGCTGGAATGCTTGTTCACCGTGGACGAGGAAACCGGATTGACCGGGGCCTTTGCTTTGAAGGAAGGCTTCATGAGTGGCGATATTCTGATCAACCTGGATTCGGAAGATGAAGGGGAACTGTTTATCGGATGTGCCGGAGGAGCGGGTACTACGGCTGAGTTCCCTTGTCCGATGACGGCGGCTCCGGAAGGTTATTTCTTCTTCCGGTTGACTATCAAAGGATTGACGGGTGGTCATTCTGGAGATGACATCAACAAGAACCGGGCGAATGCCAATAAGTTGCTCGACCGCTTCCTGGTGATTTTGATGAAGCAGTATGACTTGCGTCTGAGTCTGATTGACGGAGGTAATCTGCACAATGCCATTCCGCGTGAGGCGCATGCCGTATGTGCGGTGCCGATGGCCGACAAGGAGAATGTACGGGTAGCCCTGAATATGTTCCTGGCCGATGTAGAAAATGAGTTTTCTGTCACGGAACCGAACCTGGTTATGGAACTGGAATCGGAAACACCCTGTGCGGAAGTGATGGAAAAAGAAGCGATGAAGCGCTTCCTGCTTTCTTTGTATGCCGTGCATCACGGAGTATATGCCATGAGTCAGGATATTGAGGGACTGGTGGAAACTTCTTCCAATTTGGCTTCGGTGAAGATGCGTGATGGAAAAATTGTTGTGGTGACCAGCCAGCGTAGCTCTATCCTTTCTTCTCGCGAGGATATGTCGCAGATGGTACGTGCGGCCTTTGAACTGGGTGGAGCGACTTGTGTCACGGGTGACGGTTATCCGGGTTGGAAACCGAATCCGTCGTCTGCCATCCTGCAGGTAGCGGTGGAAAGCTACAAGCGTCTGTTTGGAGTGGAACCGAAAGTGAAGGCCATCCATGCCGGACTGGAATGTGGCTTGTTCCTGGAGAAATACCCGTCGTTGGACATGGTTTCATTCGGACCGACGTTGCGCGGAGTACATTCACCCGACGAACGTATGCTGATTCCTACGGTAGATAAGTTCTGGCGTCACCTGCTGGATGTGTTGGCTCATATTCCGGCTCGTGTATGAGAAAAATGATTTATAGTTTGCTCTGGGCTGTGTGCGGCATGACTGTCGCACCAGTTCAGGCACAGCATACGTTCCGAGTGATGGAATACAACGTGGAGAACCTGTTCGATTGCCGTCACGATTCGTTGAAGCAGGATACAGAGTTCCTTCCAGGCAGCGTGCGAAACTGGACGTATGCTCGCTTTCAGGACAAGCTGAATAAGATTGGAAAGGTGATTCTGGCAGCGGGGAAAGAGCAGGTACCCGATTTGGTCGGCTTGTGTGAGGTGGAGAATGATTACTGCCTGAAAAGTCTGACCGGTTATTCTCCTCTTCGGGAAGCAGGATATAAATATGTAATGACTTCTTCGCCCGATGAGCGTGGCATTGATGTGGCACTGCTGTATCAGCCAGCCTCGTTCCGCTTGCTGACGTCGCAGCAAATCCGTATTCCGTCGGACTCGTTGGGCATGCGTCCTACACGGGATATCCTGTATGCTTCGGGGCGTGTGGCCAGCGGGGATACGTTGGATGTGTTTGTGTGTCATCTCCCCTCGCGTGTGGGAGGGGCGCAAAAGACGGATGCATACCGTTTGTGGGTAGCGCGCAGAGTCCGCCAGGCAGCCGACTCGGTCATGGCCAAAAGACAGAGCCCTCGTCTTATTATCATGGGCGATTTTAATGATTATCCTGATGGAAAGTCCTTGCAGGAAGGCCTGCGGGTTTCCGCTTTGTCGGATGAGCCGGATGTGTGTGCGTGGTACAATCTGATGGAGAACCAGCCGGAAGGTACTTACCGTTATAAAGGCGAATGGGGCGTACTGGACCAGATGGTGGTGAACGGAGGTTTGCTGCAACCCGATGTCCGTACCCGGACTTCAAAGGAAAAGGCTGCCATCCTGCGTTTCCCTTTCTTGTTGGAAGAAGACAATGTGTATGGAGGGGAAATGCCTTTCCGTACGTACAAAGGAAGACGGTATCATGGAGGATACAGCGATCATCTTCCGGTACTGCTGGAACTGACGGTGGAGGAATAAAAGGAAAAAGGGTGACTTCAAGTCACCCTTTTGGTTTATTTATACTGTAAGTGGAACTCTACTACTGCTTCTATTCCTTTTCTGAAAATGTCGAGTGAGAAATTTTCATTCGGGGAATGGATGGCATCGCTTTCCAGTCCGAATCCCATCAGGATGGTTTTGATACCAAGTATCTGTTCGAAGTCGCTGATGATAGGGATACTTCCTCCACGGCGAACGGCCAGCGGTTTCTTTCCGAAGGCTTTTTCAAATCCTTTTTCGGCTGCCTGATAGGCCGGATGGTGGATGGGGCAGACATAGCCTTCACCGCCATGCAGGGGAGTGACTTTTACTTGTACATAGTCGGGGGCCTGCTGGGTGAGGTAGTCTACAAACAGCTGGGAAATCTTTTCATGTTGCTGGTGGGGAACCAGACGGCTGGATACTTTGGCGTAGGCTTTGGAAGGCAAAACCGTCTTGGAGCCTTCACCGGTGTATCCTCCCCAGATACCGCAGACATCGAATGACGGGCGGCAGCTGTTGCGTTCCAGTGTAGAATAGCCTTTTTCGCCTTTCAGGGCTTTCACGCCGATGGCTTCCATGTATTTCTTTTCGTCGAACGGAATCTGGGCAATCATTTCGCGTTCGGCAGCCGGCACTTCTTCCACATCGTCATAGAAATGGGGGACGGTAATGCGACCGTCTGCATCGATAACCTTGGACAGTAAGTCACAGAGCACGTTGATGGGGTTGGCTACGGCTCCACCGAAATGTCCGGAATGAAGGTCGCGGTTCGGGCCGGTCACTTCGATTTCCCAATAAGCCAGGCCTCTCAGTCCGGTGGTGAGGGAGGGAAGGTCTGCGCCCAGCATGCTGGTATCGGACACCAGAATGACATCGGCTTTCAGCAGTTCCTTGTGGGCTTTCAGGAAGGCATTCAGGCTGGGAGAACCGATTTCTTCTTCTCCTTCAAAGATGAATTTCACGTTATGGTGGAGTAATCCTTCCTGTACGAGGTATTCAAAAGCCTTGACTTGAATCATGGATTGTCCTTTATCGTCGTCAGCTCCGCGGGCCCAGATATGTCCATCGTGTATTTCCGGTTCGAAAGGCGGGTTTTTCCACAGTTCCAGCGGTTCGGCCGGCATCACGTCATAATGTGCATATACCAGTACGGTGGGGGCATCGGGACTGACACGTTTTTCGGCGTACACCAGCGGATGTCCTTCCGAAGGCATTACCATGGCTTCGTCGGCTCCTGCTTCGAGCAGCAGTTGGCGCCAGCGTTCGGCGCAGGCCAGCATGTCTTCCTTGTGCGCAGGCAGGGCACTGATGCTGGGGATACGGATGAGGCTGAACAGTTCGTCGAGGAACCGGGCTTCGTTTGCTTGTATGTATTGTTTGATTTCCATGCGGTTTTTATTTATAAGTGGGTTGTCTTGTTAAGCAAGTAATAATCGAGGATGGTCATGGCTGCCATGGCTTCTACGATGGGTACTGCACGAGGCAGGACGCAAGGGTCGTGACGGCCACGTGCCTTTAAAATGGTTTCATTGCCGTGGATGTCGACCGTGGGCTGTTCCATCAGTACGGTAGCTACCGGCTTGAATGCGACCCGGAAATAAATGTCCTGTCCGTTGCTGATGCCTCCCTGGATACCCCCGGAACGGTTGGTGCGGAAAGCGATTTTGTCGCCCTCGCGGTAGAAGATATCGTTCTGCTGGCTGCCTTTCATCTCCATGTGTCCGAAGCCTTGTCCGTATTCAAAACCTTTGACGGCATTGATGCTGAGCATGGCATTGCCCAAAGCGGCATGAAGCTTGCCGAAAACCGGCTGTCCCAGTCCGATGGGGCATCCCTGAATGACACAGCTGATGACCCCGCCGATGGTATCGCCTTCGCCTTTGGTCTGGTAGATGTAATCGGCCATTTGCTTGGCCAGTTCCTGGTCGGGGCAGCGTACGGGATTGTTTTCGATGGTACTCAGGTCATACTCTGTATAATCTTTGTCGAGTTTGAAAGTGCCTACCTGTGAGGTGAAGGCAGTGATGCGGATGCCCAACTGCTTCAGGGCCAATTTGGCGAGGGCGCCTCCTACTACGCGGGCGATGGTTTCACGGGCAGAGGAACGTCCGCCTCCCCGATGGTCGCGTACACCATATTTCTGCGTGTAGGTGAAATCAGCATGTGAAGGACGGAATACCTCTTTCATGTTGTCATAGTCGTTGGAATGTTGGTTGGTGTTCCATACGACAAATCCAATGGGGCAGCCCGTGGATACACCTTCGTAAATTCCGGAAAGGAATTCTACCTCATCGGCTTCTTTTCGGGCGGTTGTGATGGAAGATTGGCCAGGCCGGCGACGAGCCAGTTCTTGTTGCACAAACTCCATGTCGATGGCAATGCCTGCGGGAAATCCGTCGATGACACCGCCTATAGCTTTTCCGTGTGACTCACCGAAGCTGGTGAGACGGAAGATGTTTCCAAAAGTGTTGTTGTACATGGTTGTATAGTATAATTGTGATTGTATTTACTGTTAGAATTTGCTTCCGGCACCTCCGCCGCCAAAGATTCCTCCTCCGAAACTTCCGCCACCGAAGCCACCTCCGAAGCCTCCGCCTCTTCCGAATCCTCCGCCAAAGAACGGTCCGCCCAGGAAAGGGCCTCCGTTTCCGCCCCGGTGGTGGAAATCGTCGTCATTGACTTTCCGCTGGGTGCGGCGTACATGTCCACAATGGCTGCAGAGGTAGGTGACTTCTTCGGTACGTACGCCTCCTACACGGGAAACCGTACGGACGGAAACCTGTTTCAGGGTATGCTTGTGGCAGTTGGGGCATTTGTTTCGTTGGCGTCCCGAATACCAGAGTAGGGTGGGAACTAAAATGAAACAGCATCCCAGTACAATGAAGAGCAGGAGGTTGTCGGATTCTCTTTTGGGAGGAGTGGGGGAACCGGAACTCTTGTCCAGTATCTGACGTACGGCTTGAACGCCTGCTATCATACCGGCATCCCAGTTGCCTTTGCTCAGATAAGGATTCATGTAGCGGGTCTGGATACGTTTGCAGAGGGCATCGGGGAGGATACCTTCCAGACCGTAGCCGGTGACAAACTGGATGCACCGTTCTTCGGTGACCAGCAGGATGACCAGTCCGTTGTCCTTGTTTTTCTGGCCGACTCCGTTCTTCTCACCCAACTGGTAAGCAAAGTCAAAGCAGTCGCCTCCTTCTATCTGGCGGACTGCCACGACCAGTGTTTGGATGCCGGTTTTCTGTTCCAAGGCAAAAAGGGTGGTATCCATGGCGGCTACGGCGGCCTCACTTAGCACACCGTCAGGGTTGCTGACATACCGTGCCCGGTTTTGCAAGTGTACCATGGGAATGTCTTCCACCTTGTATCCTTCTGCTTGTAGGTGGCAGAAAAGTGTAGTCAGCAAAAAGAACAGCCCAAGTAAAAAATAACGTTTCATGAGGAAGTCCACGGTTTAGAACTTTACTTCCGGGGCTTTCTCGCTGCCTTCTTCTGCTTCGAAATAAGGACGCTTTTCAAATCCGAACAGGCCGGCTACGATGTTTTTCGGGAAACGGCGGATACTCGTGTTATATTCGCGGGCTGTTTCGTTGAATTTCCGGCGTTCCACACTGATGCGGTTTTCGGTTCCTTCCAGTTGTGCTTGCAGTTCCTTGAAATTCTCGTTGGCTTTCAGGTCTGGATAATTTTCCGTGACGGCAAGCAAACGGCTCAATGCACTGCCTACTTCTCCTTGTGCTTTTTGGTAAGCGGCAATCTTTTCAGGGGTCAGGTCGTCAATGTCAATGCTCATTTGGGTAGCTTTCGCTCTGGCAGACACTACGGCATCGAAAGTTTCCTTTTCATGGGCTGCGTAACCCTTAACCGTGTTGACCAGGTTCGGAATCAAGTCGGAACGGCGCTGGTATTGGTTTTCTACATTGCTCCATGCAGTGCCTACGGTTTCTTCCTGAGTGACTAAAGAGTTATACGAACTGACGCAGTAAATTACGATGACAGCGACTACTGCGATGAGAATAATCCATGTTTTTTTCATACGTGTTATTTATGTTTTATAATTAGTTTCAAAGGCAAACATACATAAAAATCTCTTTTTTTGCCTATCTTTGCACAATAATTTTGATAAGTTGTAATATTATATATGAAGAATATCCGAAACTTTTGCATTATTGCACACATTGACCACGGGAAGTCCACTTTGGCCGACCGTTTGCTGGAATACACGCAGACCATCAAGATTACGGAAGGACAGATGTTGGATGACATGGATTTGGAGCGTGAACGTGGAATCACTATCAAGAGTCATGCCATTCAAATGGAGTATAATTATAAAGGTGAGAAATATATCCTGAACCTGATTGACACTCCGGGACATGTGGACTTTTCATACGAGGTGTCTCGTTCCATTGCAGCATGTGAGGGTGCGTTGCTGGTAGTAGATGCTTCGCAGGGGGTACAGGCCCAGACCATCTCGAACTTGTATATGGCCTTGGAACATGACCTGGAAATCATTCCGGTGATGAACAAGTGTGACATGGCCAGTGCGATGCCGGAAGAAGTGGAGGATGAAATCATCGATTTGTTGGGATGCAAACGTGAAGAGATTATCCGTGCCTCTGGAAAAACCGGAATGGGTGTGGAGGAAATCTTACAGGCCGTGATAGAACGGATCCCGGCTCCTCAGGGAGATGAAAATGCCCCGTTGCAGGCATTGATTTTTGACTCTGTGTTCAATTCTTTCCGGGGAATTATCGCTTATTTTAAGGTGGAGAACGGAATTATCCGTACGGGTGACAAAGTGAAGTTCTTCAATACCGGGAAAGAATATGTGGCAGATGAAGTGGGGGTATTGAAGATGGACATGGTACCGCGGAAAGAACTCCGTACGGGAGATGTAGGATATATCATTTCGGGTATCAAGACTTCAAGAGAAGTGAAGGTGGGCGATACCATTACGCATATTGACCGTCCGTGTGACAAGGCCATCGACGGATTTGAAGAAGTGAAACCGATGGTGTTTGCCGGGGTTTATCCGATAGAAGCAGAAGATTATGAGAACTTGCGCGCTTCACTGGAGAAACTGCAGTTGAACGATGCGTCTCTGACTTTCCAGCCGGAATCATCTTTGGCCTTGGGCTTCGGTTTCCGTTGTGGGTTCCTGGGGCTGCTTCACATGGAAATTGTGCAGGAACGTCTGGACCGTGAGTTTGATATGAATGTCATTACCACGGTGCCGAACGTATCTTATATGGTGTACGACAAGCAAGGAGGTGTACAGGAAGTGCATAACCCGGGTGGTATGCCCGATCCGACCTTAATTGATCACATTGAAGAACCTTATATTGATGCTTCCATCATTACGGCAACCGACTATATCGGTCCGATTATGACTCTGTGTTTGGGTAAGCGCGGTGAGTTGGTGAAACAGGATTACATTTCTGGAAATCGCGTAGAACTGCATTACAAGATGCCTTTGGGAGAAATTGTGATTGATTTCTATGACAAGTTGAAAAGTATTTCCAAGGGATATGCTTCGTTCGACTATCATCAGTCGGGCTTCCGTCCTTCCAAACTTGTGAAATTGGATATCCTGCTGAACGGAGAATCGGTGGATGCGTTGTCTACCTTGACTCATTTTGACAACGCTTACGATTTGGGCCGTCGGATGTGTGAAAAACTGAAGGAACTGATTCCTCGTCAACAGTTTGAAATTGCTATCCAGGCAGCTATTGGGGCCAAGATTATTGCGCGTGAAACCATCAAAGCTGTCCGGAAGGATGTGACGGCCAAATGTTACGGAGGTGACGTGAGCCGTAAACGTAAGCTGCTGGAAAAACAAAAAAGAGGAAAAAAACGAATGAAGCAAATTGGTACGGTGGAAGTGCCACAAAAGGCATTCCTGGCTGTACTGAAGTTAGATTAAATGGAAAAGAAAAAAAGGCGCCAAAACTATCGTACGTGTTTGGCGTCTTTTTTTTGCCATAGAAAATTATAAATAAATTGACAAATAATTTGCAATTTAAAATAAAATCCAATACATTTGTCTAAAGATAAAACCACATAGGCTTTTTTGAATGGATTATAACTTCAGGAAAATCTGGCCTGTTTTAATGCTAAAAATCATTTATAGCTTTGTCATACCTTAAATCTAATACGCTTATAATGTGGTTTGATGAGGCACAAAATTTGTAAATATGGAAAGATCTGTTTCGCTTTCAGACCAAGAACTTTTGGCTGCTTATCGTGCTGGGTCCACGGAGGCTGGAGAGCTTTTCTTCCAAAGATATTCGGTATTGGTAGAAAGATATATCAGGGCGCATGTCAGAGACGTGGAAGATGTATATAATTTACGTCAGGAGGTATTGCTGAGGGTACTTAATGGAGTAAGAACGACTTATCGGGAGACCGGTCGTTTGTTGCCGTGGGTAATGACCATTACGGTCAATGTAGTAAATGATTATTATCGTCAGCATGCAAAAGAGGCTGAAATAATATTGGAAGAGTTGCCTCCATCCCTGATGCTGTCGGAGGATTTTTCGGACGATTGGGATTATTGGAGACGGTATGAGCATGCTTATAGGATACTCGAACAGGTTTACAAAGATTTGCCATTAGAAGACAGAACCTTGATTTACTCTCTTTTTTATGAAAATCAAAGCTTTCGTCAGGTGGCTCTCAGCCGAGGAGTCAGTAAGTCATCTTGTTTTAAATATCTTCAACGGCTTTTGTTCAGACTTCGGAAAATGATGATTGCATCAGGAGTGGATAGAAGTTTTTTGGAAGAACGATGAGGAGAAAAGGTATCGGAAATATAATTCCTTCCGGATACTTTTTCTTCTTATTTTATTGTTATTATCTTTTAAGCTCCAATGTTTTTTGTACATTTGCGCACGAAAAAATATAGAATAATATCTTTATGCTAACATTGGACTGTATTTACCGGGCATCTTTTGCCCTTAAAAATGTAATTAGAAGGACAGATTTGATATATGCCCCTCAGATAAATAGTGAGAGTCAGATTTATTTGAAACCGGAGAATTTACAATATACGGGTTCATTTAAATTGCGTGGAGCTTGCTATAAGATTTCTCGTCTGACCGATGAAGAGAAGGCCAAGGGAGTAATAGCGTGTTCAGCTGGTAATCATGCGCAGGGAGTGGCGTTGGGTGCGACAAAGCATGGCATTAAATCTTTGATATGCCTTCCGGAAGGAGCCCCGATTTCGAAGGTGGAAGCGACCAAGCGCTATGGTGCAGAAGTGTGTCTGGTGCCGGGAGTGTATGATGATGCCTATCAGAAAGCGTTGCAGTTGAAAGAGGAAAAAGGATATACTTTCATTCACCCGTTTGACGATGAATATGTCATTGCCGGACAAGGAACTATTGGATTGGAATTGTTGAACCAACTTCCGGATGTGGAGGTGGTAATTGTGCCTGTGGGTGGTGGCGGCTTGATATCAGGGGTAGCCTATGCCTTGAAGTCGTTGAAGCCTGACGTAAAAGTATATGGTGTCCAGGCGCAAGGAGCTCCCAGTATGCTGCGTTCCATCGAACATGCCAAACGTGAATGCCTTCCATCCGTTTCTACTGTAGCCGATGGCATTGCAGTAAAAGAGCCGGGGGAGCATACATTTGAATTGTGCAGTAAATATGTAGATGGTATTGTTACTGTGACGGAAGATGAAATCTGTGCAGCCATACTGGCATTGATGGAACAGCAGAAACTGATTGCAGAAGGAGCGGGAGCGGTTTCTGTAGCAGCTGCGATGTTCAATAAGGTACCAGTGGCTGGAAAGAAAACGATTTGTGTCGTTTCGGGTGGAAACATCGACGTGACGATTTTGAGCCGTGTAATCGGACGTGGTCTGGACATGTCCGGACGCTCTTATACGGTGACACTGGATTTGCACGACAGACCAGGGGAATTGATGGGAGTGGCAGCCATTATAGCTCGCTTGGGAGGAAACATCATTTCGGTTTTGCATGAGCGAAACAACAACAACAGCAATGTAACAGCATGTTTTCTGCGCTTGGTGATGGAAACCCGTAATGCGGAGCATATCATGCAAATCCATAATGCCTTGCTGGAAGCGGGTTATTCGATAGTCGGCTGAAAGGGAACCATACGGGACAGTGGGTTTTAAACTTAGACTGTCCCTGATGAATTTACTTTTTTTAAGCAGAAATTCACCGTTAACGTTACCAACGAAACAATATTTATCGTACATTTGCCACACATTGTAATGTGCGGTTTGCAAAAATGACTGATAAAATAAAACATCTAGGTATTGTGGAAAGCATTGACGGTTCTTACCTGAGAGTGAGGATTGTACAGACGTCTGCCTGCTCTTCGTGCAGTATAAAAGGGCACTGTAGTGCGGCTGAGTCTAAAGAAAAACTGATAGATGTATACAATAAGGACGGCCTTGAGTGTCAGGTTGGCAGTCAGGTCACAATCAGCGGAGCGACATCCCTGGGAATGAAAGCAGTAATGTGGGCTTTTGTTTTTCCCTTTGTGGTGTTGCTCGTTTCACTTTTTGGCTCCATGTATTTTACGGGAGGCGATGAAGTGCTTTCTTCGCTGGTAGCCTTATGTATGCTTATACCTTATTATCTGATACTTTTCTTTTGCCGGGAAAAATTCAGACGTACTTTTATATTTGTTTTGGAATCAATTAATAATTAATAAACTAACTTTATATTATGAGTTTAATTTTGGTTGCAGTGATTTCACTGGGTGCCATAGGCTTGATTTCATCTGTTATCTTGTACGTGGCTTCCAAGAAATTTGCTGTGTATGAAGATCCTCGGATTGGACAGGTTGCCCAAGTGCTTCCTCAGGCCAATTGCGGTGGATGTGGTTTCCCGGGGTGTTCCGGTTTTGCCGCAGCTTGTGTGAAAGCCGGTTCTCTGGAAGGAAAAATGTGTCCGGTGGGCGGTCAGCCTACAATGGAGAAAGTTGCAAGCATCTTGGGACTGGAGGCGGTTGCTTCCGAACCGAAGGTGGCAGTGGTAAGATGTAACGGAACCTGTGCCAACCGTCCGAAACTGACGCAGTATGACGGCGTACGTTCGTGCGTGGTAGCTAATTCCACTTTTGGAGGTGAAACAGGATGTACGTTCGGATGTCTGGGATGCGGAGATTGTGTGTCAGCTTGCCAGTTTGATGCCATTCACATGAATCCTGAGACAGGTCTTCCGGAAGTAGATGAGGCCAAGTGTACGGCTTGTGGGGCCTGCAGTAAAGCTTGTCCGCGCAACATCATCGAGATTCGTCCGAAAGGAAAGAACAACCGGAGAGTGTACGTGCAGTGTGTCAACAAAGACAAAGGGGCTGTAGCCCGCAAAGCCTGTGCAGCTGCTTGTATCGGTTGCGGCAAGTGTGTGAAGGTTTGTCCGTTTGAAGCCATTACTTTGGAAAACAACCTGGCCTATATCGATCCGGCAAAATGTAAATCTTGCCGTAAGTGCGAAATGGAATGTCCGCAGCATGCAATT
>UMIM01011061.1_pt1 | contig 29787 bp, 23 predicted proteins | sample 1965831 | NCBI WGS metagenome assembly UMIM01 (sample SAMEA4836125, study PRJEB28245) | human gut metagenome | biome: gut microbiome; material: fecal sample | place: Denmark | collected 2008 | reverse complement strand
GAGGCACACCATGAGCCAGACATCTTCTCCCCGCATCGGCGGGCTGCTGCTCCGGCTGCTTTGCAGTTTCGTTCTGGCGTTCTCCCTGATCGGCATCTGCGGCGGCAGCATTGGCACGGCGGTCACCGGTTCGCCGTCGCTCCTGACGGCGCAGATCTCGAAACAGGACGCTGCCCGGAAAGTCTACGATGCCCTCAAATCCCAGTTTGAAACGGAGTACAACGCCACTGCTGTTCCCGCCGACGTATACTTAGACGCACTGTCTGCGGACTGGCTGGAGGATGCCATGAAACAGCAGGTGACGGATTCCTATCAGAATCCGGCGGACAAGACAGTGCCGGATTTCTCGGTGCTGGAACAGTCCATCACCGACTACTTCGAGCGCTACGCCGCAGAGAACCACTGCGAGAAAGACAGCACCTATGACACCAAGCTGGCGCAGACCATCCAGAACGCAGAGCACACCATTCAGGATGTGCTGGATGTCTACCAGCTGGACACACTGAAAAACGCCGGACTCTGGCAGAAGCTCATCGGCAGGGCACACAAGCCCCTGATGCTGCTCACGGCGGGCTGCGGCATTCTCGCCGTGCTCGCCATCGGTGCGCTGCTCCTCCTCCGGAGCACGCCCTGTTACTGGATCGGCACGGGAACATTTGCCGGCGGTGTGCTTCTGGCTGCGCCCATGCTCTGGGTGATGGGCTCCAATTACATCTCCCGTTTCTCCCTGAAAGAGCCGGCGGTGTACGCCGTCTTTACCGGCACAATGACACAGCTGGCGCATCTCGTTCTGCTGATCGGGCTGCTGCTGACCGCTGCCGGACTGGTGCTGCTGACCGGCAGCATTCTCCGCAGCCGGCGTTCGCATCCGGATACGGCATCGGCATGACCTCATGGGAAGAGCCATTTGTTTCACGGGACACCGCATCATCGCCAGCGCACAGCTCCCTGCCCTGCAAACCGAGCTGCGGGGACTGCTGATCACCGCCATTGCCACGGGCTTTCTGGACTTCTACGCCGGCGGTGCGCTGGGGTGGGACACTCTATGTGCCGAACAGGTGCTGGAGCTGCGGAACACCTACCCCGGCATCGCCCTGCATCTGGTGCTGCCCTGTGCGCCGGAGACACAGACGGCTCGGTGGCGGAGTGCACGGCAGGTCGCCGCATACGACCGGATTCTGAACGCTGCGGACTCGTGGGAGTGCGTGGGGCAGGATTACACCGCCACCTGCATGCGGGAACGCAACCAGCGTCTGGTCATGCTGGCAGACTGCTGCATCTGTTACTACCGGAAAAGCGCCGGCCCCAGCGGCACGGCGCAGACCATCCGCATGGCGCAGAAAAAGGGCATTCCGGTCATCAATCTGGCAGATATGACGGAGGAATGACGGGAAAAGCCGCCCGTGCAAAAGTTAGGCTTGGGAATGTCCGCCAAATCCGGCACAAATCATTCGAACAATTTGTGAAATATACCGAAACAAAATAGAACAGGAAAAATGTTTTTCGACAAAATCCACAAAAACCAGCGTGTATATTTTACATAAAACGCAGAAAAAACTGTTGACAACTTCGTGCACTTGTGCTATAATAAGGACAGAAGCAAGGCAGATGATTCACAGCGGTGCTTGCGAAAAGACGCAGTGAATGTGCTTCATGGAATATTGCGAAACGGCAGGGCATGTTTTCTCTTGCATGGCGCTGCACATCGGAAAGCAATATTGTTGCAATTGATTTTTGCAGTTATCTCTCTTTTTCTCATTGCTTTAATGATGCAGTGCCCATTCCCTCGGGAGTGGGCACTGTGTCGTTTTTATACTTCTCTAAAAGTGCAGCAAAAACGCCTGTTCTCTTCCCGGCTTACGAGCCGGAAGGGGGCAGGCATTTTTTTGCGTATTGAAAATTCATGGAAAAGAACACGGTTACGGAACTTCGGTAAAGGTGACGTTTGCATCGGAATCGCCGGAAATGGAGATGACATTTCCGCCGCCGGATACTGTACCGCCGGCAAGAAGATGTCCCACACTGTAATCGCCGGAAGTGCCCAGCAGATTCAGGCTGGCGCTGCCGAACTCCAGATTGATGGTGGTTGCGCCGTACAGGGCAGTCTTTTCGGTGCGGATGTCACCGCTGTCCAGCGAGATGTCGCTGTTCCAGAGTTTGGAGCGGATACAGATAAAGTCGCCGAAATCCAGTGTGAAGATGCTGGAGGCGTCCTCGTCGGTGCATTCGAAACGGTTCACGGTCAGGCTGCCGCTATCCAGCGTCATCTCGGCAACGCCGCAGGTGACGGCGTTCATCTCCACGTCGCCAAAGTCATCCTGTACCTGACAGCGGTTCCGGATGTCGATTCTGGCAAAGGTGACGTTTCCGCTGTCCGCCTCGACGGAGAGGCGGTCCTTTACCTCACTGTCCGACAGCTGCAAGTCGCCATAGCTTGACTTGACGGTGTAGTTTTCCGTGGAAATATTCTGGAACGTGCCATCGCCGCAGTCCAGATTTGCCGAGAATGTCTGGGCGGAGATGCCGTCCACGGTGCAGTCGCCATAGCTGGCACTGATGTCCATGGACTTGTAATTCTCCTCCGGCAGCGTCAGCGTGATCTTTGCCGTGGGGAGGGAGAGTCCGCCCAAATGGATGAGGGTGTACTGGTTCAGGTCGTTGCTCCGCTGTTCGATGCGCAGCACGCCGTCCCTGACGGTCACGTCATAGCAATCTGCCGAGATGTTCTCCGCCTCCACAGACACCGATTCTCCTGTTTGTACGGTGAGATCGGCATCCTTCAGCGCCACCTGAATGGCGGTGAAATTTTCCGACGGTGTGTCCGTCTGGTCGGTGAGGTGCAGCTTCTCCCGATAGCGCTGCTGGTTCAGTGCGCCGGCACCGATCGCCGCCGTACAACAGAGCACGCCGGCGCCAATCAGGCAGACACCCGTGATAACCCAAGATTTTACCATTGTGATTCGCTCCTTTCTGAGGTGACTTGCAGCTCGTGCTTCAGACGTTCAAACTGCGCTTTGGGCAGAGTGAGCACGATGCCGGCTGCATGGGCGGTGCTGCCGTGCGCCGCACGAACGGCGGTGAATGTGCCCGACTGAATCTGGATCTGTTCCAGCTGGATGGACTCTGCGGCTGCGGGAGCGGCCACTGTAGGGGACAGAAATCCGTCTTGCGCTCCCAAAAATCCGCACAGCACAAACCCGGCAAACAGCATCAGACAGGCGGTGCGATTCCGCTTCTTCATGAGGTCTTGCCTCCCTTCCAGACCAGATGCCACAGCTTCCTGCTGCTGCTGATGCCGAACTTCGCCACGGTACGGCAGACGATCAGGAGGGGATACGCCACCAGAACTGCCAGTCCGCCGCCCATCAGTCCGATACCCAGGGACAGCAGCGCCAGCGGAAAGTCACGGGACAGAAGCATCAGCATGCTCCAGATGCCCACCACCAGCACGCCAACAAAAGTGATGGGGACAGTGACGATACAGATCAGCACCGTCAGCAGCAGAACGTACCACACCAGCAGCAGCGGCAGCCAAATGGGAAAGGTGCAGAGCAGTGCGATGATGACGCCGGTTCTGCCGGATGATTTGGGGGCAGACGGCGGAATATTCTGCGTGGGGAAAATGCCGCTGTCCCGCAGCAGCTGTGCCGCCAGTTCCTGCGGCGTTCCCAGAGCAGCACGTTCTTCTTCGCTCGCCTCCTCCAGAAATTCCAGATAATAGCGAATGGTTTCCTGCCGTTCCTCCGGCGGCATGGGTGACAGCGCCTGTTCCAAAGCGGCGCAGTATTCCTGAGGTGTCATAGAACAATCTCTCCTTTGATATCATTTTTTCGGCTTTCCCAGAAAAAAGTTCACCTGTTCCTGATAGATGATCCAATCCTGCCGGTATTGCTCCAGCAAATCTCTGCCCGCCGGCGTGATCTGGTAGTACCGGCGGTTGCGCCCCTGATAGGGCTGGTCATAGGTGATGAGACTGCCGTTTTTTTGCAGCCGCCGCAGTACCGGATACAGGGTGGATTCGGACACGGCGAAGTGCGCCTGAATGTCCTTGGTGATCTGGTAGCCGTAGGTATCCGCCTGCGACAGGATCGCCAGAACCATGGCATCCAGCAGCGTTGCACCAATTGAAAATGCAGACAAATGTTCTCACCTCCTCGGATGTGGATTCCTGATGGAATTTAGAACCTGTACTTGTATACGCCTGTGAAGGCAGGTCTTTATTGCAGGGAGATTCGAAGAATCCCCAAAACAAGCAGATGGATGGGATAAAAGAGATAGAAAAACCATTTCGAACATGTCCGGCACCGTGTTCCACGTGTCCCGTTGTAACACAGCAGGATGCCGAGGGCGGATGTGCCGATTCCCGCCATGCTCAAAAGCGCATACAGCAGGTTCTCGCCCAGGGGAAACCGTCCCCATCCGCCAAGCACATTCGTTCCGCCAAACAGCAGTACTGCCACAGCAAACGCAGCGGCTTCCTTGGTGCGGTTCTTTCCCGCCCAGCGAAACAGCAGGGTGAATACCGGCGCCAACCATGCCCAGTCGCTGATGCTGCTCAGCAGGATCAGTCCCAGAACCGCAGCGGTTTTCAGCAGGCGATTATTCCCGTGTTCCAGCACCCAAAGAATCCCAAAGCAGATGCAGAGGGTGAACAGCATGTTCAATCCGCAGAACCGCAGCACGCCTGTCTCGGAAAACGCCAGGTCATACGGCAGCTGGGAGATGCCTGCAAACAGCAGCAGGCGGAAAAAGTAGTTTCGCTTTGAACGGGTGTAGCCATATCCCTCCACCAAAAAATAAACCATGGAGATCGCCGTAAAATATCCCGCCGCTGTGAACAGTTCACACAGTACCGTTCCGGCGGGCAGAAAAATTGCGGCAATGTGGTTGAGCAGCATCGTCCCCATGGCAATGGATTTGAGGACATCCTGACTCCAGCCAGCATGTGATCTTGCACCAGACCGATTCATAACACCGTCCTCTTCTCTCTGCGGAATGCGCTTTTCTTTTTTTGTCACAATATTATATTACGTATAATATTGATTGTGATTATATTATAGCACGGCGTATGGGGTTTGTCAACGAAAAAAACCGTGTTTTTCACCTTGAATGTAAATATTTATCGGATATCGTGTAAATTCTCGTTCATAGTTGTACGCCGGCGTACAACTTTTGGCATCAGAACGCCTATGGGTGAGAGGACTTGTTTCGAACAGCGATCCTCTCCGGAAAAGGAAAGGAGATGCAGACGAAGATGGAACACAAAAATGAAGCAGGCAGGCGCAGCCTGTTCTGCTGCCACTACGCCCGGCTGGGAGATGTGGCGGAGGCAGCACGCTGTGCCGGCTATCCGGCGGAGCACGCTGCCGCAGAGGGCGCAGCGCTGCTCCGGCAGGCATCCTGCCGGCGAATGGTGGAGGCGTACCGCAGCGCACTCCAGGGCGATCCGGCGGCAATCGTCCGTGCCGGTCTGGAGCGGCTGGCGTTCGGGCGCACCAACGATGTGATTCAGCTGCTTCTGGCGGAGGAACCTATGACGGGGCAGCAGATTCAGGCGCTGGATCTGTTTCCCGTGGCATCGCTGAAGCGGGACAAGAGCGGCGGCATGGAGGTGCACTTTTTCGACCGGCTCAAGGCGCTGACCACGCTGTTTGAGAAGAGCAGTGAGGCGGACGGAAAGAATGCGGCTGCCTCGCTGCTGGCGGCGCTGGGCGGAACGGGGGATGCAGACGATGCAGTTTGATCGTTTTTCCCCCAAACAGAGAACCGCCATGTGCTGGTGGAGCCAGCGGCGGTACAGCGGATATGATGCCATCATCTGCGACGGCGCTGTGCGGTCGGGAAAGACGCTCTCCATGTCCATCGGCTTTGTGAGCTGGGCGATGTCCACGTTTCGGGGCGGCAGCTTCGCCCTGTGCGGAAAGACGGTGACGGCGCTGAAACGCAATGTCATGACACCGCTGGTGCAGCTGCTGGGCAGTCTGGGGTTCACCTGTCTGGAACGGGTGAGCAAGAACTATGCGGACATCTCCCTCGCCGGCATCACCAACCGCTTCTACCTCTTCGGCGGACGGGACGAGAGCTCCGCCGCACTGATCCAGGGCATGACGCTGTGCGGGGTATTTCTGGATGAGGTGGCGCTGATGCCACGTTCCTTTGTGGAACAGGCGGTGGCACGGTGCAGTGTGACCGGTTCCCGCCTTTGGTTCAACTGCAATCCGGATCACCCCTACCATTGGTTCTATCGGGAGTGGATCTGCAAAGCGGCGGAAAAAAACGCCCTCTACCTCCACTTCACCATGGCGGACAATCCCTCGCTGTCGGCTGCGGTACGCCGCCGTTATGAGCGGCTGTACACCGGCGCATTTTACGAGCGGTTTGTGCTGGGAAAGTGGACGGCGGCAGACGGACAGATCTATCCCATGTTCTCCGAGGCCCGCCACGTGGTGGACGCTGCGCCGGAATGCGACCGGTTCGTCATCTCCTGCGACTACGGCACTGTCAACCCGGCCTCTTTCGGGCTGTGGGGACACTGCGACGGCATCTGGTACCGCATGCGGGAGTATTACTACGACTCCCGCAAGATGGGACAGCGCCGCACCGATGAGGAGCACTACGCCGCACTGGAACAGCTGGCAGGGGACATTGCTGTGGAGTGTGTGGTCATTGACCCGTCTGCGGCGAGCATGATCGCCTGCATTCAGCGGCACGGCAGATTTCGTGCCATTCCGGCAAACAACGAGGTGCTCACCGGCATTCAGCTGGTCAGCGACCTGCTGCAGCAGGACAAGCTGCGGTTCTGCCGGTGCTGTGCGGACATCCGGCGGGAGTTTCAGCAATACTGCTGGAACGATTCCGCTGCCGGCGATGCGCCCCGCAAGGAACACGACCACGCCATGGACGACATGCGGTATTTTGTCTCCACGGTGGTATGCCGGAAAGAGACAGACAGCTTCTGCGTCCTGTCCACCGCAAGAACTCAGCCCTGAAAGGAGGTGAAACGAGTATGAAATGGTTTCCCAAGAAAAAAGCGCCTGCGCCCATGGGCAGCATTCTCCAGAGCACGCCACGCTTTTCCGAAAGCGGCTGGTGCTCCGAGTTCTACGGGCTGGAGGAACAGATGCTCTACGGACAGCTGCGGGCTGCCGTTCCGGTCATTGACGCTGCCATCGGAAAAATCGTCCGGCTGACCGGCGATTTCCGGCTGGTGTGCGATTCCAGACGGTTTCAGCCCCAGCTGGACGCCTTTGTGCGGGAGGTGCCCGTGGGACTGACGGGGCAGTCGCTCCAGTGTTTTGCGGACAGCTATCTGGACAGCCTGCTCACCTACGGCAATGCGCTGGGGGAGATGCTGGTAGACCCACGCACCGGTGTGCTCACCGGATTGCAGACGGCACCGCCCCACTGTGTGCACATCCGGCAGGGCAGCAGCGTCAGCAGCCGTGAGTACTGGCTGATGGGGGAGAGCGCTTCCGAGATGCAGCGCATCGCCCATCCGGAGCGCATCCTGTTCACCGCCCTCAATCCGCCGGCAGGACAGCCCTACGGCATTTCCGTGCTCCGTGGGCTGCCCGCCATCAGCCGGATCCTGCTGCGCATCTACGAGTGCATCGGGCAGAACTACGACCGCATGGGCAATGTGCGCTATGCGGTAACGTATAAGCCCTCCGGCGATCCGGCAGAGCGTGCCTACGCCGGCGAACGCACCCGTCAGATCGCCAAGGAGTGGAGCGAGGGCATGCGTGCCGGAGCGCACGGGGAGATCCGGGACTTTGTCTGTGCCGGCGATGTGGACATTCGGGTCATCGGGTCGGACAACGCCCTGCTGGACACCGAAGTTCCCGTCCGGCAGCTGTTGGAACAGCTTATCGCAAAGCTCTCCATTCCGCCGTTCCTGCTGGGACTGAACTGGTCTACCACGGAGCGCATGAGCACCCAGCAGGCGGACATCCTGACCTCTGAGCTGGAGTACTACCGCCGTCTGCTGGAACCGGCGCTGCGTCGCATCGGCACCGCATTCCTGCGGCTCGCCGGCTCTTCCGCCGCCGTTTCGGTGGTGTGGAGCAACATCAATCTGCAGGACGAGACAGAGCTTGCACAGGCACGGCTCTGGAACGCCCAGGCCGAGGAAATCGAACAACGACTGGCAGCCAACGCTGCTGCAACTGGAAAGGAGTCATTCTCATGATGTATCAGAATCTGAAACTGGAAAAGGGCATGTATCACATTACCGGCAAGAACTTCTCCGAGGTGCTGGAGTCCGCCGACCCCTCTGCATCGTATGCGGAGACACCGCTGGCCGGACTGGACGCTTTCGAGCGCCAGCTCAAGCGGTTCGACATCCACGTCAGCGGCCCGTGCTGCGACCGTGTGGAAAAGTTCTTCTCCACCACGGACAGCGCCGTGCTGTTTCCGGAGTTCATCCGCCGTGCCATCACCGCCGGCATGGAGCAGTCCATTCTGTCCGACATTGTGGCGGTACACACCAAGAGCGAATCCGGCGACTATCTGGCAGCGGCCATGACGGACACCGCAGCGTACACCGTAAAGGGTGCGCAGAACACCGCACTGCCCGGCTCCGTCTATCAGGAGGAGACCACGGCAATCAAGCTGACCAAGTACGGCCGTATGATCCGTGCTACCTATGAGGCGATCCGCAGCCAGCGTCTGGACGCCTTCACTGTGACCCTGCGCTCGGTGGGCGTGCGTCTGGCGAACTCCATTCTGCTTCAGGCGGTAGACAAGCTGGAGAGCGATGCTGGCTCTATCGTGGCGAAGGCCGGCTCGGCGCTGACATACGCTGACCTCACCAAGCTGTACGGCGCATTCACCGACTTTGACATGACCATGCTGCTGGCTTCGCCGGCGGTGGCTGCGTCCATCATGGCCATGGATCAGATGAAGGACATGGCTGCCGGTCAGCCCAGCACCATCCTGCTGCCCTTCGGTGCGCAGCTGCGCAAGTGCGCCGGCATGTCTGCCGACTATGTCATCGGGCTGAACCACCAGTTTGCGCTGGAAATGGTCACCTGCGGTGATCTGCTGCTGGAGACCGACCGTCTGATCGATACGCAGGCAAACTGCATCGCCGTATCGCTGCGTGCCGGCTTCCGTGTGCTGACCAAGACTGCCGTTCACGAGCTGTCCCTGTAAGTAACATTCAGTCATAAAAAGGAGGTGCAGCGCATGCATCGCAATCCCTGCGGGTTCTGCCGGAGCCCGACCCGGCAATTTCCATTGCACATCCGCACAACAGAGAGGAGAGGTATCATGAACACAAAAGAAAACACAACGCAGCTGCTGGCGCAGCTCAACCAGTTCACCCGCCGTGTCCATCAGGAGGACGAGGTCTTTCTGTTTGACGTGCACCTTTGCGACAACGAGATCGACCGGGACGGCGAGCGCTTTTCTCTGGAGGCGCTGGAGGAACTGAAAACACTCTTTGTGGGGCGAACCGGTATTTTCGACCACAATCCCAAGGGTGAGAACCAGACCGCCCGCATCTTTGCCACGGAACTGGTGCAGGAGCCGGAACGGCGCACGGCTGCCGGAGAACCGTACACCTATCTGAAGGGCAACGCCTACATGGTGCGCACCGACGCCAATCGGGATCTCATTCGGGAGATCGACGGCGGCATCAAGAAAGAGGTCAGCATCTCCTGCACGGCTGCCTCCTGCACCTGCTCCGTCTGCGGTGCGGACTGCCGGAAAAGCCCCTGTGTCCATCAGGCGGGGCTGACCTACGGCGGTATACTGTGCCACCACGTGCTGTCCAACATCACGGACGCATACGAGTGGAGCTTTGTGGCAGTTCCGGCACAGCGGGAGGCCGGCGTGACCAAGCAGTTCGGCACGGACGGGACAAAGGACAGATGTCAGGCGCTGGAAAAGCAGCTGCGTGCCAAGGATGCCCTGCTGGCACAGGCGGAATCCATGGTGCGGGAGGACATTGTACGGCTGCGCTTCCTCACGGAGGGCGCAGCGGAACAGGATGCCGTTTCGACAGCTGCGGCACGCATGACACTGCCGGAGCTGCTGGAATTTCGGGAGACGCTGCGCACCAAGCAGGCAAAACAGTGCCGCGGGCAGCTGCCGGACGGACAGCGTTTCGCCGCAGAAAACGCCGCATTTCAGGTAAAGGCAGGAGGGGTGTCCGGTGAATGAGTCGCAGATCGCCCTGTTATTCGGGCTGTTCGCCGGTTCGGACGTGGACACCGGCAAGTATCAGTCCCTGCTGGAACTGGCGGTGACAGAGGTACGGCAAGCGCTTCGGGAAGATGCCGACGAGAGCGATGCCCGTCTGAATTATCTGGCAGCAGCGGTGGCGCTGGTGCACTACACAGAGCTGACCGCTCCACGGGACCGCACGGCGTGCACCTTTGCCGGCACCATTGCCCAGAACACCGATGCTGCCCAAAAGCTGGCGTTCGCCCAGACCTTTGCCGCAGGCTGCCGTACCATGTGCCGTGACCTGCTGCTGGACGACACTTTTCAATTTTTCACCGTATGAGGAGGGAACACCATGGAAGAGATTCTCACGCAGCTTCGGGCTGCACTGATGGCACACACCGCCCTGCCGGTCTATTTTTCCTACGACCCCAGCCCTTTTGACCAGCGGAAAACGCAGTTTCTGGTGCTGGGGGTGGAGTCTATGGAGATGCAGCCGTCCTTTTTGACGGACACGCACCTCTGCCGGGGCTTCTCCATGCGGTTTCGGGTGAGTCTTTGCATGCCGGTGGAGACAGACATGGCTGCCGTCTACACCGCATTCCACAGCGAGGTGCTGGAAGGCATGCTCACCGCCGGTGCGGAAATGCAGGAGATCCAAAGCGGGACACCGGCGGAGATCCGCCAGCTTCAGCGCATGGTGCTCCACGGCACGTTCTCCCTGTCCGGCGTTCTCAAGACCACACGAGAGGAGATATCTGCCCAATGATTACCACCTATACCACGGTAAAACAGCGTGCCTTTCCCGTTCGGCTGGACACGCTGACGCTCTATGCCAGCAGCTGGAGGCTCCACGGCGAGCGGGTGCTCTCGGAACAGAACGGACTCATCAATGTTTCCTATGTCACAAGCTCCGCCAACCGCAGCAAGCGCATTACGCTGGAGGGGCACTTCTGTTTCACAGACAATCCGGCATCCATCATTCAGACGCTGGACCGTTCCATCCGGGACAACACACGATATATCTTTGAGCTGCGGGGCATGCGGTTTGCAGCAGCGTGCCTCCTGGAGTACACCGTTTCGGAGACAGCGGAAACCGGCATCCTGCCCTGTCAGCTGGTGCTGTACACCGCCAACGGCATTTACGTGCCGGATACGGCAGCGGCAGCTTCGGAGGTGACGGCGGAATGAGTGATTTTGCCCTGAAACTGGACACCCCCAATGTCATCCACGTATATCAGAACCGCATCGCCTCCTTTTCTCTGAAACAGGAGATCTACACCCCCTACACCCAGCTTTCTGTCGTGGGATATGCCTCCATCTCGCTGGACACGCTGAAAGACGTGTTCCGTGTCCGGATGGAGCTGAACGGGCAGGAGGTGCACTGCGGTACGGTGGAACAGCTGCGCATGACCCGTGAAAACGGCGCTGTCCGCTTCCACGTGGTTTCCAAAGGCATGACTGCCATGCTGCTGCAAAACCAGCTGGCACCCAAGCTGTACACCGGCATGTCCCTCGACCGGCTGATGACGGAGTTCCACACACTGCCCAGCCAGATCACGTGGGAGCGCAGCACCGACACCAGCAACTACCTCTTTGTCAAAGAGGGGTGCAGCATGTGGGACGGCATCGCCAACCTCACCTATAAGCTGCACCAGCGGTATCCCTTTATTCGGGGCGCCAACGAGGTGCGCATGAATCTGCCCACGCAGTATACCTCCTTCCACTTTTCAGAGAGCACGGTGGTGGGCGTGGGCATCGGGCTGGATCACTCCCGCATGATTCGGGACTTCTACATGGCAGACACCGACGGCAGCTACGACAATTTCCACGAGACCGATTCCAAGGCGCAGAGTCTGGGCATTGTCCGCTCCCGCTATCTCCCCCTCGACCGGCAGTATCTCTACGACCCCCAGCAGGCGCTGACGTTTCGGCGGAAGTTTGCAGCACGGGGACGGCAGTACTTCTTTGTCAACGCCAACGGCATTCTGTCCGCCAGTTTAGGGGACAGGATCAGCTATGAAAACGACATCAGCAACGCCATTGTCACCGGCGTGCAGATCACCGGCGGGAAAAACGGCATCCGCACCCGTCTGGAAGCCTACGAGGACGAATTTTATCCATAAGAGCCTGTTTCGCATCTTTTTCCGCACATCTTTTCGGCAGATTTTGCCGGTGGCTGCGTCAAAAATCCTTGCCAGACACAAAGTATGCCTACGGATTTTTTCCTTGTCACCGTCAAAATCATGCTCGAAAATCCGCACAGAAAAAGATCCGGAACAAGCTCTAAAAACCTGTCCCCGCCAAAACAGCATATTCCAAAACAAAAAGGTCGCCCGGTTTTCGCCGGACGGCCTTTTTGCAAAAATAATAAGGAGAATGTATGAAAAATGAAACTGTCGAAATTGGATTCAGAGCGATGCCGCTCTGACGGACACGAGCCAGCCTTTAGCCATTGCTATTTTCGCTATTGCTGTTTTCGCCATTGCTATTTTCGCTATTGCTGTTGCTGCTCTTCTGCTTGGTCTGGTTCTGTGTGCCCTTGACTTCTTCCAGCACCACGTCAACCTTCATTTCCTGTCCGTTGCGGACAACCTTCAGGGTGACGGTATCGCCGGCGTTATATTCATTCTTGATGTTGTTGAGTTCTTCCGTGGTGGAGATGTCCTGATCCTGAATGCCTGTGATGACATCGGCAGCCTGAAGGCCAGCCTTTTCGGCTGCACCGCCCTCGGTGACGCTGATGATATAAGCGCCGACGGGGATGTTATACGCCTCGGACACTGCCTGAGAGACATCCTGACAGGTGATGCCCAGCTGCGGACGGCCGGTGACATAGCCATAGTTGATGAGGTCATCCACGATCTGCTTTGCCTCTGTCATAGGGATGGCAAAGCCCAGACCCTCGACGCTTGCACCGCTGGAGGAGTAGGTGGAAGACATTTTTGCGGAGTTGATGCCGATGACCTGACCGGAGCTGTTGATCAGCGGGCCGCCGGAGTTGCCGTTATTGATAGCGGCATCCGTCTGGATCAGTGTCATAGCGTTATCGTTGATGGTGACCTTCCGGTTCAGTGCGGAGATGATACCGCAGGTAACGGTGTTCTGGAATTCCAGACCCAGCGGGTTACCAATGGCAACCACGGCTTCGCCGACCTCGCACTTATCGCTGTCGCCAAATTCTGCGGCAGTCAGACCTTTTGCATCGATTTTCAGCACGGCGATATCTGCTTCTTTATCATAGGCGACGATCTTTGCATCATAAGTTGTCTTTTCGTCGGACATCTGAATCTGTACGGCAGTTGCCTCGCCGTAGCCGTTCTCATCGTCGTAGATGACGTGGGCATTGGTGACAATGTAGCCATCCTCCGACATGATGATACCGGTGCCGACACCGACTGCCTGCTGGGTGCCGTTCTGTCCGTTGTTTCCGCCGAATCCGAAGAAGCCGCCGTAGTAGTTATAGGCGCTGTTATTGGCGGTGCTGGTGAATGTGGACTGCACGCCCACAACCGACGGGGTGACTTTCTTGACAATGTCCGCAATGGACATAGAGCCCTCCTTGGAAGCAAGCTGGATCCAGCTCTCCGCATTGCTGCTCTGGACGGAACCAGTGCTGCTGTCATCGGAAGCGGAACTGTCGCTCTTTTCGGCGGTGTCCTCGCTGCTGTCGCTGACAACAGCGCTGCTGGTCTCCATCGAGGAACGAACGCCCTCATAGATGCCGATGGATGCGCCGGACACCAGAACCATTGCCAGAACACAGGCAACGGCTTTCAGGCCGGTGTGCTTTTTCTTGGGCTTCTGATGATTTCCGCTGTTGGGGTCGGAATAGTAGTTGACGTAGCTGTAGCCGTTCTGGCTGGTGGGCGGAACCTGCGAACCGCTGCCGGAAGAGGCGGTCTGCGGCTGGCTGTATGCGCCGCTGTTTACCGGTTCATCCTGATGGGGTGCGGTGTTCCGATAGTAGCCGTTCTGGTAGGCGTACGGATCGCATGCGCCGGCGGACTGGCCAGCGGCGGGATTGGCGGTTTCCGGTGTCGGTGCGGTGCCGGCTACCGGCGTTTCAGTTCCCTGTGTATTCTCGAATTTCTTTTCGTCCTCAAACATAATGACGCTTCCTTTCTATCATCAGGAACGGCATTTGCCGTACCGGAATGGCTCCGGTGACTGGTTGCTGTTCTCTTTGTTTCTGTGATTCTAATTATACGGTTTTATGTGATAATCTTATGATAAGAGATAGAAAAGAAGATAAAATGGCTTCCACAAAGGCTTCACACGGGGTTTTTTCATCAAAAACGGGCAGAGAGCTGCAAAAGTGCAGGCTCTGCCCGTTTTCTTGATTTGGCGTGTTTTTGCGGACACGGCACAACCTGTCCCTACAGGGGCGAGCGCTGCCGTATTCCTATCAAAGGCTTACCGTTCTCAGTTTCTTCCGTTCTTCACGAGGAATGCTTCCAGATCTACGTCCTGTCCGGCTGCGCACATGGAGTAGTACTGAAGCCACAGGAACGCATCGTCCATGGAGAGCTTGCCGTCGTTATCGGCATCGGCTGCACGGCGCTGTGCCGGCTGGAGGATGTGCTTTCCGCCGGCTGCGGAATAGGCGTACTGCTGGAGGGTGAGGAACGCATCATCCAGTGTCACGGCAGCATCCGCATTCACATCGCCCAGTGCGTACACGGTCTGGGCATTGCCAGCTGCGGTCCGGATAACGCTGTCCAGCGAGGCACGCAGGGTGGGGAGGGTGGCATTTTCGCCGGTGGCTGCGTAGGCATCCGCAAGAACGCTGCCATTGCCCACGGTGAGTCCGGCAGCGTCCAGTGCCGAAGCTGCTGCCACCAGTTTTCCGATCTCGGTGAAACGCATGTCCAGACTGGCGATATTGGTCAGGTAGAAGCCCAGCGCCTCCTCGCCGTCAGCACCCACAAAGGCATCGTGGAAATCCGACACACTGACGTGGGGCAGGGACTTGATCTTCTGGTTCACACCCTCGGCAATGACAGCATTGTTGGTGGTCTTGCCGCCGTTCAGGTAGACCTCCATGTACTCATACAGCTGGTGGAACGCCCAGCGGCGGTTTTCTGACGCCTTGATCTTGGTGAACTCCACTGCCAGCGGATTGGAAACCGTCTGGATGATGATATCCGCACTGGTGTTCTTCTGGTAGATCGCCTGCACCAGCGCCTCGATGCTCTGGTTGGCGCTCTCCACGATAGCAGGCATGGAAGCAGCCAGCCGGTCGTTCAGCAGGAGGGCGGAAGAGGTGGACAGGGCGTTGACCATGTCATCCAGACTGGTGTACTGGGAGGCATCCAGCAGGTCGGCATTCTCGTAGAGAATGGGGTCAGCGAGGTCATTCACGCCCACAGAGAGCAGAATCACATCTGCCTGCACCAGATCTGCCTGAAGCGCAGCGTCGCTCTCCACCTCTGTCAGCAGGTCGGACGCCTTTTTGCCGGTCTGGGTGTAGTCCGACAGGGTAGCACCCAGATAGTCCGCCACGTAGGAGGCAGCGGAGGTGTCGGCTGCCGAGGCGAGTCCCTCGTCGCCCAGCGCCAGCACATGTACCTGTGTCGGTTCGATGGCAAACGCCGTCAGCGGCAGAACCTGCGCCGAGACGGCAGCAGCGCAGCCGAGGGCGGTCATGGTTTTCCACAGTTTTTTCATAGTTGGTTGAATTCCTTTCTCTCTAATTTTTTTCAAAGGCAATACCGCACAAAGATTGTGCAAGCAGATGGCGTGCAAAGTCGCCAGACGCTCTTTGTGCGGTATTGCCCAAAGCACCGGCAATGCCGGTGTGATGTCATTATAGCAGGTTTTCCGGCGAAATGTCAAGCCGGCGGGAAAAGCAAAAAACAATATACAGAAAAGATTTCACAGAACCCCCCCTCAGTCAGTGCTACGCACTGCCAGCTCTTACCGAGCGGTCCCTTTTGTCACTTCGTGACATTTCCCCATTCCATGGGGAATCACCCCTTTCAGGGGAGCCTGATTTGCAGAGCGGGAGAAATTTTCGTGCGGCACCGGACGGCGCACCGTGAACAAAAAAGGCCATGCCCGCCTTGGCGAACACGACCTTTCCATTCCGTAATTTTTTCGATCAGGACTGTGCCGAGTAGTTCGGTGCTTCCTTGGTGATCTGGATATCGTGGGGATGGCTCTCACGCAGACCGGCGTTGGTGATCTGAACGAACTTTGCCTTCTGGTGCAGCTCCTCGATGGTGGGACAGCCGCAGTAGCCCATACCGGAACGGATACCGCCGACCAGCTGGAAGATGGTGTCTGCCACGCTCCCCTTGTAAGGAACACGGCCCTCGACGCCCTCCGGAACCAGCTTCTTTGCGCCCTCCTGGAAGTAACGGTCCTTGGAGCCGTTTGCCATGGCAGCCAGACTGCCCATGCCACGGTATACCTTGAAGGAACGTCCCTGATAGATCTCGGTTTCTCCCGGAGATTCTGCACAGCCTGCCAGCAGCGAGCCGAGCATGACCACGTTAGCGCCGGCAGCCAGTGCCTTGACAATGTCGCCGGAGTACTTGATGCCGCCGTCTGCGATGACCGGAATGCCGTACTTCTTGGCAACCTGCGCCACGTCATACACAGCGGTGATCTGCGGAACGCCGATGCCGGCAACGATACGGGTGGTACAGATAGAACCCGGGCCGATGCCGACCTTGACAGCGTCGGCGCCGGCAGCGATCAGTGCCTCGGCAGCTTCTGCAGTTGCGATGTTTCCGGCGATGACCGGCACGTTCGGGAACTCTGCCTTGACCATCTTCAGGGTGTTGATGATGTTCTTGCTGTGGCCGTGTGCGGAGTCCAGAACCAGCACGTCAGCCTGTGCGTCTACCAGCGCATGGGCACGCTCCAGCACGTTTGCAGTCACGCCGATGGCTGCGCCGCAGAGCAGACGACCCTTTTCGTCACGGGCGGAGTTGGGGAACTGGACAGCCTTTTCGATGTCCTTGATGGTGATGAGTCCCTTGAGGTAGCCGTTTTCATCCACCAGCGGCAGCTTCTCGATCTTGTGCTGGCGCAGGATTGCCTGTGCCTGTTCCATCGTAGTGCCAACCGGCGCAGTGATCAGATTGTCCTTGGTCATGACCTCGGAGATCGGACCGTTATAGTTGGAGAGGAAACGCATGTCACGGTTGGTGATGATGCCCACCAGCTTGCCCACGCTGTCCACAATGGGAACGCCGGAAATCTTGTACTTTCCCATGAGTTCGTTGGCATCAGAGACCAGATGATTTTCTGTGAGCGAGAACGGATTGACAATGACGCCGTTTTCGGAGCGCTTTACCTTGTCCACCTCGTCTGCCTGCTGCTCGATGGTCATGTTCTTGTGAATGATACCGATACCGCCCTCCCGTGCAATGGCGATCGCCATCTGTGCTTCTGTGACGGTGTCCATCGCCGCTGTCATCACCGGTGTTTTCAGCTTGACGGAACCTGCCAGCGTTGTGCGCAGATCAATCATATTCGGTGTTACGTCCGATTCTGCCGGAATCAGCAGAACGTCATCAAACGTCAGCCCCTGTTTTCCGAATTTTTCACAAAGTTCTGTTGCCATAATGACCCTCCATTTAATCATATTTGTTTGAGCCTCTGCCCGGCATTTGTCCGGATGCGGGGACAGGCTCTGAAAAAGTCCATGCACCGGAAATGCTTCGGGAAAGCCTCCGGTACAACTGGTTATTATACCTATCATACTCTTTTTTCGCTCCATTGTCAAGCTTTTCGACGGCAGAAGACGCAAATTTACACTGGTTTTACAATTTCCGCAATGTTTTGCTACACATCGAAAGAATGAATATGCGATAATATTTCTGTGTATTATTTTTGGAAAATTAAAACTTTTGACAAATGGCGGACTCCGCCAGACAGAAAGGCAGGAATCATCTTATGAATACACTATGGGCGGATCTTCTCGTACCGCTTCTGACGGGAATCTGCGGTGCGCTGCTGGGCGCTGTTCTCGTGCAAAAGCAGGTCATTCCCTGTCCGTCGCCCGCATTGCCGGACAGCTCCGGCAGGCTGCGCCGGTTTTGGGATGCGGTCTGGGGAACGGGCGCTCCGGAAAAGCCGCTGCTGCTCCGCCGGCTTGGCATTGCCACAATGCTCCAAATGGTACTGTTTCTGGTGCTGGACAGTCTGGTCAGCAACCACATGGCGAACTTCAGCGGAGAGGGGCTGCCCTTTGGCATCCTGCTGCTGATCTCGCTGCTCTGCACCGGTTCTGTGCTGCTCTCCCTGTGGCGGGCGGAACGGCGGGAGAGCCGGCTGCTCCGGCGGCTGGCGCTGCTCAGTGTGGTGCTTCTGGTGGCGGAAGTGGCGGTATTTCAGGGCAAGAGCTTCTGCAATGTCTCGGAACAGGTGCAGCTCTCGCCGGAGTCCGTCCAGATCGTCACGGAGGACAATGCGACCCGTGCAGACGGCACCATCGCCATGACCGGCGACACCACGCTGACTGTTGCGCCGGAGACGCTGCCCTCCACGGTGGGTGCCATTCAGATTCGTCTGAAGCAAAAGAAGGACGGCGAGCTGTTTCGGGTGCAGACCGCCATCAAGGACGACAACTTCTCCCAGACGTTTCAGGTCATCGGCGAAAAATATGCGGCAGGGCAGGGGCGCTCCTGCGATTTTAAAGTCGACCCGTACGGAACGCTGCGGGAGATCCAGCTGAAATTCTCCGAACTCAAGAGCAGCGTCACGCTGGAATCCGTGGTGCTGTACAGTGCCGTGCCCTATGCCTTTTCCGCTGTGCGGTATCTGCTGCTGTTTGCAGCGCTGGGGCTGGTGCAGTGGATTCGTGTCTATGCGCTGTACCGCATTTCCTATGACCGCACCAGGTTCCGCCATCGGGCAGCGGTGCTGGTTATGACGCTCGTCTGTGCTGCCTCTGCGCTGCTGTTCCTGCGCCCGAATCTCACTACCATCTCCTATCCGCTGGTCAACGGGGCTGCCGGATATGACCCCTATGTGCAGACCTTTGACGCACTCCAGCACGGCAGGGTGACGCTGGTTCTGGATGCTGCGCCGGAGCTGGCAGAGCTGGACAACGTCTATGACAACAGCGAGCGAAACGCCAGCGGTATCTCTTACGCATGGGACCGTGCCTACTACAACGGACACTACTACTCTTATTTCGGCATCACGCCGGTGCTGGTCTTTTACTACCCGTTTTACTGGCTGCGGGGGGCGCTGCCGCCACTGGGCGTAGCGGTGACCTTTTTCAGCGTCCTGTCCATCCTGTTTCTGTGCGGTGCTGTCATGGCATTTGTGCGGGCGTTTGTGCCACGTGCCAATCTGCTCCTGCTGCTGGGGTGTCTGCCGGCAGCGGTCTGCTGCAGCGGGGTGTACTTCTCCCTGCAATACGCCGACCTCTATTATCTGGCGGTAGCGACAGCATCCTGCTTCCTACTGCTGGCGGTATGGCTGGGGATTCAGGGCAGCGTGCACTTCGCTGGAAAGCCGGTGCGGCGCACCCTGTGTCTGGCGGGCAGCGGACTCTCCCTGATTCTCTGCGTGGGCGCACGTCCCAGCGCTGCGGTGGCTGCTGCCATTCTGATTCCGCTGTTTCTGGGCGTTCTGGTGCGGAAGCAGAGCACATGGAAGTGCCGGCTGTCGCAGGCGGCGGCGTTTCTGGTGCCGCTGCTGGCAGGGCTTGGCGGTATCTTTGCGTACAACCAGCTGCGGTTCGGCTCGCCGCTGGATTTCGGGGCAGCGTACCAGCTGACCACCAGTGACATTCACGCCTACCACTTACAGCTGTCCCAGCTGCCGGCGGCAATCTACCACGACTTGCTGCAGCTGCCGAGGATGATCAACACCTTCCCGTTTTTCGGGGTGCAGAGCCTCAGCCTGAACAGCTATCAGGCGTACCGCTATGTCGCCGATGCGCTGGGGGTTTGCAGCTATCCGCTGCTGCTGTGCGGATTCCTGCTGCTGCCACGTGTTCTGCGCCAGCCGGGGAGCGAGACATTACAGGGCGTGACACTGCGCCAGCAGCGTGCGGTATTTGCGCTGTGTTTCCTGCTGCCGGTGGCGATGGCATGGCTGAACTTCTGCATGGGCGGTGTCAACATGCGCTACGTCATTGACCTGCTACCGCCGGCGGTGCTGGGCAGCGTGGGCTGTCTGCTGCGCTGCAATTCCGGCACGGCAAGACGGGGCGATTCTGCGGCACGGTACCGGCTGTCGTGGCTGGTGCTGCTGGGAAGCGTGGGAATGGTCGTGCTGCTGATGTTCAGCATCGTCAATCAGGGACTGACCAAACATAACCCCAATCTCTATGAGGCGGTGGAAGATCTAGTGGTCTTCTGGCAGTGAGAGCGGGGAAACAGCTTGAATGGAGGAGCGGATCTTGGGTTCGCTCCTCTTTTTTTGTGGGATGTTTTGCGTGTCCGCCGGTTTCATGTAACAAAAATGGAGAAAAATTAGCCTCCCCTGAAAGGGGAGGTGGGCGGCGAAGCCGCTCGGAGGGGTTCTTTCGTGATGCTTTCAATATTGGCAGAACCCCTCAGTCAGTGCTGCGCACTGCCAGCTCCCCTTTCAGGGGAGCCTTATATTTTCTATCCTTTTGTTTTAGGTGAAATCAGCGGACACGGCACGCCGTGTCCCTACAGCGGATCTTGGGTTCGCTCCTCTTTTTTGTGGGGGATTGGCGGATACGGCGAGCCGTGATAACGTAAAGCATCGTACAGGAACAAAAAGAAATGGAGCTGTTGAACCCGTCAGGCTGCTCCAGCTGAGCGCAGCTGGCGAGGTGTTCTTAGAGGGCACGTGCCCTCTAAGTCGCTGTCCGCAGACAGCGAAACTCCCTGCGCCATGCTCTTGGCGCACGGAGCAGGTGGGTGAGAAAAGCGACAGCTTTTCGAGGGCGGAGCGAACAAGACCGCTCCGCCCTTGTGTCCCGCTTGTAACGCCTTGATTTTGGAAACGTTCCGGTGGAACGTTTTCAACGGGCTTCCCTTTGCTGAAACCTGCGGACACGGCACGCCGTGTCCCTACAAAAGCTGTATTTGAAATTCTCTTTTCTTATCCCAATCTTGGGGATCCTGCCGAATTTTCCCGTGCCGGCATGCCCTCCGGCTCTTCTGCATAAGGTGGTACAAGGCGCACCCTGTCCGCGTCAATTTGCCAGAGCCGCCGGCTCTGAGAAAGAGGGAATTGCTCTATGTCCGGTCTTACTTCCAAACAGGCACGGGAACGCCTGCGCCAAGACGGGGAAAACGAACTCTCCGCCTCCGCCAAACTCCACCCCGTCCGCATGTTCCTCGGACAGTTCCGGGATGTGATGGTGCTCATCCTCCTCGCAGCCACCGCTGTCTCCGCCTTTCTGGGGGAGGTCACCGATGCGGTCACCATCATCCTCATTGTCCTGCTCAACGCCATTCTGGGATTTCTTCAGGAGTTCCGCACGGAACAGACACTGGAATCCCTGCGCAATCTCACCGCCCCCACAGCGGCCGTCTGCCGGGACGGCACATGGCAGACCATTCCGGCACGGGAACTGGTGCGTGGGGACTGCATCCGGCTGGAGGCAGGCGACAACGTGCCGGCAGATGCTGCGCTGGCTTCGGCTTCCGGTCTGGCGGTGAACGAGTCCATCCTCACCGGCGAATCGGAGGCAGTTGCCAAGCGTTCCGGCGATCCGGCGGACACCGGCAACGACCTGCATAAGCCCAACATCGTCTACGCCGGCACTGCCGTTCTGCGGGGCAGCGCCGAGGGAATCGTCATCGCCACCGGCACATACACCCAAATGGGAAAGATCTCCGTCATGCTACAGGATGTCCGGCAGGATATGACACCCCTGCAAAAGCGGCTCGCCGGTCTGGGAAAAGCGGTGGCGCTGCTCTGTCTGGGGGTCTGCGCTGCGGTGTTCCTCGCCGGCATTCTGCGGGGCGAACCGGTGTTCGACATGCTCATGACCGGCATCACCATCGCCATCGCTGCCATTCCGGAGGGACTGCCCGCCACGGTGACCATTGCGCTGGCGCTGGCGGTGAGCCGGATGATGAAGCACGGCGCACTGGTGAACCGCCTGCACAGCGTGGAAACACTGGGGTGCGCCAGCGTCATCTGCTCCGACAAGACCGGCACCATCACCGAGAACCGCATGACCGTCACCGCCATCTCCGCCGGCGGGGAGTCCTTTCAGGTCACGGGCACGGGGCTGCACATTGCCGGCGCATTTTTACAGGACGGCCGCATGGTCAATCCCTCGGCGAAGCCAGCCCTGCGGGAGCTGCTGGTCTGCGGTTCTCTTTGCAGCACGGCGGAACTGCATCGGGAGACCCCGGAGAAGTCCCAGCGCAACCGCAGCCAGCGGACAGAGCGTGGCAGCTGGCACGCTGTGGGCGACCCCACGGAGGCTGCCCTGCTGGTGGCAGCGGAAAAGGCGGGCATCTCACGGGAAAAGCTTTTGCGGCAGCACCCTGTCCGGCACATGGAGCCGTTTGACAGCGAGACACGGCGCATGGCGGTGACCGTTTCCGCCGGCGCCGGCGTGTGCACCTATTGGAAAGGGGCTGCGGACTGCATTCTGGAGCAGTGCGGATTCCAGATGCTGGGGGACAAAACCGTCCCGCTGACGGCTGCCCAAAAGCGCAGCATTCGGGAACAGGCGGCGCAGTTCTCCGATCAGGCGCTGCGTGTGCTGGCGCTTGCCCGGCAGGACGGCACAGGGGACTGCGTGTTTCTAGGGCTTGCTGCCATGATCGACCCGCCCAGAGAGTCCGCACGCACGGCGATCCGCACCTGCGCACGGGCAAAGATCCGCACGGTGATGATCACCGGCGACCACAAGAACACCGCCTCCGCCATTGCACGACAGGCAGGGCTGCTGCGCGGGAAAAAGGCGATGACCGGCGCAGAGCTGGATGCCCTCAGCGATGCCCAGCTGGACGCCTGTCTGGATCAGTACGCCGTCTTTGCACGGGTGAATCCGGCGCACAAGCTGCGTCTGGTGCGTGCCTACCGCCGGCGGGGAGAGATCGTCGCCATGACGGGGGACGGGGTAAATGATGCGCCTGCCATCAAGGAGGCCGATGTGGGCGTTGCCATGGGCAGGAGCGGAACGGACGTGGCACGGCAGGCAGCGGACGTGGTGCTCACCGACGACAACCTCGCCACGCTGGTGGATGCTGTGGAACAGGGGCGGTGCGTCTACGCCAACATCCGGAAATTTGTGCGGTATCTGCTCTCCTGCAACATCGGAGAGGTGCTGACCATGTTTCTGGGGATTCTCATGGGCATGCCAGTGGTGCTGCTGCCCACGCAGCTGCTGCTGGTGAATCTGGTGACCGACGGGCTGCCCGCCATTGCGCTGGGGCTGGAACCGCCGGAGCCGGAGGCCATGCAGCGTCCGCCACGCAAGCCGGACGAGAGCTTTTTCTCCGACGGACTCATGGGACGCATTGTGTTTCGGGGCATCATGATCGGCATTTGCACGCTGGGGACATTCGCCGTCCTGCTCCGTCTCGGAGGCACGCTGGAGGCTGCACGCACCGGTGCGCTCTGCACGCTGATCCTCTCCCAATTGATTCACGTATTCGAGTGCAAGTCGGAGCGCAAGACGCTGTTTTCCATTCCCTATGCCAGCAACGGCTGGCTCATCGGGGCGGTGCTGGTTTCGGTGGGCGTGCTGGCTGCTGCAATTGCCGTACCGGCGCTGCGTGTCATCTTCTCCACCGTTCTGCTCACCGGACAGCAGACGGGCATTGCTGCGGCATTCTCGCTGGCAGTGCCGCTGGTGTCCTCGCTGGCGGGGCTGGGACGGCGGAAAGGGTGAGCGCTGCGGGAATCGGCGGACACGGCACGCCGTGTCCCTACTCAAATTGTGTAAAATTATGTATCACAGGCTCCCCTGAAAGGGGAGCTGGCAGTGCGCAGCACTGACTGAGGGGTCTTCGCTGATATTGAAAACATTATGAAAAATTTTCACAAAAGAACCCCTCCACCGCCTAACGGCGGTCCCCCTCGTACTGAGCGGTCCCCTCTGCCCTTCGGGCATCTCCCCACCCCGTGGGGAGTCACCCCTTTCAGGGGAGGCCTATATTCTTCATCTTTTTGTTGTCCGCCGGTTTCGGCAAAGGGGAATCCCGTTGAAAACATTCCACCGGAATGTTTTCAAAATCATAGTACTGCAAGCGGCAAACAGGGCGGAGCGGTCTTGTTCGCTCCGCCCTCGAAAAGCTGTCGCTTTTCTCACCCACCTGCGACCTGTGCCCAGAAGTATGGGCACGGGGAATTTCGCTGTCTGCGGACCGCGACTTAGAGGGCACGTGCCCTCTAAGAACACCTCGCCAGCTGCGCTCAGCTGGAGCAGCCTGACGAGTTTAACAGCTCCGGTTTTTTTCGTTTTCGCACGATGCTTTCCATGTCCCCTGACACAAACCTGCGGACACGGCTCAGCCTGTCCATACGGAAGCCGGCACGATACAGCGCACGGTTTTACCGCTTTCCGGCAAATTCGGTCACATACCGCACAAAAAATTTTCAACAGCAGCGGGATTTTTTTCATTTTTAAGAATTCTTTAAGAAAAGGCCGTTATACTAAGAGGCAACAAGAGGTACTTCCCATACTTCTGCCGTTTCAATTCCATCTTAGTACGGAAGTTGCCGTGGTGCGCCGGTCTGTTCCGACCGGCAGTCCTCAGCGGGCTTCCCGACCAAAAGGAGAAGTGAGCAATATGAAAAAACAATCCCGCCGCATTCTGGCCAGTGCTGCGGCACTATCCATTCTATGCACAGCAGCAATGCCGGCGTTTTTCCCGGCTGGCGCAGCCGGCACAAAAGGTTCCGGCGATCTAAACGGCGACAGTCAGGTGACCTCCGCCGATGTCCTGCTGCTGCAAAGCGCCCTGCTGGGCACACGCACCCTGACCGCAGCGCAGGCGCAGAACGCCGATGTCAACGGGGACGGCAGCGTCAGCGGCGCTGACCTCAGCAAGCTGCGGCAGATGGCTGCCAACACCGACCCCGTGAGCGACGCCATCACCATTCATCTCAGCGACAGCGGCATCACCGTCGAGGGCGACACCAAGGGTGTCACCTCCGTTTCCGGCAAAACCGTCACCATCTCCGCCTCCGGCAACTACGTGGTAGACGGCAGCATTACGGACGGTCAGGTTCTGGTGAATGTGCCGGACACCACGGCAGATGCGGAGGCGGTTTCCCTGTTCCTACAGGATGTGACCATGTCCTCCTCCACCGGTGCACCGTGCATTCTGGCACAAAGCGCCCAGAAGCTGAAGCTCACCTGCGGCGGTACGAACACGCTGACCGACACGGCAGCGGCTGCCAATGCTGATACCGGCGGTGTCATCTACGGCAACTGTGACATCACCGTCACCAAGAACAGCACCGGCTCGCTGAACATCACCAGCAGCATGAACACGGCAATCCGCTCCAAGGACGACATCAAGCTCAACGGCGGCGACATCAGCATCAACACAGATGTCGATGCCACTTCTGACGCCGACGCCATCCGGGCAAATAATACACTGGAGGTAGACGGTGCTACGGTCACTGTCACCTCCTCCGCAGACGGTCTGAAGTCCTCCAAGGAGGATGTGTCCATTCTGTCCGGCAGCGTGTCCATTAAGGCGGGCAACGATGCGGTACAGGCAGCAACTGCCCTCAGCATCTCCGGCGGTACGGTGACCGCCAGCGGCGACCGCGGCTTCACGCTGGACGAAAACGGCGCACTCTCCATCACCGGCGGCGAAGTGCTGGCAACGGCAACGGACTACGCATTCGACAGGAATGCATCCGGCGCAGCCGTCACACTGGACACCTCCGGCTGCACCCAGGGCGTGGTACAGCTGGACTATGCCGCAGAGTGGAAGAAGAACAGCACCGTCACCCTCAAGAGCGGCAGCAGCACCGTCTATGAGATGACACCGGCCAAAAAGTACTCCTATGTGCTGGCAAGCAGCCCGAACCTCTCGGCATCCGGCAGCTACAGCCTGTACACCGGCAGCACGCAGATGACCCACGACGGTTCCGATAACGGCACCTTTGCTATGACCGGCATCCTCACCAAGTTCACCGGCGTCAAGGAACTGTCCGGCGGCAGCAGCACGCCCGCAGAGGACAATGTGGCAACGGCTCTGGTCTACAGCGGCAGCAGCGTCACAGCGACCAACGCTTCCGGCAGTGTGGTTTCCAACCCCTCGAACCTGACGATCTCCGGAGCCAATGTAACAGTTACCGCTTCCGGCGAACTCTCTGTCAGCGGTGAAAGCACCAGCGGACAGCTTGCCGTCAATGTGGATAAGACCGCAGAGCCGGCGGGAAAGGTCGTTCTGAATCTGGAGGGGCTGACTCTCTCCAACAGCACTGCCGCACCGATTTATGTGGAGGCGATCGGGGACGAGGTTCAGATCTCCGCCAAGAACGGCACCACCAACACCATCTCGGACGGCGTTTCCCACACGGACACCTATGTGGACAGCGACGGCAACACCAACACGGTCAACGGTGCGATCTTCTCCAGAGATGACCTGAAGCTCAAGGGCAAGGGCGTTCTCATCGTCAACGGCAACACCGAGGACGGCATTGTGTGCAAGAATGACCTGAAGATCTGGAACGGCAATATTACCGTCAACGCCGCAGACGACGGCATCCGCGGCAACGACTCCGTGCGCATCGGCGATCCGGATGCCACCGACTACAGCACCCTGTCCGTGACGGTGAACACCAACAACGGCAGCTCCGGCGGGGACGGCATCAAGACCAACTCCGACGAGGACGGCAAGGGATACATCACCATCAGCGGCGGTACCGTCAACATTGACTCCTACGCCGACGGCATTCAGGCAGAGCAGACCTTCACCATGAACGGCGGAGAACTGTACATCACCACCTATCAGGGCTCGAACTTCTCCGACAGCGCCTCCAGCTGGGGCGGCCCCGGCGGCGGCATGGGCGGTGACGGCAACTCCAACAAGACCGACATCAGCGCCAAGGGCATCAAGTCGGTGGGCGTATACGATTCTGCCGGCACCACATGGCAGAGCGGCGGCGACCTCATCATCAACGGCGGCACCATTCACATCGATTCCTCGGACGACAGCCTGCACTGCGGCGGCGACATGCAGCTGCTGGGCGGCAGCATGACCCTCGCCACGGCGGACGACGGCGCACACAGCGACCACGCTCTGATCATCGGCAGCACCGGCGGCGGATACGATGCGCCTTCCGTGAACATCACCAAGTCCTACGAGGGCATCGAGGGCGTGGATATCACCCAGAACAGCGGCACTGTTATGGTCACTTCCAGCGATGACGGCTACAATGCCGCAGGCGGTGCAGACGGCAGCGGCAACAGCAGCGGCGGCGGCTGGGGTCAGGGCGGCTGGGGCGGCCCCGGCGGCAACTCCAGCGGCGGCAGCCAGACCATGACCTTCAACGGCGGCTACACCTATGTGAATGCAGCCGGTGACGGTCTGGACTCCAACGGCAACATCTACTTCAACGGCGGCTATATCTTTGTTTCTCAGACCGGCGGCGGAAACGGCCCGCTGGACTGCGGCGACAGCAACAACTCCATCACCTATTCCGGCGGTACGGTCATTGCGGCAGGCAGCAGCGACATGTTTGAAACACCCAGCAGCTACTCCTTCCTGTCACGCACCTCGGTTTCTGCCGGACAGACCATTACCTTTGCTGACGCAAGCGGCAATGTTCTCGCCACCTTCACCCTGCCCAACGGCTCTTCGGAGATGGTAATGTCCAGCAAGGAATCCAGCGTGACCTGCTACACCGGCGGCACGCTGTCAGGCACGACCTACTTTGCAAGTCAGGACGGCACCAGCCGCTGCGGCTACGACGGAACCATCAGCGGCGGTACGGCCGTTTCTGCCTCCAGCGGCGGCGGTCAGGGCGGCTGGGGCGGCGGCGGTTTTTAAGAGCCTGTTTCGCATCTTTTCCCGCATCTGGAGTTTTCCTGTATTTCATGAAATTTATCCCCTCATAAGAAAGGCAGAGCGTCTGGACGGACGCTCTGCTTTTTGTTTGCCTGTTAATTTGATAAGGGACACGGCACGGCGTGTCCGCCGATTTCGGGAAAGGGGAATTCCGTTGAAAACATTCCGCCGGAACGTTTTCAAAATTGTGGCACTGCAAGCGGCACACAGGGCGGAGCGGTCTTGTTCGCTCCACCCTCGAAAAGCTGTTTTTTCATTTTTGTTTCGGGCAAACGAATCGGACACGGCACGCCGTGTCCCTACAGGACATGCTGCAAAATTGCAGAAGCAAGCATTCAGAAATTTCGCAGGGACACACAAAAATTCTCCGCCGCTGGACTTTTTCGGAATTTTATGCTATACTTAGTGCAACAACATCGCAGAAAGGAATCTTTTAATCTATGAAGCGTATCGTTCTGCTGGCGGCATCTGCTGCCGTGCTGGTACAATTTACAAAAAACGATCTCACCGCCCTCCAGACACTGGGCTGTGAGATCCACATGGTGTGCGATTTGCAGCAGCCGGCAGTTTCCGCTGCCGCTCTCCACGCCTTTAACCAGACATTCCCGAAACTCATCTGGCACGACATTCCCTTTTCCGACAACGCCCTCTCCCTCCTCCAAAACCACCGGGCAAAGCAGGCGCTGACGGCGCTGCTGGAGGAGCTGAAGCCTGACCTACTCCACTGCCACGGCACCATCGCCGGCATCTACGGCAGAAGCGTGGCGGAAAAGCTGGGGATTCCGGTATTCTACACCGCCCACGACTTCCGGGTATTTCACGGCTGCCACGGGGCGGAACGGCTGGTCTTTGCGCCGCTGGAACGCCGGCACAGCAGACACACGCAGGTCATGCTGACCGTATGTCCGGAGGATGCCGCCTATGCGAAAAAATGCCTCCACGCTGCACAGGTGGTTGATCTGCCGGACGTGGGGCTGGACTGCACACGGTACGCCACCCCTCAGCGCAGTGCGGCAGAGGTGCGGCGGGAGCTGCGCATTCCGGAGGATGCCACGGTGCTGCTCTCCGTGGGCACGCTGCGGATGCAGAAGCGGCTGCGCATTGTGTTACAGGCGATGACACGGCTGCGGGAGCTGGATCAGCTGCACTATATCATCTGCGGCGAGGGGCCGGATATGCCCTTTCTCCGGAAGCTGACGGAGAAACTGCACCTCACAGAGCGGGTGCACCTGCTGGGCTACCGGACGGACATTCCGGATCTGCTGGGGGCAGCGGACATCTTCTGCATGCCGTCCCGCCGGGAGGGCTGCGGCATGGCGGCGCTGGAGGCAATGGCTGCCGGTCTGCCCCTCATTGTCACACGGGTGCACGGCACGAAAACCTATGCGGAGACAGGGGAGAGCGCCTGCTGTCTGAAGGGCGATCTGGTGCTCGCCTGCGCTGATGCCATCCAGCAGCTCTGCGACAACAAGCTGCTCCGCAAACAGATGGGCGCACACAACCGTGCCGATGCGGTGCGGTTCTCCGGAGAGGGACGGATGATGCAGATGCGGGAGCTGTATCGTCAGGCGATGGACCAATAAGAGTCTGTTTCTCCATAAAACAACAGCCACCGGAAACCATCTGCGTTTCCGGCGGCTTTTTTGGATTGCCTTTATTAGAACCTGTCTTCACAAGT
>UMIM01045752.1_pt1 | contig 30478 bp, 33 predicted proteins | sample 1965831 | NCBI WGS metagenome assembly UMIM01 (sample SAMEA4836125, study PRJEB28245) | human gut metagenome | biome: gut microbiome; material: fecal sample | place: Denmark | collected 2008 | reverse complement strand
CCCGCCGTAGCAGCAGCCGGCGCATCTGCCGGAACTGCCTCGCTCTCGCCGATTGCCTTGGTACCGCCGCATCCCGTCAGTGCGCCAAGGAGCAGCACCGCTGCACTCAACAGTCCGGCAGACTGTCTGATGGTTTTTCCCCGCATAAGCCTTCTCCCTTTTTCTAAAAAAATTTTCTTTTTCGTCATATCCTGACAGATATCGTTTCTAGTATAGCATATCCCAAAAGAAATTGCAATTGTTTCCGCATTTTTTTCGCAGAATCCACACACCGGAAAACAAAAAAGCATTTCTGTGCATCTTTTTTCAGCCGGCGGGAATGCTATCCTGTGAGAACAGGTCATCCAGCCAAGAAAGGAACTGCCATGAAAGAAAACCATCTGGAACAGCTGCTCCGCCAGCCCATCCGCCCCCGATTTCCGGAAAATCTCACACAAATCCGCACCATTGCCGATGGCTCTTCTGACCTGCTGGTCAACGAGTTTTTCCTCAGCGGACTCCCCGCTGCCCTCCTCTGCTGCGAGGGCATGCTCTCCACCGCCATGATTACGGAGCTGATTCTCAACCCCATCACACAAATCCAGCTGGAACAGCCCACCGCCGCCAAGCTCTTCGCCTACATCCGGAACCGGCGGCTCTTCTCCATCGACCGTGCCGAGGCAGCGACCTACGCCGATCTCTTTCGCTTCCTCAACTCCGGCTTCGCCGTCCTGATTCTGGAGGGCGCAGACAAGGCGCTGGTATTCGGCGTACAGGGCTACGACAAGCGCAGCGTCAGCGAGCCCACCGGCGAGAACAACATCATGGGCGCAAAGGACGGCTTCATTGAAGTGGTGCGGGTCAACATGTCCCTCCTGCGCCGGCGCATGAAATCGCCGCAGCTCAAGCTGGAGCTGTTCGTCAAAGGCAGCAAGAGCCAGACCGACCTGTGTCTTTGCTATATGGCAGACCGTGTTCCCAAAAAGCTGATCCAGCGCATCAAAGCCCGTCTGGACACCATGGAGCTGGAATCCATTCTCTCCTCCGGCTATGTCCAGCCCTTTCTGGAAAACCGGCGGGGCTGCTTTTTCAACACGGTGGGAACGACGCAGCGGCCGGACGTGCTCTGTGCCAAATTGCTGGAGGGACGTGTGGGACTGCTCATCGACGGAACGCCCTTTGCGCTGGTGATTCCCAAGCTGTTCTGCGAGAGCTTCCAGACCATGGACGACTACTGTTACCATCCGGTGTACACCACCTTTATTCGCTGGATCAAGTACGCTGCCTTTCTGGTGGCGGTGCTTCTGCCGTCCCTCTATCTCGCCGTGGCGCTGCACCATCCGGAGCTGCTCAACCGCACGCTGCTGCTGATTCTGGCGGATGCGGAGCAAAATGCGCCCCTCTCCCTCACGGCGGAAACGGTGGGCGTACTTCTGGTGTACGAAATGATTCGGGAGGCGGGACTGCGTCTGCCAAAGGCGGTGGGCGGAGCTGTGAGCATTGTCGCCGGACTCATCATCGGTGACGCCGCCGTTTCTTCCGGACTCATCAGCACCCCCATGCTGACCGTCACCGCCATTGCCGTCATCAGCGGTTTTGTCATTCCCGACCTGAACACCAGCATCACGCTGCTCCGCCTTGCCTTTCTATTTGCCGGCGGCATCTGGGGGCTATTCGGCATCAGCCTGCTGGGGGCAGCCGTGCTCTTCAATCTCTGCGCCGGCGAGAGCTTCGGCTTCCCCATTATGGCACCCGTTGCACCGCTCTACCGCAAGGGGCTGCGGGACACCCTGACCCGTGTCAGCTTCCGCAAGATGCAGTCCGGAAATTTCACTGTGGAGGAATATCATGAATAGTCTGCGCTCCAGCCAACTGTCTGCCATGCTCTTTCTCTCCGCCGCCTTTACCATTTTGTGCCAGACCGCCTCGTGGACGATGGAGGGCATCTTCGGCACAGGCATTGCCGTGGCAGTCCAGTTTCTGTTGTGCGTGCCGATTTTCCTGCTGTACCGGCAGGGCTTCTCCCTCTCTGACGGCGACGTAAAACACCGGCTGCTCTCGACGCTGCTGCTGGGCTATCTGCTGGTACGTGGCGGCGTGTCCTTTGTACGGCTCCAGCGTGCCTCCGATGCGCTGACGCTTCCGGTCTCCGGCAAATTTTTCGCTGCTGCCCTGATTGCGCTGGTGTGCATCTACACGGCGTCGCTGGGCATCCGTGCGCTGGCGAGAAGCAGCACGCTGATTCTGGGGCTGCTACTGTTTGCGCTGGCGGTACTCCTGCTGGGCGCAGTTCCGCAGGCAGAGCCGCAGAACCTCTCCCTTTCCACGGACGACACCATCTTCCGTGGTTTTCTCCGGGAGATGGCGTGCGCCGACGAACTGCCCCTCCTCCTGCTGCTCTTCGACCAAATGGCACACAGGCGGGTTCGGAGCACGCTGCAGTTTCTGGCGGGAAAGCTGGGGCTCTTCGCCTTTCTGGCGCTGCTTGGCATGGCGGTGCTTGGCGATCGCATGGCGCATTCGCCGCTGCCCTTTTTCTCCACCATCTCCGTTTCCCAGCCGTTCAGCACCCAGCGTGCCGATGCCCTCTATCTGGTGATTTTCGTCATGCTGTGCGTGCTGCGCATCACGCTGTTCACCGTGTTTGCCGCAAGATGCCTCGCCCGGCTGCTGCCCCGCCTGCAATACGCCAGCACCATCTGCCTCGGCGGGATGCTTGCCATCTCCGCAGCTGCCGCACACTTCTCCATCTCCGCCGTGTGGCAGATCGCCGCAATGGTGCTCTTCACCAGCCTGATTCCCCTCGGACTGCTGCTCCGACAAAAATTTGGAGGAAAAAACCCATGACACACAAGCGTTTTCTCGTTCTCCCCATGTTTCTGACCGGCGCACTACTGCTGACCGGCTGCGGTGCCACGCAGGTGCGGGATCGTGCCTACGTCCAAGGGATAGAACTGTCCCGCATCGCCGAACCGACCGTCCATCTCCACGACTTTTCCGCCGAATCTGCCGTATCCTCCGGCACCGGCAGCACCTTGGAGACAGCGCTGGAACAGGCGGCGATTCCGCTGGGAAAGGCACTGTTTCTGGGGCACTTGGAATTGATCGCCTACCACGAGGCGGCGTTCAGCGGGACGCTGGATTCCCTTATGACACAATACCGGCTCTCGCCCTCCTGTCACGTCCTGCTGCTGCCCGCCGGCACCGTCCTCGACAACACGGACACCAGCCAGCTGGGCGAACAGCTGCGCCGTGCGGAGGAGAACGGCGTGCTGCCCAAAACCAATCTTTTCGGCATCCTGCGGGAGATGGACAGCACCAGTCAGACGGCGCTGGTTCCCACGTTCATGGAGAATGGCTTCACAGCAGCAATTCTCACCCCGAAAACCCGCCGCAGCATCCTCTCCGCCGATGCTGCTGCCGGTCTCTGCTGGATTCGTGGGGACAATTTCCCCGCACAAATCGCCACGGCAAACCGGCAGACGTACCGCATTCAATCTGCCTCCACACGGCTGGCAGCGGCGGCTCACGGCGACCACGCTGACATCACCGTCCAGATTCAGCTCCGTGGGGAGGGCGACTTTTCCGCCGCACAGGAACGCATCGCTGCCCTTTGCAGCACCGCCATTGACGAATCCGTGCGGCAGGCACAAGCGGATGTGCTGGGGCTGGAGGCGTGTCTGCGGAGCCAGTGCCATCGCTTCTACACCAGCCACGACTGGAGCGAGGTGCTCTCTGCGCTGGAATTTCACATTCAGATACAGGAACGAAACTAATCCCCAAAATATGCTGGTTTAGATTGCGTAAAAGCATAAAGTGCAACAAATGAGGCTCCCCTGAAAGGGGTGATTCCCCATGGAATGGGGAAATGTCACGAAGTGACAAAGGGGACCGCTCAGTAAGAGCTGGCAGTGCGTAGCACTGACTGAGGGGTTTCCCCACTTAATACCGAAAACATCATAAAAAATTTTACGAAAAAACCTCTCCACCGCCTATCGGCGGTCCCCCTCCCCTTTCAGGGGAGGCAAAAGTGATTTGCGTGAAAAAACAGAAAGGGCACCCCTGCCGATTGACAGGAATGCCCTTTTTCAGGAATGCGGTGTATTACCGCAAAAAATACAAGTGATGGAACTTACTTTGCAGCCTTCTTGATGCGGTCTTCCAGCTTATCCAGCTGTTCGTACAGGGCATTCGGGATGTTGCCGCCCTTTGCCTTGATGTCCTCATCATAGTATCTGCGCATTTCCGTGATTTCAGCTTCCCACTTATCCATATCCAGCTTCAGCAGGTCTGCGATATCGTCGGAAGTGAACTGCTTGCCCTCATAAACCAGACCGTCAACGTTGATGTCCTCCGGCTTCGGCTCAAAACCGATCGGAGTTTCAACAGCGTCTACAGTGCCTTCGCAGCGCTTGATGATCCAGTCCAGAACACGCATGTTGTCGCCAAAGCCCGGCCACAGGAAGTTGCCCTCATCGTCGGTCTTGAACCAGTTTACGTTGAAGATCTTCGGAGCCTTGTCGCCCAGCTTTTCGCCCATTTCCAGCCAGTGTGCCCAGTAGTCACCTACGTTGTAACCGATGAACGGCTTCATTGCCATCGGGTCGTGACGCAGAACGCCGACTGCACCGGTAGCTGCTGCTGTTGTTTCAGAAGAAACTGCGGAACCCATATAGGTGCCGTGTGTCCAGTCGAAGGACTGATATACCAGCGGAGTGGTGGATGCACGGCGGCCGCCGAAGATGATAGCGGAGATCGGCACGCCTTCCGGATTGTTGAATTCCGGAGACAGGCACGGGCAGTTCTTTGCCGGAGAGGTGAATCTGGAGTTCGGGTGAGCCAGCTTGCCGCCTTCAGCGATGAATTCCGGACCGTTTACCTTCTTGCCAGTCCACTCGGTTGCGTCAACCGGCGGATTCTTGTCCAGCTTCTCCCACCAAACGGTGTTGTCTGCGTTGTTCAGAGCAACGTTGGTGAAGATGGTGCCAGACTTGGTGCAAGCCAGAGCGTTCGGGTTGGAGTGCTCGTTGGTACCCGGTGCAACGCCGAAGAAACCGTTCTCCGGATTGATGGCATACAGTCTGCCGTCCTTGCCCGGCTTCATCCATGCGATATCGTCGCCGACAGTGAATACCTTGTAGCCGTTCTTCTTGTAGCCCTCCGGCGGGATCAGCATAGCCAGATTGGTCTTACCGCAGGCAGACGGGAAAGCAGCAGTGATATACTTAGTTTCGCCGTCCGGCTTCTGAACGCCCAGGATCAGCATGTGCTCAGCCATCCAGCCCTCGTTCTTACCCTGGAAGGAAGCAATACGCAGAGCGAAGCACTTCTTGCCCAGCAGAACGTTTCCGCCGTAAGCAGAGTTGATGGACCAAATTGTATTTTCCTCCGGGAACTGAACGATATAACGGTTCTCCGGATCAACATCAGCCTTGGAGTGCAGACCGCGAACGAAGTCGTTGGAGGTTTCGCCCAGATTCTCGAAAGCCTGTACGCCCATACGAGTCATGATGTTCATGTTCAGAACAACATAAATAGAGTCAGTCAGCTCAACGCCAACCTTAGCCAGCGGCGAACCGATCGGGCCCATGGAGTACGGGATCACGTACATGGTTCTGCCCTTCATTACGCCGTCATACAGCGGGATGAGCTTTGCCTTCATCTCTTCCGGATCCATCCAGTTGTTGGTCGGGCCAGCGCCTTCCTTGGTCTTGGTGCAGATGAAAGTACGATCTTCTACACGTGCAACGTCGTTCGGGAGAGTACGGTGGTACAGACAGCCCGGCAGCTTCTCCGGATTCAGCTTGTACATCTTGTCATGGTTGCCTTCCGGCAGAGAAGTTACTTCTTCTGTCAGGGCATCCAGCTGTTCCTTAGAGCCGTCGATCCATACGACCTTTTCCGGCTTTGTCAGAGCGACCATTTCGTCAACCCACTGCAATACATTTTTATTGTTTGTCAATGCCATTGGTTCTACCTCCTAAATTCTCGCAGAAATCTCAACTGCTTTCCCGGGGACTTCTCACAAAGTCCCTTCACAAATTATTATACCCAGATTCGGCGCACCTGTCAAGCATTTTCCGAAAAATCCTGTCAATATTCAGAATGTGTTCATGAATAATTGCCATATGTTCTTGACTGATGGACAATTTGGGGCAAGTTGTCTAATTTTTCACAACCCCCAATTCGCCCCACGCCGTCAGTTCCATGGTTGCGCTGGCGTTCAGGCTGGAATCGGCACGGATGCCGGCATCAAAAGCGTAGGAGCCGGCGCAAGCGATCATTGCGCCGTTGTCGCCGCACAGATGCAGGGGCGGCAGGTAAAGCCGGTAGCCCCACTTATCGCACGCCTCCTGCATTGCGGCACGAACGCCGCTGTTAGCGGAGACGCCGCCGGCAACGGCAATGGTGGAATAGCCGTGTTCTCTGGCGGCACGCATGGTGTGCTCCGTGAGGATTCCGGCGATGGTCGCCTGCACCGATGCGGCAAGATCCTCCTTGCAGATGGTGCCGCCCTTTTGCGCCGTGTTGTGCAGGAGGTTGACCACAGCGGTTTTCAGACCGGAGAAGCTGAAGTCATAGGCGTTCTCGGCGATCTTCGGCTTGGGCAGAGGGAACGCATCCGGATTGCCGTTTTTGGATGCCTTATCCAGATGGATGCCGCCAGGATAGGGATAGCCCATGGCACGGGCGCACTTGTCGAAGCACTCTCCCGCCGCATCATCTCTGGTGCGTCCCAGAATCCGGAATGTGGTATAGCTCAGCACCTCCACCAGATGGCTGTGGCCGCCGCTGACCACCAGACAGAGGTAGGGCGGCTTCAGCTCCGGATGGGCGATGTAGTTGGAGGCGATGTGTCCCGCCAGATGGTGTACCGGCACAAGGGGCTTTCCGGCGGTGAGCGCCAGCCCCTTGGCAAAATTCACCCCCACCAGCAGTGCGCCGATGAGTCCGGGGTACGCCGTCACGGCAATACCGTTCAGCTCCGCCAGCGTCACGCCGGCATCGTCCAGCGCTTTCTGCACCACCGGCAGCACGTTTTCGCAGTGTCGGCGGGAGGCAATCTCCGGCACAACGCCGCCGTACAGTTTATGTTCCTCCACCTGTGAGGAAACCACATTGGAGAGAATCTCCGTGTGATCCCGTGCAACGCTCGCTGCGGTTTCATCGCAGGAGCTTTCAATTCCTAATATCAGCATCTTTCTCTTCTCCATTTCGTTTTACGGTTCGTGTCATCAGCACAGCGCCCTCCTCCGGATTGTGGTAGTACCGCTTCCGGAAGCCCGCCTGCGCATAGCCCTCGGACTGGTAGAGCGCAATTGCCGGAGCGTTGGACTCCCGCACCTCCAGCCAGAATTCCTGCGCCGGAAACTGCCCGTGCGCAAAGTCCAGCAGCTGCCTGCCGATGCCCTGCCGCCGGAAATCCGGGTGCACGGCGATGTCGTCCAGATTCACCGCGTTGCCCGTATGCGACACCGCCACATAGCCGCAGAGCGTCCCGTTCTGTCTGGCGCACCAGATGCGGTTGTAACAGCAGCAGAGCGTCTGTCGGAAAATGCCCTCCGACCACGGATCCGGAAAGCACTGCTTCGCCAGTGCCGCCAGTTCCGCCGCATCCTGTCCCTCTGCCGCAGAGATCTCAACCCTTTGCCTCATACCAGCTCTCCCCCATGCTCACATCTGCCGTCAGCGGCACCGGAAATTCCGCCTGCTGCTCCGGACGCAGGAAATTCTTCACCACGTTCTGCATCTCCTCGCCAAGCACCCGTGCCGCCTGTACCGCATGCGCCTGCGGCACTTCCACGATCAGTTCGTCGTGCACCTGCAAAATCAGCCGTGCGTCCGGCACATCCCGCCGCAGCCGCCGGTAAACAGCAATCATTGCCAGCTTGATGATGTCTGCCGCCGTGCCCTGAATGGGCGTGTTCATGGCGATGCGCTTTCCGCCCGCCTGTACCATCTTATTGGAGGAGATCAGCTCCGGCACCGGACGGCGGCGCTTGAAATAGGTGGTCACGTAGCCGTTCAGCTTAGCGTTTTCCACCGTTTTCTCCATAAATGCCCCCACGCTGGGGAATTGCGCCATATAGTTCTGGATATACTGGTTCGCCTGCCGCACCGAGACGTGGATGTCCTGCGACAGAGAGAATGCCCCCATGCCGTAGAGAATCCCGAAGTTTACCGCCTTGGCATCGCTGCGCATGGCGGGAGTCACCAGCTCCGGCGGCATCCCGAACACCTGCGCTGCTGTGGCTGCGTGGATGTCTGCCCCGCTGAGGAACGCCTCCCGCATCTGCCGGTCACCGCTGAGGTTGGCAAGCAGACGCAGTTCGATCTGGCTGTAGTCCGCATCCAGCAGCACACAGCCCTCCCGAGCCACAAAGAACTTGCGCATATTTCTGCCCAGCTCCGTCCGCACCGGAATGTTTTGCAGATTCGGCTCTGTGGAGGAGATGCGTCCGGTACGGGTCTCTGTCTGCTTGAATACAGTGTGGATTCTGCCGTCCTCCCCAACAGCTTTCAACAATCCGTCCACATAAGTGGATTTCAGCTTGGAGTACTGCCGCCATTTCAACACATCGTCCACAATTGCATACTCGCCCCGCAGCTTTTCCAGAATGTCCGCATTGGTGGAATAGCCCGTCTTGGTCTTTTTCCCGTGGGGCAGCTGCAATTCCTCAAACAGCACCGTTCCCAGCTGCTTGGGCGAACCGATGTTGAAGGGATGTCCCGCCTCGTCATAGATCATCTGCTGCATCTCCTCGATCTGCTCGGCGAGGTACACGCCAAACGCCTGCACACCCTGCTGGTCGATTCTGATGCCCGTGTGCTCCATGGCAGCGAGAACTACCGTCAGCTGGTTCTCATAGTGCAGCAGCTGCGCCATCTCCTGTTCCTGCACCAGCTGCATCATGGCACAGTGCAGCGCCGGCAGCGCCTCCAGATCGGCGTTCTCCCCGAGGCTCTTGTGATAAGGCACGTGATAGGTCACGCACAGACGGGGAATCTCATAGGCGGTGGTGGTGGGGTTCAGCAGATAGGCTGCGATCTCCCCGTCCTCCGCCGGCGGTACATCGCAGTCCGGTGTCACACCGTTCGCCAGCAGAAAGCGGTACTGCGGCTTTGCCCCAAAGGTCAGGTGGGGCTGTTGAAAGACCGCTTTCCACAGCGCCGGCTCTGCGGTGACGTAGATGTACTCCGGCGCATCCGGATACCGCACCCGCAGCGTCTGTCCGTCCCACAGGCAGCAGAGCGGCTCCTGCGAGGTCTTGTGCGCCTCCAGCACCTCCGCCGTCAGCGGGGCTTCTGTAAGTGTCACAGTAGCTTCCGGCGCATGTGTCTCCTGTGCCGGCGCTGCTTCGGCGCTGTCGGACAGCTTCAGCTTTTCCAGCAGCTTTGCCATCTCCAGTTCCAGCAGCAGCTCCCGCACCTTTTCCGCCTGGACGGGCTTCGGCACATAGTCCTCCAGCGCCGTGTCCACCGGAACATCTGTCACGATGGTGGCGAGCCATTTGCTCTCCCTGGCGGCATCCTGTCCGCTGACCAGCTTTGTGTGCACCGATTTGGTCAGACCCGCCTCTTCCAGATGGGCGTAGAGATTCTCCACCGTTCCCCACGCCTGAATCAGCCTGGAGGCAGTTTTCTGTCCCACGCCGGCGACACCGGCAATGTTGTCCGAGCTGTCCCCCATAAGCGCTTTCAGGTCGATGAGGGACAGAGGTGCAAAGCCGTACTCCTCCTGAAACCGCTCCGGCGTAAAGAGGATGGTCTCCTTATTGGTAGCAAGGCGCACGGTGACGTTCTCCCGCACCAGCTGCAAGCTGTCCCGGTCTCCCGTGAGGATGTCGCAGGACGCATGCTGTGCCGTACAGGCAGCCGCCAGCGTGCCGAGGATGTCGTCCGCCTCATAGCCCTCACAGGTCACTACCTGCACGCCCAGCAGCGTGAGCAGCTGTTTGACATAGGGCAACTGCATGGCAAGCTCCTCCGGCATACCCTTGCGGTTCGCCTTGTAGGTGGCGACTGCCTTGTGCCGAAATGTCGGCTGGCGCAGGTCAAAGGCAACGGCGATGGCGTCCGGCTTTGCCTCCGCCACCTGTTTCAGATAGATATTCATAAAGCCAAAGATTGCATTGGTATAGACCCCTCTGGTATTGCTGAGGGGTCGTATGCCATAGAACGCACGGTTCAGAATGCTGTTTCCGTCAATGGCAAGTAGTTTCATTGCGTTCCTCCCACTTCCGGATCACTGCTCCAGCGACCGGATTTTTTTCGAATACCCTTTTAGTATAGCACAAAAGCCAAAAGAATTCCAGTCCTTTTTCTGAAAGGCATGTGCACACGCTTGTGAAGACAGGTTCTTACACCAGATCGAAGTCGATCTCATCCCACGGAATGATTTCCGCTTCCTCAGCGTCATGCAGTTCCGACCCGTCGGGGGCGGTACTGCATGGCGGTGCCTGTCTGTTCTCTGTTTTTTCCTCTGTTACTGATACTATATCAGTATCAGTAACAGTATCATTCTCAGTATCAGGTTGTTTTGCTTGTTTTTGCTTGTTTTTGCTTGTTTTGGATTCCCCCCGTCTTTTTGCGGCGTTCTGGTTGCCCTTGGGCGCACCTCCTTTCTTTCCCGCTTCGGAGCGCCTCTGACAGGTGAGTTCCCACTTTTCACGGTCACGTTCGATCTGCTCCTTGATAAATGAGAACGCCATGCTCCCCGCCGAAGTAAGCTGCACCTCAAATTCCTCGCCGTTGACGTAGGCGAAAACCGCCTTGAAAAGCTTGCCCACCTCGGCGTTGGACAGCTGGAGGATGTGCTTCTGATAGTCTGCGTACAGGATAAACCCTTTCTTCTTTTTCATGATCTGTTTCTCCTTTCCATGGGGACATCTGCGAAGTGCCCCTCTATAAATAGGCGTTCCGGGGGCAAAAGTTGTACGCCGGCGTACAACTATGAACGAAAATTTACACAATGTCCGGAGAAAGTTTCCATTTCGGGCGATTTCGGCGCAGTTCAGGCGGGTGTCTCTTTTTTCCACACATTTCTTGACGATTCCACAGGAATGTGCTATAATAAGTGGATAACTTCAGGGGGAGGTATCCGCATGCATCAAATCTTTTCGTTCGGCAGCGTTTCCATGCCGAGAACCGCCATGCTTGCGCCCATGGCAGGGGTGGCAGACCGTGCGTACCGGCTGCTCTGCCGCAGCTTCGGCGCTGCTGCCGCCGTCAGCGAGATGGTATCCGCCAAGGGACTTTGCTACGGCGACAAAGGCTCGGCGGAGCTGTGCGCCATCACGCCGGAGGAGCGCCCTATGGGAATCCAGCTGTTCGGCAGCGAACCGGAATTCATGGCACGTGCTGCCGCCATGGTGCAGCAGTACCAGCCGGACTGGATCGACATCAACATGGGCTGTCCGGTGCACAAAGTCATCGCCACCGGCTCCGGCAGCGCCCTCATGCGCAATCCGTCGCTGGCACAGGAGATTGTCCGTGCCGTCTGCCGGGAGAGCAGCGTTCCGGTCACGGTGAAATTCCGGCTGGGCTGGGACGACACCTGCCGCAATGCCGTCCCCTTTGCACAGGCAATGGAGGATGCCGGCGCTGCTGCCATCGCTGTTCACGGACGCACCAAGGCGCAGCTCTACAGCGGCAATGCCGACTGGGACGCCATTCGGGAGGTTAAGCAGCATGTTTCCATTCCTGTCATCGGCAACGGTGACATCCGCACGGCGGCGGACTGCTGCGCCATGTACGAGCAGACCGGCTGCGATATGGTCATGGTGGGACGTGGCAGCTATGGCAATCCCTTTCTGTTCCGGGAGATCGCTGCAGCCATGGACGGCGCACCAGCGACGCTTCCCACATTGCAGGAGCGCATGGACACCATGCTGCGCCATGTCCGGCTCATTCTGGAATGCAACCCCCAGAAGCCGCCGGAGGTCGCCATTCGGGAGGCACGAAAGCATGCGGCGTGGTACATGACCGGCATGCGTGGGGCAGCACAGTTCCGCAACCGCTGCTACCATCTGGAGTCCTACGCACAGGCGGAGCAGCTGGCGGAGGACTTTCTCCGGATGCAGGAGGAGGACGGATACCATGAAGCATGACCGCTGCATCACCATCGACCTGCACGGCATGACAGTTTCCGAGGCACGCAAGCGGATACAGCAGCTGCTGAAAACCTGTCCCAAGGACACGGTGCAGATCGAGATCATCCACGGCTGTAACAGCGGACAGGCGCTCCAGAAATTCGTCCGGCGGGAGCTGAAGCACCCCCGCATTCTCCGGAAAAGCTTCGGGCTGAACGGCGGTTCTACCACCCTGATCTTACAGGAATCCGCCCTCTCCCTGTGGTAAACGCAAAAAAGAGGGCACAAACCAATGTTTGTACCCTCTCTGTGCAACTGGTGCCGCCGACCGGACTTGAACCGGTACGATCGCAATGATCGGCGGATTTTAAGTCCGCTGCGTCTGCCTATTCCGCCACGGCGGCAAGATGACAACAAGCTTATTATATCATACTGCACCGAGAAAGTCAAGCGCTTTTTCGACGTAGTCAAAAGGAGTGATCTCGTGAAGCATCGAGAAGAACTGGAGCGGGAGCGTGAAACGCTGTCTGCCGTCCTGAAAAAAATGTTTTCCATCACCGAGGATGCCGCCTCCAACGAGGAAATTCGGGATCGCATCCTGAGCGGCGGAAAGATCACCGGCACCAATATGGTGGTTATGATCTGTGCGATTCTGATCGCCTCAGTGGGACTCAACACCAACTCCGTGGCAGTCATCATCGGCGCCATGCTGATCTCCCCGCTGATGGGGAGCATTCTGGCGATCTCCTACGGCACCGCCTCCAACGATGCCTATCTGGTGAAGCGGCACGCCGTGGGCTTTGCGGTGCAGATTCTCATGAGTGTGGCGACCGCCACCGTCTACTTTCTGCTGTCCCCTGTCAAGGAACCCACGGAGCAGCTCCTCGCCCGCACCAACCCGGGTTTCTTTGATGTGCTGATTGCCCTCGCCGGCGGGATTGCCGGCATTGTCGGACAGACCCGAAAGGACAAGTCCAACAACATCATCCCCGGCGTTGCCATCGCCACGGCGCTGATGCCGCCCCTGTGCACCTGCGGCTATGCCATCGCCAACGGAAATCTCCGGATGCTGCTGGGAGCATTTTACCTCTTCACCATCAACGCCTACTTCATCTACATCGCCTCCGACCTTATGCTGGTGCTCCTCCGCACACCGAGAGTCAGGGCAATGACCTTCACCGAGTGGAAACGCCTGCGCAAGAAGATGTACCGCAACACCCTGCTGGTACTGCTTCCCATCCTCGCCATTGCCATTGGCTGGAACCGATAACGATAGAAAATATTTGGACACCTCTGCCGGCACCTGTCAGCAGGGGTGTTTTTCGTCCAGTGCGACGTGCGCCCTGCGGTATTCTCTGGGGGACATCCCGATGTGCTTGCGGAACAAACGGCTGAAATAGAGCGCATTATCATACCCCACAGCGCCTACGAGCTGGAAAACGCCCTGCATCTGGATGAGCTGCCCCGTGTCCGGTACACATGGGTGCGCATTGCTGCCAAGCAAATGGGCGTTGGCGGCGACGATTCCTGGGGTGCACCGGTGCACGAGGAATACTGCATCCCCGCCGATCAGCCCATGACGCTGCAAATAATCGTAGAACCGCTGCAATGAGTTTTCCCCAAAAACAGACACAACGCACCCACCGGAGCCAGAAGCCTCGGTGGGTGCGCTGCGTAGAACAAATATTTTTACAGCTTTGGACTTTGCTGCAATTTTAGTATAACACAGTTTTCATACATTGTCAAACGAAATACCATAAAAAACAAAAATCGTTCTCTGTCAACAGGATTCGTCACGGCGTTGCATACGGCATCCTAACCGTCTGTCCGTCACGCCTCTGGGCACATCCCACGATACGCCGTTTCAACGGCGGAGATGTCCATATTACAGCCCAGCCGGAACAGCCGCACCTGTCCCGAAAGCCGGTCAATGAGCCGGAGCGTCTTCTGGAGCTTCTGCGGGTCAGACGGACGGTTCACCTGCTGTACCAGCATGGAATACGCCACCTTTGCCGAGATGGGCTCGATGCGATTTTCCTCAGCACGTTCCAGAATACAGATGGCACGCAGCGGTGCAGACATATTGGTACCACGAAAATGCTTTCCGTTCCACGGCGTTCCGGATACAGTAACCCCCTGCGCCGTGACTGCGAGCAGCGGCTTATCATCATTGATCATGACAGCACGTTCGCCGAAGTATGTCTGCCAGAGCGCCGTGTGGGTGGATTTTCCCGTACCGGACTTCGCCGTAAACAGATAGCCAACGCCGTCCACAGCAACGGCAGAGCCGTGGAACACGAGGATGTCGTATGCCAGCAGCGCATCGGCAATTTTCCGGTATGCCGCAGTCGCCTCCAGACAGTCATCGGAGAACTCCCGCACCGGAATTCCCTCCCGCAAATCCTCCCGTCTGGATTTTTCCCGTTCAAAGGCGATGTCCGCCGGCTGAACGGCAATGGAGAGATCCGGCGTTCCCGTCACAAGGTATTCGCTGCAATACGTCAAAAGATACGGATACTGCGCAGAGAGTTCGATGATTTTTCCCGCCAGCTGAATTTGGAACGTGTTCATGAGTTGCCTCCTTCTTCGTTTCCGCATTTTCCGCACCAGTGACAGCCATTGCAGCGGAATCTTCTCTGACAGGTACGGCAGCGCTTTTGCATGGGAACGCTGGTATTCCCCGGCGGATACGACAGTCCGGAGCGCTGCGCCTGCACCCGCTGATAGGCTTTCGGGATATGGTACACCTTTCCGTCCTTGCGGAACACGTTTCCCGTCCCGATAAAATCGAACCGCACGCCGGCATCCCGGCACTGGTCGTGGAGGGACTGCACCCACGCAAAATCGCAGGGACGCTGTCCGTCGTAGTTCTCGCCGTCGCACAGGACTTGGGAGAACTGCCCCGTGGCAAGGAATTTTTCCACGTGCACCTCCGACAGGATCGGGGCGATCATAAACGCCTTGTGCCTTGCCGGAATGTCCAGCAGGATCGGCAGCCGTTCGTCCGCCCGTGTCTGGTTCTCGGTGGTAACGCACAGGGTGACGTTGTCCCAGCCTGCGCCCCAGTCCTCCGGCAGGTGCGCTGCAATGCGCTCCGCCCGCTTGGTCTGGATCCAAAACAAGATGTCCGGACGCTGACGTATCATCTCCCAGACCTCCGCCCGCCACGCATCCGCCTCCTCCAGAAAGAAATCCGAGGTCATGCACACGTGCAGCATCGTCCCCGCCGGAATCTTGTAGGTGCCCTGCCGTGTCTTTTTCAGCGGGAGATTGAAGTTTGTCTTGGTGCGGTAGATCTCGCTGCCGTCCCGCTCCCGCTGGGCATCGAGATAGTACATGTAGCAGTGCTCGCAGCCCTCGCTGTACTTGCGGCATCCATGCCACGGATTCCATATTGTCATTTTCATCCCATCATTTCCCAAGGTGTTTGTGCGGTGTTTCTGAAAGGCTCTTTGTAAACTGGAATTTAAACGTCATGCTGCTAAGAAATACGTATCATATGCTGCTAAGAAATACGTATCATTCAAAAGGATATTTTATGCCCCACAAATCACGAAGATAATCCATCTGTCTCATAATTTCAAGGGTTTCAGAATGCGGCATATCCTTACATTCAGATTCACCATTCATAATTGCATCATGGCAAGCCATAAGCTCATATTCATATCCGTTTATCTGTGACGGAGAAAAAATTTCTTTTACCATTTCATGGTCAGAATTATAAACACGTATTATTTCAGGATTATTTATATTCTGTACAGTGATATATCCCTTTGTTCCATAAATCACACCATTTCTGTCACCTGGAGTTCTAATTGAACTGAAAAGACTTGCAAAACTGCCATTTTCATATTCTATGGATACAGATTCCTGAGCATCAACTCCTGTTTCGAGTTTAATGCAGTTGCCGTTAAGTGATTTGATTTTGTTTCCAAAAATCATTGATGAAAAATTCAGAGGATATATCCCTAAGTCAAGCAAAGTTCCTCCTGCAAGTAATGGATCTCGTAGACGTTTTATATTCTCAATTGGATAGCATAGGCTTGCAGTAACAGAAATTGCATCGCCAATTATTCTACTTTCAATAAGTTCATTTAAAATATATCTGCTCGGCATATATCGTGTCCATATTGCTTCGGCTGCAAGCAATTTTTTTGATTTTGAAATATCAAGAATTTCCTTTGCCTGAAAATAATTTGCTGTAAAAGCTTTTTCAACAAGTATATTTTTACCAGCATTTAAACACATCAATGCCTGTTCATAATGAAATGAATGAGGCGTGGCTATATAAACCAAATCTATATTTTCATCATCAAGCAAATCTTTATATGAACCATATGATTTTTCAAATCTCCATTTTTTAGCAAACCTTGTTGCATTTTCAATACTTCTTGAAGCCGCTGCGTATGGTTTATAATTATCATCAAGACCACTTATAGCAGCAGCCATTTTTTCAGCAATATGACCTATTCCAAGTATAGCAATGTTCATCTTAATTCCTCCCTAAAATCAAATTCAAATTTAATCATCATAGTATGACAGCAGCTTTCTTATTTATTCTACCACAAGTAAAATATAAATGCAACTTCACTTATTAAAAAACGAACATAAAAAGTAATTTTCATGCGTACTGCTCTAAGCAGTCAGGCTTTTATATATGCTTATCGCCTGCGGCTTTTCTCCATCCGCAGGAGGTAAGTTTGATTTTACGATAGAAAATTATAGTAATCACTGATATTAAAACGGAATTTATCGGGTTATTTGCACGTAGAAAGTATTAATCTAACCAAGCCCAATCAACAACATCAGTATGTGTTAGTTTATACTTTTCATATTGTTCAACTAGCTCTGATATTTCCTGCTGCGTTAAGGCTATTCCGGTGTTATAATCTTTAATTCCTTCTTTATAAACGATAAAGCCATCTATTTCTCCTGATTTTGCACGAAATTCCGAACTAGCTACAAAGATTTGTCCATTGGTCATTTTGAAGTATGTATCATAAGAACTCCCAAGTATTTCTTTAATTTCTTCCATAAAAACTCCTTGTCTATTTATATTAATTGGTCCAACTCCAATTTTCCAAGTACTTTCAGTATACCATAATCCGCCGGATTTTTCAAGGGGGGGGAAAAACTCACGTTTTTTGCGGAAAAATTTGAACTGCTCTTGAAATTTGTGGGGTGATTATGGTATAATACAGGCAGGCTCACAGACCGATGGACACGGCACACCGTGTCCCCCGCCGGATTTCGGAGAAAGGAAACCATATGGAAAAATTCATACCATTTGAAAAACTCAGCAAGAAAAAACAAAAGGAACTGAACCGCATGCGGCGTGGCGACTGGGGTACGGTAAATCCGGCAACGCAGGTCGTTCCAGATAAGAAAAAGTACTCCAGAAAGCAAAAGCATAAGGAAACGCTCTGCGCCTGATTGCGGGAGAAGACCCAAAAACAATCGGGAAACCGTTTGGAATCACTCGCTTCAATCTGTTTTCTCAATCGGGTGTTGAAGAATTATGATGCGGGAACGAAGATAAAAGTTATGGAGGTGTACAATATGCATTTTTGGGATAAGATCAATGTCAAAGAACTTTTGATCGAAGATGAAACGCACACATTTCCGCCTTTTACCGAGGAGGAATTGAAACAAACCGAACAATCCATCGGCTGGAAATTCCCCCGCTCGTATCTGGAACTGCTGAAAATCCAAAATGGCGGTATAATCAACTTCGACGAGTTTGACGAAAGCTGGCTTTCTGTGATTTATGGCATCTCCTCCAAAAAGGGCAGCATTGCAGATATGTATGACAACTGGATCTCCGAATGGGAATATCCGAACATCGGTATTCCATTTGGCGAAACACAATCCGCAGGACACGACATGTATTTTATGGATTTCCGCATGGTGGATGAAAACGGCGAACCTCGCATTGTCTTGGTAGACAACGAAATGAGCAATTCCGTCACTGTGGTTGCAAACAATTTGGAGGAATTTTTGGCGAAGGTCTATCATCACGAGGAAGTTTGAAAAATTCCGAGCGATGGTGTAACCGGTTAGAATGTTTTTGAATGGAGGGGTTCCGATAAAACGAGTGGATTTTTCTTGCGAAATATGCGCATTCCCGTTCCCTGCCCAGTGCGATGCAGTTTCTCTATCTCGATGACGGCACACTGCACCATTTCCAGTCGCTGGGGCTCGCCAGTTATGAGGGGGTTCCCCTTGCGTCTGGATCGCTTTACTGTGCGTGGCGATCGGCTGAAACAGATTGATTGGATTGAGGTTCGCCTGGAGGAGCAGGATCAAAAGTTCCGCAGCGCACTGGCAGAAGAATACGGAAGCATGGTCGTGCCGCAGATTCGAAATCCCCAGATTCGGGAGTACGTGCTTCTCACGAATGGCAAACCAGCGTATGTTTTTTTGCAGTACAGCGGCTGGGCAGACGGGTGTTCCGTGAATCTCCTGAAAGTGATCTCGGATTGCAGCACAGAAAATGAGATCGAACGCCTGAAGCAGACCATCTCGGAATGTGCCATGCTGCAATTTTCCGGCGGGCCGGAGTACTGGTATCGGGATGACCGTGCTGTTTTTACAAAAAAAGCGCTTGACATCTCCATAAAATCGTGATATAATAGAATATCATATTTCGTGGAAGGAGTGCAGGATCATGCAGACCAAGGGAACCAAACAGATTTGCGACAATCGACAGGCAAGACATGAGTACTTCATTCTGGAACGGTATGAAGCCGGCATTGCCCTGCAAGGCAACGAGGTGAAATCCATTCGCCTCGGGCACGTCAATTTAAAGGATGCGTGGTGCGACATTACAGACGGCGAGCTGTATGTCAAGGGAATGCACATCTCCCCTTACGAGAAAGACGGGCTTTTCCGCACAGATCCTATGCGTGTCCGGAAGCTTCTGATGCATCATCAGGAGATTCTGCGGCTGTTCGGCAAGGTCAAGCAGGACGGACTGACACTTGTCCCCCTCTCTCTGTATTTCAAGGATTCCAGAGTGAAGGTGCAGGTGGGTCTTTGCAAAGGCAAAAAGCTCTATGATAAGCGGCAGACATCGGCAAAGCAGGATGCCCAGCGCCAGATTCGCCGTGCCGTCAAGGAGCAGAATCAGTAATCAGTCTCACTTCCCCGCTGCTGTGTGCAGCATTCGGAAAACAGGTTCACCTGCTTTATGGGGGCGTAACGGTTTCGACGGGGACGATGAAGCATGATAAGCGAGCAGAGATTGTCGCATCTCTTTAAACAGCGGCACGTTTAAAATTAAACGCTAAAAAGAACTTTTCTGTAAGCTTTAACAAGAGCCTGCAGGTAGCTGCCTAAGTCAGCTACTGTCGCCCGTAGGAGTACCACGGTCTACGCTGCGGCATCATTGCAGTGGTGAACGTTCCGGCGGCCTGTTCACACCGCAGGATCGGATTTGAACTACCTTTCTTAGCAGCCTGTTTACCGGCGGTTTTGAAAGGGAATCAATGTAGATAAACTACGCTCGTAGAAAGTTGTGCGGATTTGTTTTCGGACACGAGTTCAATTCTCGTCGCCTCCACCACGAAGAAATGCGTATTTTTAAAGTAAAAAAACGCAGCGAAAAAAGCTGTAGATACGTAATTACACGTATTTACGGCTTTTTTGTTTTCTCAGAAATATGCACTTTTGTTCAATGCGGGGTCAGAAGGAACAATATCCGACGCATTTTTTGTCGCTGTGTTTTGAAATTCACTTGTGAAAAAATAGTGCGACAGTGCGACAGAAAAACATTACTGTATTACGGTTTTCCTGTAGATTCCTGTTATTCCGGTAAATTTCTGTTGCTTTCAGTGCTTTTTTGGCTGTGTCCTAAGCTTAAGATTCTCTCTTTTCCGAAGAAACTGTGCGACAATGCGACAGCTGTTTTACCATGCAAAATTTGTTGAAAATAAAATACGCAGGTGCAGCATGGGGTTACTCTGAAAATGCAGTAAAGCCCGTATCAACCCCAAAAATCAAATATATATTATAATTCCGGTAAGGTAAATCTTTCAGCCTTACCGGAATTTTTGTTTTTGGAGGAACTTGAAATGGAAGAAGTAAGAATTTGCAACTACTGCGGAAGAGTGCTTGCAGAGGAAGAAGGCACACCGGTAGACGATGAGCTGCTCTGCGATGACTGTGTCGAGGAACACTGTGTCACCTGCGACCACTGCGGCGAAACGATCTGGGAGCAAAACAGTGTCTCCGATGAAGACACCTGCCTCTGCCAGGACTGCTTCGATGCCCACTACTACCGCTGCGAATCCTGCGGGCAGATCGTTCCGGAAAGCCTTGTCTGCTGGCACGGCGACCTGCCCTACTGCGAAAGGTGTTTTGACGAGTTTGAAGACGAGATCAAAGAGTACAGTTACAAGCCCACACCCATTTTCTACGGAAACGGCAAACGATACTTCGGCGTAGAACTGGAAGTGGATGACGGCGGCAAAGATAACGACAACGCTGCAACTCTCAAAAGCATCGCCAATGTGCACGAGGAAAACATCTACATCAAGTCAGACGGCAGCTTGGAGGACGGTTTTGAGATCGTTTCGCATCCTATGACGCTGGATTATCACACAGAAGAAATGAACTGGAAAGAAATTCTCCAGGAGGCAGTCTCCATGGGCTATCGTTCCCATCAGACATCGACTTGTGGTCTGCACGTTCACGTCAATCGCAATGCTTTTGGCGACAATCAAGCAGAACAGGAAGATGTCATCAGCCGGATCCTGTTCTTTGTGGAAAAGCACTGGAATGAACTCTTTACGTTCAGTCGCAGAAGCAGCTACAACATGAGCCGCTGAAGTGCAAGATTCGGCTTTGAAAAGACTGGCAAACAAATCCTAGAGAAAGCGAAAAGCGGCTGCAACGGCAGATATGTTGCGGTCAATCTCAATAACTACCACACCATTGAGTTTCGATTGTTCCGGGGCACCCTCAAATACAACACCTTCATCGCCACATTGCAGATGGTCAACCACATCTGTGATGCGGCGATTTCTTTGTCTGAGGAGGGCATCGATGCCATGAGCTGGTCGGAATTTGTAAGTTCCATTCGAGAACCAGAACTGATCCAGTACCTCAAAGAGAGAAGACTGTACGTTAATGAAATGGTAACAGAAAGCGAGGAGATGTAAGATGTGTGCAGTGTTTGGATTCTTAGACTACAAGGAAAAAGTGAGCAATGCAGTTTTGAAAAAGCTGATACACTATCTCTCGGTCGCCGCGGAAGTCCGTGGCACAGACGCAACAGGCATCGCCTACGTCCGGGACGGCAGCATCGTTACTTACAAAAAGCCGAAACCGGCACACAAGGTCAAGCTGTTCTTTCCCAGGGACACAAGAGCGGTCATCGGGCACACCCGGTTCACCACCCAGGGCAGCGAAAAGCAGAACTGCAACAACCACCCGTTCGAAGGACACTGCGGCACGGAGGCGTTCGCCCTCGCCCACAACGGCGTGCTGTACAACGACAGGGAGCTTCGCCGGGAACAGCACCTCCCACCGACACCGATCGAAAACGAGCCCTCCATCGTGTACGGCGGCAAAAAATACACGGAATATAAGGGATTAGCCAAATGCAGCGCGCCGCGCAATTGCCATGCAGAGCGCCATGGATAACGCAAAAGACGACGCCACGAAAGAGGCACTATCTGGAGATTATACAGCAGCAGTGTCAAAGCTTAAGCAGCTGGAGGCTGATCTGCGGGACTTTTGCAAACAGACCAGACGCCGAAACGACACGTTCCGGCAGCAGGTGCACGGCTTTGGACGCAGCGAGGCGCAGAGGGCTGTGCAGGCTGCAAAATGGCAGCGGCGAAAGCCATCAACAGCGCTCCGTCGTGGCACGCCGTCGAGGTGTCCCCTGCTAAGTCTCCGGATGCCGGTGGCGCCGGACAAGTGCATTTGCCGGAAAAAATCAGAAAGAAACCGTTGACATCTGGCAACGATGACGGTATAATAGAAAGTGTAACGTATCAATCCGCGTACAAAAAATTTGCATCCGGAAAAGATGTTAACAAATATTTCGGCGGCAGCGGCTGGATATTAAAAAAACGCAAATCCGCAGAAAAGCAATGGCTTAGCTCTTTAACAAAAGATGAGAAAAACGCAATCTCAAATTACTGTGGAGACGGCTATTATAATGTCAACGCCTATCTTAGACAAATCGCAGGCGCAGAGCATCTTGGTACCCCACAAATAAAGGGGTATATTGATAGTTTAGATACTGCAATAAGCAAATTTGACCTCAAGGACAATATCACGGTTTATCGCGGCGTTGATTATAATGCGTTAAGCGATATCGACCTTAATGATGCCGTTGGAGCGGAAATAGAAGATAAAGGGTATATGAGCACATCTCCTGTACATGTTGACATATCAGACCGCAAGGATTGCCTCCTTGAAATACAGGTACCATCCGGGAAAGGGCTTGGAGCGTATGTTAACTCTTTGTCTGGTTTTAAGAATGTTGAATATGAATTTTTGCTAAAACGTGGAACGCGGTGCGAGATATTGTCGGTTGATACATCCGGAGAAAAACCAATAATTAAAATGAGGGTGATTGTATGACAAAAAAAGAATACGAAAAAAAGAGAGAAGACGCGCTGAAAGATAGGCACAACAAATTTGTCTATCATGCTGGAGAGTTTGTTATTACCAAGCCAGCAAAAAACAAAACGGACGGCAGCCAAAAGCAAGAAAAGCCGTAAGCCGGTTAACAAATCAAAAATAGTAAGGCGCCATGAGGATGGGCGTCTCTCCTACATCACAAATTCAGCGTCTGAGAGATCAGGCGCTATTTTTATGCCCTGAGGAGGTGGTAGCATGGCAGATGAGAGCATCAAGGTGCCTATTGATAGTGATACCAACGCCCTCGCCCACAACGGCGTGCTGTACAACGACAAAGAGCTTCGCCGGAAACAGCATCTCCCGCCAACACCGATCGAAACCGGCAGCTACATCGCCGTGCAGCTTCTGGAACAGGGACAGCAACTGGACGGCAAGATCAGCGACAACAGACAACCGACCGCAGTTTCAGCAGATGATCGCAGACAGCGGCAAGGGATTGTTTGACATTGTGCTGGTGCATAAGCTGGACAGATTTAGCCGTGACAGATACGACAGTGCTATCTACAAAAAGAAGCTAAAGAAGAACCACGTCAAGCTTTGCAGTGTGTTGGAACGCATGGACGATTCCCCGGAGAGCATTATGATGGAAGCGGTTCTGGAGGGCATGTCGGAATACTACAGCAAGAATCTGGCACGGGAAGTCATGAAGGGTATGAATGAGACAGCCCTGCAATGCAAACACACCGGCGGCTGTCCCCCGCTGGGATACGATCTGGATGAAAACCGGCATCTGGTCATCAATGAACAGGAAGCACAGGCAGTACGAATCATCTTTCAGATGTTTGCGGATGGCTATGGTTACAGTGAGGTCATCGACCGGCTCAATGCCCATGGGTACAACACAAAACGTGGCAAAATGTTCGGAAAGAACAGTCTTTATGAGATACTCAGCAATGAGAACACCGGTGTTTTTGTGGCAGCTGCAAGAACAGACGGGAAACGGAATAACCACGCTCAAAAGGACAGCTACATCCGCATTGAAGGTGGCTGTCCTGCAATCATCGGGAAAAAGCTGTTTGCACAGGTGCAGCGGATCAAGGCGAAGAATAAGCGAAACGCCGGACGCTATCACAGCAAGGAGTTTTACCTGCTGACTGGAAAACTGGTTTGTGATGTCTGCGGCAAGCGGATGATCGGGAATCTGCGATTTTCGGGAAGAAGTAAGACACGGCTTGCTACCTACAGATGCAATACGCACCGGGCGATGTGCAATAACAAGGAACTGAATAAGGATTATCTGGATGCCTACATTGCTGTGCTGATCGGAGAGAGGTTGAAGCCGAAAAATCTAAAGCGAGCAGTTGCTAAGGTGAATCAGCAGGTGCAGAAGTTCAACAACAGCTACGAAAAATATCATACGGATGTTTTACAACAGTACGCTAAAGTACAGGACAGTCTTGCCAACATCACCAAGGCAATCGAAAAAGGCATTTTCACAGATGACTTGCTCCAGCGAGCAGAGCAGCTGGAAAACGAGAAAGCGAAACTGGAAACCAGACTGCACGAGCTAAAGCTGCTGGAACCTATCGCCTATGAAGATGTGGCATACCTGCATACGCAATGGCAGGAGTTGAAACGAAATACCGAAGAGTTCCGCACATTCATTCAGCAGTTTGTGAAAGCGATTCATGTGCGACCCTATGATTTTGACATTGTGCTGGATATGGGGTTTGGCGTAGTGGAGTTGACAGAAACCATTCCCATGCGACGAGGCGAACTGTACGAGATGTTTGATTCCAAGGTAAAGGAGCAAAGAATATGTTTGAAAAATCAAAAGACAGATATCTGACACGAGGCGTAGATGCGGAAATCTCGATCGAGCTTCAGGTGATGATGTGGCAGGCTGTCGATCAGATGCCCGAACCGAAAGACTACTTGCAGGTGTTTCGGCTCAGCGAGAAGAACGGTTTGCAGATCGTGCACCATACCTCGGAGCAGCCACAGTTTGAGATGACGTACATTGCGGAGACAGAAAAGCCGGTCACAGCAAAGGTGTATATCATTGATGATGGGGATCACTGCACCATGTTGTTGGCGGAAGAGTACTAACGAACCGATACAAGCGAGCCAATACGAGTAATCCAACAAAAAAATCCAAGCCATACGCATGACTTGGATTTTTTTTACTGCCCGACGAACCGCAGCACAAGCGAAAAGCGAATCCGCTGAGGCGTGCGGTGCTGCACCGGGATAAAAGGATTACCCGCATTTTTTTACTGCAGTTCTTCCTCTGGTGAGAAAAATGGGAAAACGAGAAATTTCTGTTCCTTTACAAACGCTCTGCCCTCCGGTGTGTCCTTGACAAAGAAAAGAAGCGTGTCACATAACGGATTGATGCTGTTGATGTGCTTATCGATCCTGCCGTTTTGATTCAGGTAAATCGCTTTGTTGTACTGCGGAATCACTGCTAAGATCACATCGGCATTTCTTTTTTTGATCTTTTGGCACAGTTTGCGGAGCATGTTGATTCTGCTCCAGGTCAGGGACTTCTGTTTTTCCTTGCTTTCGATCCTCGCCAGCGTGTCCAGTGCTTCCACCGCAGGAAGCTTTGCAATACAGGTGATGACCGGACCGCCATACGTTGTCAGCGTATAGTGATTGGAGAGAAGCACATCCATGTCCTCTTTCTCTGCATCGATCTCATAAGTTTCTATGATCCGGCTTGCCACAGCAGCAGTCAGCCGTTCTTTCTCCTGATACAATCCATACGCTGAAAGATGGTCGATCAGCATTTTCCGCATCCGGCTGTACTTGGGAAATGCTACATTGCGATACAGGATCGACTGGGAAGCATCGTGCTGGATGTCATCATAAATGGCATCCATTGCAAAGACAGAAAGGTCTTCCTTCCGGACAACCACATGTTCATAGAAGTACACAGCCATCGCTTCCAGAACGTCTTCTTCCTCATACCTGGGTTTTGGTCCTCTTTTTTTGCCGCTCATACAGACTGCTCCTCTTCGATGGAATGGAAATGGGACTGCACCCGATTTTTCGATTCCTCATCTTTACATAATATCACAAGGGTGTCCACGTCAAAGGAGAGAAAGAGGATGTCCTGCGGAAACTTTTCCTTTAGCTTGCGGGAGAGATAGTAAAAGTGTGCGTTTTTCTTGTCGGTCGTGCTGCTGATCTTGCTTCGCAGCCGAACAAACAGCCAGGATACGTTGGACACCATGGAAAGTGTTGTTCCCTCTGCCAGAAGCTCCAGTGACATCTTGTCATACTTTCCGACAAAGGCGTACAAATACGGCTGGATCTTCTTCTTTCCGCTCTCAACGCCCAGCTCTTCCCGCATTTTGCGAATGAAGTGACGCTGTTCCGGGACTCTCTTTCCACGCTCTGTATACCATTTCTCAAAAAGCTGATACAACTGCGGAAAGGTTTCCGGAACATTTTTGCTGTCTCTGATCTGTACAGTGATCAAATCCGCACAGTCTTGAAAGATTTCCTCCCATGGATACTGATAATTCGACATTTTTTTCCCCTCATCTCAAAATTTCTACGTTCTGCACAATAGAATAATGCTAATGCAACCAAAAATATATCAAGTTGCACAAATGAACATTTTTGCTGTGATCTTTTACAAAATATATGCCCATTGAGATCAATCCCTCAAAAGCACGCTCTGAAAAATAGTAAAGTAATGATACAGCATTTTCCGATACTCATTATAGCAGATTCTTTCTAAAAAATCAAGCGTACTTTACGAGAGCATTTTGTCAATAGACATCCCTGGGAAGAATGCTGCTATCCAGAAATACAAAACAAAAAATAACGTATTTCCGACAAGAAAAAAGCAGATAATGAATTGAAAAAATAAAAAACGCACAACTGACTTTTGGAGCAGCTGGAAGCCATAGGGTTCCTAAGCCGAGAATCCGCTCTTTGATAAATAGAAAATTAAAAACGGCGTAAATACGTTGAATATATATATGATTAGCGCTATAAAGCAAGAAAATATGACCTATTGACAGAATTGATTAGACTCGCTATAATAAAATGCAGAGAGCAAAACGCTCTCGAAGATGATTTTTGAGTCCCTTTACTGGGAGAAAGGAATATATTATGAAACAGAATTTAAACGAATTTCTAGCATCCGTAAACGCACACGCCTATACACCAGATAAGAGTCTTGCGGGATGCTTCATCATTACGAACACTGTTAACAGTCGCAGATTTCGCTTAAGCAAAACGTTCAGAGATGCCCTGAACAGTCCAATTGCAATCGAGCTGTATTTTACAGAGGATTCCGTTTTAGTCATTCCCACTGACGGTACTTCAAAGTGCAGCATAACATTTCGTTCTGGAGGATACGTGTATGACAGCTGCTTAACTGAAAAACTAATTGAGATGAGTGGCGTAGAAGTTCCTGAAGGAAAGTCACGCAAAATCGGAATTTTTACGACGAACCAACTGGAAGACGGCTCAATTTACGCAGAGGTAAAGTTTAATTGATGAATGGAGGATGAATTCATGAACGTGACACTATATGATGAAACAGACCTACTTGAGAGCGGGACATATGAAGCTCAACTGATAGCCGTCTTCGAATATGCCAAGGGTGAAGTTTGCCTCAAGTTTCAACTATCCAGCATGGATCACACGATCTTTCTGAAATTTGTAACACTGGAGGATCTTGGAAAACACCCGTGGAGCAACATTTTTCGGGCGATAAATACCACCGATACAGATGATCTTCTGAATCACACTTTTCGACTGGAAATCTCTACAGTGACATCCAAGAGGAGCGGCACTCGCTTCAGTAACGTAAAGCGGATTGAACTGCTAAAGTAAAAAAAGTAAAATAGACAAACGGGGTGGGGCGATACCAGCTTATCGCTTCACCTTTTGTTTGAGAAAGGACGTATAACATCATGATCGAGTTTACCCCGATTCCCGTCGGGTTCGAGTTGGAGCGGTTCGGAGGTGCATCTATCGACCTTCATGAATGGATGCGTCTGCGGAAGTACGCACTGGAGTTTGTGGTCGGAAAAGGTGTAAATGCAACCAGCTTCACCGTGCTGCACACCGAAGCAGGATTCGCAGACCTTGCCAGCCATACACAGGTAAAATGGCTGGCAGACCACTTTGAGCTTCTCTGTGTTGCGGCGGATGAAAAACACCGTCACTTTCTGGACATACAATATGAGGGCGTAATTCATCGGATCCCGTTTGAAGCACTTCTGCCGGACAAGATCTGTGCGACACTGTTCCGCATCGGCGTTGCGGTGGATCGTACTTTCGGAGCTTATGAAGCGATGAGCATGTACCTGCAGGCTGCTGTGGCAGCGTTACCGGTAGAGGATGCCAGACAGGTCCTGGGATGGAAGGACAGCAATACCCTGCACTGGTGCGGTGCAGCTCACAGCCCGCCTGTGCTGCGGGCACATCTGGAGATGTCACCGGAGGATTACCTTGCAGAACTGAACCGTCTGATACTCCCTATGCCGTCACTGCAGTTTGTGCTTTGTGCAGCAGCGGCATCCACACTGCTTGCCTATCTGAGGATCACAGAAAAGCTGCCTGCGGATTGTTTTGGCGTGTCACTGGTGGGAACTTCCTCTACCGGAAAAACGACCGCCTTAAAGCTTGCAGCATCTCTGTACAGCTCACCGGACGACGAAAACGTTTTTACCGCATTCTATGGAACGGCAAACGCTTTGCACAGCATGCTGGGAAAACATCACGGTGTGCCGATCGCCTATGACGAGAGCACGATTCACAATGCGATCAGTATCTCTAACTTCATCTATGCTTTTACACAAGGGCAGGAAAAACTTCGGCTTGACAGCAATGCCCAGTTAAAATGCCGGAACAACTGGGCGTGTACTGCGTTGTTCAGCTCGGAGACTTACCTTGTGAATGTCGAACGAGACAACCTGGGAATCGTTGCTCGAGTGATCACACTGGATGGACTGACATATACCAAAGACAGTACTCATTCGGAACAGATCAAGGCATTTACAGGCAAAAACTACGGATATGTGGGTTCTCTGCTGGCAGAGCATCTTCTTGCATCAGACAGTGCGGAGATCTTACAGCAGTTTCAAGACGTGCGTGGAGAACTGCTGGAACTGTTTCCGGAAACATGCAGCCTTTCGGAACGGCTCGCTATGAACTACGCCATGATCATAACAACATCTGTGATGTTGAGTACACTGGGCATTCAGACCAATACGGAGATCCTAAAGCAGATGTGCGTGCTTCTGCATGGTGAGATCACTGAAGAGGCACATCCGGGCAAAAACCTGGTATGCCGTATCTTCAATTATATCTCCTGCAGCTACAAAATGCTGGAGGGTATCAAATGGACACTGGATCGGGAAAAGAAGCCGATAAAGGTGGAGATCTTGGAGTCCACCTTTGAACATATTCTGGAACAGATCGGAGCCACCGATAAAAAAACCGCAGTTCGTGTTCTTCTGGATGAAGGATACTTGGTCACACCGGAGAAAAACCGCATTAAGGCAAAGATCAGCATCGACGGCGTTGTCAGCTACGGCTACCGGTTTTGCTATCCGAAGATCGATGAAGCCTTTGGTCCGGTGAATGATGCCGTTTACACCTACAAAAGGCAGAGCCTGGGACCGATGCAGATAATGGAGGAAAGAGAAGCTGCCTATGGAAGAGATTACCAGATTAAAGATCAGCCGAAACCGATTGAGGGAAAGCTTTTTTTACTATGACGGCTGTGATACAGAAAAACAAAAAGCTTCTGATGAAGAAGCTGCCGACGATCGCATGATCGATCTGGCGGCTGATGTTCTCGTTGCGATTCTGATGGAGGAGCGTGCATCATGAGATACTGGGTCGTACGACCGCCGCCGGAGTGCGGTTGGAGTGGCAAGAAAAAACAGAAGGGAAAGGGATTTTGCAATGAATACATCAAAAAAGACGCAGCTTGCACTCGTCTATATTCGCTATAGTTCACATGCCCAGGACAACGGCAATAGTCCGGCGGCACAGATGACGTGTGCGGAGAATTACACAGAAGCACATCAGCTGACCATTGAACAGATCTATCACGATTACGCTAAAACTGGCAGAAACACCAATCGGGAAGGCTACCAGCAAATGAAGAATGATATCCTGTCCGGAAAAGTACAGGCAAAGATCGTTGTGGTAAGAGCACTGGATCGGCTCCACAGAAACACCGGGAATCAGATCGAAGACCTGAAATGGATGGAATCACATGGGATCCGGCTGATCGCTGTGAATGACAGCGTTGATACGGCATCTGAGGACTACAGCAAGTTTGCCACGATCGTAAAGGCAGCAGCGGCAGAGGAAACATCAGACAACATTTCTAAAAACACCAGAGCGGCACTGCTGGAAAGTGCCAGACAGTGCCGTCATCTGGGCGGCGTTCCGCCTATCGGCTATACAGTCAATGAGGCTGGACTCTATGAGATCGATCCTCTGACAGCACCGATCGTTCGTGACATCTATATCCTTTACAGCAGCGGCATGGGCTACAGCTACATCAAAAAACATCTGAAACAAAAGGGATACAAGACCACCGGCGGCAACGACTTTTCAGACACCGCCATCCACACCATCCTGACGAACCAGAAGTACAAGGGCACTTACACCTACGACCGCACAGCTGCCAAGGACAGCGACGGACACCGAAACTCCCACAAGATCAAGCCGGATCCCATAGAGATCCCGGACGGGATGCCGGCGATCATCGAGCCGGCACTCTTCGACAAAATCCAGGAGAAGCTGGCACAGAACCGCCGGCGGAC
>UMIM01054113.1_pt1 | contig 30507 bp, 20 predicted proteins | sample 1965831 | NCBI WGS metagenome assembly UMIM01 (sample SAMEA4836125, study PRJEB28245) | human gut metagenome | biome: gut microbiome; material: fecal sample | place: Denmark | collected 2008 | reverse complement strand
CCGACATGCCAATACCTGTATCACTAACCTTTAAACACAAAAGATTCTCCTGTTCCTGCTTCCTACGCGACAGCTCAATCTTTATCTCCCCTTTTTCCGGAGTAAACTTAAATGCATTAGACAATAAATTATAAGTAATGCGCTCCATCTTTTCTGCATCAGCAATCATCACGTAATCCGCCTCATTCCCTTCTGCCGTCACAGCAAAATGGATATGTCTTCTGGATGCCAATACATGAAAAGCTTTTGTCCATTCCTTGATTCCCTCAAACACATTAAATTCAGAAAGGCACAAAACCAACTTTCCACACTCATATTTCTGAAAATCAAGAATCTGTGTAATCAATCTCAACAAAATAGACACATTCCGACCGACAATCTCCAGCATTTCTCTCTCACGTTCACCCAAATGCTTCTCTTCCAACAACTGGTTTACCGGGTCGGCTATCAATGTCAACGGAGTACGAAAATCATGTGATACACTGGTAAAAAAAGCCAGTTTGGCATGTGTGGCCTCTTCCAGTTGACGAGACAACACAATCAACTGATCACGCTGTTCCTGCAACTGATCACGTTGTTGTTCCAACTGCTTTTTCTGTGCAGATAATTCTGTATTCAACCGATTCTTCATCCAAAAAGCCCGTACCAGGAAAAACAACAAGAACCCTACCAGAACTAATATTACTACACAAGCATATAAAAACATTTTCTGCGCAGAATAACGGAGAAAATAATCATCCAACCGATTATGAAGTAATTCAATCTTGTGGTCCAGCGAAAAAATATGTTCTGTCTGCATCTGCATAATTCGCGCATTGTCCCTGTTCACTGCAGCCGTAGATAGATAATTTTCTCGTGCATATTTCTTCCCTTTCAATATGGACATTGCCACCTGCATCACCTTGTCACCACCTGTAGGATAAATAAAAGTAGCATTCAATTCTCCTTTAGCCACACTCTCTACCCCATATCCCTTTCCGGCTACGGCATCGACTCCAATGAATAAAATATCTTTCTCACGCCCCTGACGAAAAGCTTCCTGATAGGCGCCCATGGCCATTCGGTCATTTTGAGCAAAAATCAAATCAATTCGGTCATGTTTCCTTAAAATAGTATCCACCACCATACGGGCTCTATCCTTAAACCAACCGGCATCCGCAGAAGCCACCACATTTATGCCCGGTGCGGCCTTCAAAGCATCCATCATTCCCCGATGCCGTTCCACAGCCGGAGTCGATGCCTTCAGCCCTGTTATCTCTACAATTTTTCCATTCCCATGCAACACATTGATAATATATTCACCGACCTTTTTCCCGACCTCATAATTATCTGCCCCTACATAAGCTGTATATTTGTCAGAATGAATTTTCCGGTCAACCAGTACTACGGGAATACCAGCCTCGTATGCTTCTTCCAGTACCGGCGCTATCGCTCCTGCCTCATTAGGAGCAACAATTATCAGGCTCACTTTTTGGTGGATGAACTCTTTAATGTCATTTATCTGCCGCTGATTGTCGTCTTGAGCCTGCCGAATATCAACTTTCACTTCTGGATAAAAAAGAGCCTCGCGCAGAATTTCTTTGTTCATCTGCACACGCCATTCATCATTGCTACATTGCGAAACTCCAATAATATACTCAGGCTTTTTTCTGTTACAAGCTATTGACAAACTAACAAGAAAAAACAATAAAAGGTATCTATGCCATCGATGTTTCATGCAATTCATATTAAGTTAACCTTACAAAGATACATCAAAGCTCGAAAAGGGCACTTATCAGAAAGTGTTTTTTCTGCATTTTAAACAATAAATGCGGTTCCAGCCGTCACAGCCAAAACCGCATACTCTTCAAATCTAACCTAAACTAAAAATACAAACTTATAAACCTTATTATTTTACATCTTGTTTCTTAAATATAAAGGAAACTCTGGCATAGCTCCATTCTGAGTACATACAAAAGCTGAAACCTCTACAGCCAATTCGTGTGCTTCACGTACTGTTTTTCCTTTCAAAATGGAAGCCACAAACGTAGCAGTGAATGAATCCCCTGCCCCTACCGTATCTGCAACTTCTACTTTAGGAGTTTCTACAAAAGACACATTTCCAGGAGTGAACACATAACTTCCATTTACTCCGCAAGTGAGAATCAACATCTTCAGATTATATTTTGCCAGCAAGATCCAGCACTTATCCTGCAAATCAATACCCGGGTAACCAAACATACGGCTGACTGTAACCAGCTCTTCATCATTAATCTTCAGTACATTACATTTTCTAAAAGAATTACAAAGCACTTCTTTTGTATAGAAACCCTGACGAAGATTAATATCAAAAACTTTCAGAGTACCCTCCTTCGGCATAGCATCCAAGAATTTATTGATTGTTTCGCGGGAAACCACACTACGCTGAGCCAGTGAACCGAAACAAACCGCTGTAGTTTGCTTGGCTAAACCTTCCAAAGCCATCGTATACGGGATATTATCCCATGCCACTCCTTCTTTGATATCATAGCAAGGAACTCCTTCCGCATCTAATTCCACCTGTACAGTTCCTGTCGGATACGGTACACGCTCAATCATACAATGCAGATTCTTTTCATAAAAGTTTTCCAGAATTTCAGTTCCCAACTTGTCTTCTCCTACCGCACTTACCGCACGTCCGTCAAGTCCGAACTGTGATACATGATATGCAAAATTTGCTGGAGCCCCTCCAATTTTCTTTCCTTCAGGCAGCACGTCCCACAGTGCTTCTCCTATACCTACGACAATTGTATTATTCATAGTCTTATTATTTAATGTTTAATTTTCAATGTATAAAAAAGTAAATAAATCACACCAGCAGTCATGACTGCCACAGCCCCAGTCTGTCCAACCGCATCACTGGCAATTCCCATCAGAAGCGGAAAGATAGTACCGCCGAAAAGTCCCATAATCATCAGACCTGACACTTCATTCTTTTTATCCGGCATAGCCAACAGCGCTTGTGAAAAGATAATGGAAAAGACATTGGAATTTCCAAAACCAATCAAAGCAATACATATATAAATAATCATGCGTGAATCGAAGGCGAAAAGCCCAATCATGGCCAGCATCATACAAATCACACTAATCAGGAAAAAGACCTTGGAAGATACGACCCGCAGGATAAAGGCACCGGAGAAACATCCCAGTGTACGGAAAATAAAATACAGGCTCGTCGCAAATCCAGCCTCCGTCAGCGTCATACCAATACGCTCCATCAGAATTTTAGGAGCCGTAGTGTTCGTACCTACGTCAATCCCTACATGGCACATAATACCCAAGAAAGACAACAGGATAAACGGTTTACCCAATAGTTTCAAACAATCTGTAAAACCAGAAGCTTTATCCGGCTGTTCCTCGGTAATCGGAGTAGCAGAAAGCAACAGAATGGCAAAGATAGCTACCACCATGTAAATCGGGAACAGCACTCTCCATCCCAAGCCAAAAGTCGGAATGGTTTGCAAAGCCCCCCACATGGCCAAATAAGGTGCCAGGAAAGAAGCGATGGCCTTCACAAACTGACCAAAAGTCAGCGTACTGGCCAAACGATCGCCTGAGATAATATTACTCAGCAACGGATTCAGAGAAGTCTGCATCAATGCATTTCCGATTCCCAACAAAGAGAAAGCGCAAAGCATCAATCCGTAGCTATCCCCAAACATCGGAAGCAGCAGCGAGAAGAAGGTGACTACCAAACTTAACAGGACTGTTTTTTTGCGCCCGATGCGGTTCATCAACATTCCCGTAGGTACGGAAAATATCAGAAACCAGAAAAACACCAAAGAAGGAAATATATTCGCTTCGGAATCACTCAGGTTCAAATCTTCCTTCACATAATTGGACGCGATTCCCACCAGGTCTACAAATCCCATGGCAAAGAAACAAAGCATCACCGGGAAGAGTTTCGCATATTTTAATTGAGTATTTGTCATTTTCGTTCGTTTTTTAGTTTACATTCTTTTCTCTTTTTGCAGAGATTATTCAGCAGTCAACTCTATTACGTGACTTCGAGTCGGCTGAAAGCCAAAGACATCCAGTCCCACCTTCATCAGATAATCGCCAGAGAAGACTTTTCCATGCTCCTTCAGTTCAGATTCTTCCGTCGGCATCAGATTGATTTCTTCCACCTTATACATTTTATTCGGATCCAGTCCCCGCACCTTCAGCTTCATCAGTTTTTCTTGGAAACGAGGGTAAATGTCATAGGTAAATACCACGCCCTTCGAACAATCCTGACTAACGTAATTCACGGCCATGTGATTGGATTCATACGGAGACACCAGACGATATTGTACACCGTCCAATATCACCGGCTGCAAACGTTTCCAGTTGGCCACAGCAAGCTGGCAATATTCCAGCTCCTCAGCTTTCAGGTCTTTCAATCCAATATCAAAACCCAATTTACACATGGAAGCCATATCCGTACGGAACTTAATAGAAGCATTCTTGTTCCAGCTAGTAACATGCGCACACATGGCCTTTGCCGGGAAGAACTGGGAGAATCCCCATTGAATATAGGCTCTTTCCACCGGATCAGTATTATCACTGCACCAGAACTCTGTGAAATATTTCAAGGCTTCGTAGTCACAGCGGGCACCGCCACCGGAACAAAGCATCATCGGCACATCCGGATAATTCTCCTTTACCCGTTTCATGACATTATAGACACCTCTCACATGATCTATATAAAGACGTCCCTGTTTTGTTTTCAGGTAAGAAGAATAAATATTTGTAATCGGGCTGTTGCAATCCCACTTAAAGTAAGCAATATCCGGATTCTCTTTCAACAGTTTGTCTACGACACCGTACACATAATTCTGCACCTGCGGATTGCTCAAGTCCAACACCAGCTGATTGCGGTAATAATACGTCTCACGGTTCGGATAATGGATTGCCCAATCGGGATGCTTTTCGAACAACTCGCTTTGAGGATTGACCATTTCCGGTTCAATCCAAAGGCCGAACTTCACTCCTTCTTTCTGAGCAGCCTGCACCAACGCGTTAATACCACCAGGAAGCTTGTCAGCCGTAGTTTCCCAGTCTCCCAGTCCGGCGGTATCCCCGCTACGCTTGTATTTGTTTCCAAACCATCCGTCATCCAGCAGAAACATATCCACACCGAGTTCCTTCGTTTCCCGAATCAAATCGACCAGCATATCCTCATTAAAGTCGAATCCCGTATTTTCCCAGTTATTCAACAAACTCAAACGGGTACCTTTTCCATCTTTCAACTGATAGTTACGTGCCCATTCCTGGAAATTACGACTTCCTTCACCCGTACCGTTATGACTCAATGTAAAGATGAACTCTGGAGTTGTGAACACCTCTCCTTTCACCAGCTCATAATTTGAAGCATAAGAATTAATCGCTGGAATCACACGCAGGTTTCCCACGTTATCTACTTCAAATGTAAAGCTGAAATTACCCGTCCATCCCAATGTACCCATCAGGACTTCCCCCTGATTCTCTGAGGCAGGAGCATTCAGACCGACCATGAAAAAAGGTTGTGCATGCATGGCAGCACGGCTTCCCAACTTGGTATCGACCACTTTCTTTCCAAATTCCAGTTTCTGGGTGCTCATCTGTACTTCTTTTGCCCAGTCCCCACTGAATTCGGTCAGATAATAGGAAGGACAATTGAAATACAACATGGTTGAAGCATAACGGAACAACTGGACAGGTTTCTTTTCCTGATGTTTTATTTCACTCCAGGTTTTGATGATGTTTTCCTTCTCATAAGCTACATAATGCAATGTCACGTCTACCGGATATTTGTCGTCACGCAACAAGATATCGGTCTGCGTACCCCCTTCCACATTTTTTGAAGAAGAAGACACATAATATAGCCAAGTGGAAGCATTCCCGTCAGCATGAGTAATGCCCACTGCTGGTTCAAAAAAATCCTCATTACCCGAACCGGAATAGACCTCCCATCCACGAGCAGAAACACTCGCATCCGAAGCAGGATGTACTCTCCAGTCAAGATTCGCCAAGTCAGCCTCGTGCAACAATTTCTCTCCCAGATAACTCTGATAGAGTCGTCCGTTTTCAGCCACCTGGAGTACCAAGTCCGTCTTATCCGTAGAAATACGGATAATTTTCTTCTCGGCAGCTCCTGCATACTGAAACCCCACTAATGCACCCAAAGCCGTCACAATAAAGTTTTTCATGGTCATGTCTGTCTCTCTTAATCGTTTACAACCCCAATTTATATATGTTCATATTCTCTACCTTGTAGTCAGCACCTTCACTGTAGAAACGCAGTGTGTTGTATGGTTTGGTAGGGAATACCAAATTTGTCATGGCAATGCGTCCGCCGTCTACAAAGATTTCAACAGAACATTTATCTACAAAAATATTCAGATGATAAGTTTTACCTTCACACAATGAAAGCGGAGCCCATGTACCCAAAGCAAAGTCATTCTTATAATTGATTGACATGGTCTTGCGGTGATCATCTGTTTCTTTTTCATGTACGGTTACCTCTCCGTAGCGTGTCAAATCCACAATACCGCTTTCTGTACGATCGGCCACCAACTTGCCAGCCTTCATATCCAGGTAGATTTTCACCTTCTCACCTTTGTCATTCAGCAACTCAAAGCCTGCCACCTGTGCCTTACCCGGAGTCACGTCCATTTCCAGTTCGTAAGCCCCGTCTGTCTGCGGCACAATTTCGTCAATCTTATATTCACCTTTTACCGTAAAGTTGTCCACCTTGCGGGTATCCTTACGCAATGCTTCAGTTTCCTTCACCGCATTGGCCGCCATATAAATCTGTCCGTTCTTTGTATAAAGCGATAGTTCACGAGGCAACGCATTGGCACCACGATACTGGCGGATAGGAGTGGCATTGGCATACTGCCAGTTGCTCATCCAAGGCACAGCAATCACCCGGTCGCCTGTATTTGAGAAACATACAGTTGCATAATGATCTTTTCCGTAGTCAAGCCATTTTGTCACTTCCGGTTTGGTATCACATTTAAATTCTTTACCATCAAAGTCACCGACGAAATATTCTGTAGCACTACCGCCGAACATACATCCCGGATTGATGTTGACAATCATCACCCACTTCATCTTGTTCTTGTCACCATCCACCGGCAACTGGATAAAGTCAGGACATTCAAACTGATTCGGCTGTACGCCATATCCTTTTCCAAAACCACTCTGATACTCCCAGTCCTTCAAATTAGAAGAAGAATAGAAACGCATCTCCTTGTCGGCAGAAACAATCATGTACCACTTCTGAGCCGGTTCATACCAGAACACCTTCGGATCACGGAAGTCTTTCAATCCGTCAAACGGAGTCAGAATCGGATTCTTCTCGTATTTTGTATAAGTGCGTCCATTATCATTGCTGTAAGCCATACACTGAATCTGTCCGTGTTCGTCACTGGCAGAAGTATAGAAAGCAATGATGGCATCTTTTCCGTAGCCTGCGCTATTATTCTTATCAACTACCGTACTTCCTGAGAAAATATGTCCCAGTGTGTCGCGTGCGATAGCCGGTTTCAGGTGATCCCAATGAACCAAATCCTTGCTGACAGAATGTCCCCAATGCATATTTCCCCATTTGGAACCATAAGGATTGTACTGGAAATACAAATGATACTCTCCATCTTTATAAACCAGACCGTTGGCATCGTTCATCCATCCGTAAAGCGGAGTATGATGATATACTGGACGGTAATAATCAGTATTTGCAGTATTAAAAGTATCCGAAAGCTGGATATGATCCCAGCAAACTGCATTAGCAGCTACCTTTCCAATTGTCACCGTAGCTTCCTTTGCGCCTGCAGGCAATTCGAACGGCACATAATATTCCACGCTGTCTACCGCCAGACGAACGTCCATCGGTGTATCAGCAGGACTACCTGTATCCAATTTCACCTTTCCTTCATTGGAAGATTCTTGAATAGGAAGCAATAAATATTTTGAAGGATTCTTTATATGTACAATAGTCAGAGTGTCTCCCTGATGCTCAAATACAAGGTCAGTCTTTTGTGATTGGCATGACCACATACCAGTCAAGAAAAACGCACCTAATGTGAGGTTAACAAAATTCTTTTTCATGATACGTTGTTTTTATTGGAATTAAAAATACGAAATATTCTTATTATTGAAATACCTAAACTGAAAACTTTTCAGACTCCGGCAGCCCGAAGGTCTGCCGGAGACATTTATAATTAGAAAAATGAATGTCAGAATTTTACCTGTGCGGAGAACTCTACCGTGAACGGGCGGATATAACTTCCGGCCATTACAGTATTCGCATATTTTCCAGCCTCATCTTTCGTTACCAGTTCGGCTCCGGCAATACTACCTTTGGCACCGGTCTGGTTCAGGAAGTTAACTACGGAGCAACCCAATGACAGTTTCTTGTTCACCTGCCAGTTCAAGCCTCCGAAAGTTTCCCAACGGCCGTTGAAATAGTAGGCATCGTTGATGTTGGCATAAGTCTTGCTGAAGTAACGGAAACTTGTCCAGATTTTCAAATCCTTTGTAATCATATAGCTCGGGTCGATTTCCACGATAACCTGTGGAATTTCCGCTACGATGTTGCCCGTAGCATTAATCTGGCCTACGTAACCATCGGAGAACTGTACAGAAGTTTCATACTTCTTGTAAGTCGGTTTCTGATAAGTGAAGAGGAAGTGCAAATCAAATCCCTTGAACGGACGAGCTACCACGTCGGTGGTCCATCCCAGTGTCTTGATATCATAGTTCAACGGCGCTGCCAGGATTTCATTCACTCCATTCACACTGTGCTGCAAGTTCAATGTAGAGTTGTTGTTGGTCTTTGAAATGTAAGAGAACAAAGAAGTCAAGCTCAACCATTCATTGTTAAAATAGATACCTGCACGTCCCAGAGGAACAGAAATCTTGTCAGTATTCGGCAATACAGCTGGAGCAAAGTTTTCAATTCTCGGATGCTGAGTAATATAAGTAAAGTCACCAGTAAATCCGAATTCTTTCGTCAACTTATACGTAGCAGCCGCACTCAAGGCATAATTGAACCAGTCGTATTCCATCGGAGTAGGTTCAATCTTTGTTCCGTTAGATGCTGTAGCTCCCAAGTGATAATCGGCAAAACGTCCTACAAAATTACCGTCCGCATCTTTCACGGCTGCATTGTTTCCACGAAGTGCCTGATATTCCAGACGCGCACCATAGTAAAGGTTGAACTTGTCTGTCACATCCCAGTCATGAGTGAAATACACAGCCAGTTTATTTTCATGACCTTTGTAATATTCCGATGCGTTCTTGTTAAAATCGTAATAATATCCATTGCCATCATACGAACGAGAAGTAGAAGTCGCATAATCCGGATTGTACAGACGAACCGGATAACTTCCATCGGTCGGTACAGACTGGTCATACATAGTGGTATTAGAAGCATAATCAATGTCGTAATACCATTCGTTCAATCCCAAACGCCAAGTTCCGTTCGACAACTTACGAGAAAGCTCTGTAGTAAACATAAACTCGTCAATGAATCCACGGTTCAGACAAGACATACGGCTCTGCACATATTCACCGTTGTAAGCCTGCATACGGCCATCTTCACCCTCATACTGGTAATTGATGGCGTTCGTACGCTGTGAGAGTTCCATCGGAGTCTGGTACACACAAGAACCAGTCGCATGGTCATATTTCATGATTACCTTCCACGACAATCCATTGTCCCAGTTATAGTTATTCATCAAAGCCACTTCGCTTCCCTTGTTCTGCACCGCATCATACAAATTGGTTTTCTTCAGTTCACCCGTCCGCATGTCACGGTATATCATCTCATTGTCAACCGGCAGGTAAGAAGTCGTACCCAAAGCGAAAGCGCCCAGTTCTTTCACGCTACCATCACCTACATAAATGAACGGAGCCGACTGAGTGGCATACATATATACCGGATGGCTGTTGCTGTAATGATACATCGCCGTAAACTCACCGCGGTTATTGTTATAACGCTTCGTCAAGGCAAACTTGTAAATCTGTGTACGGTCTTGGAAAGGAGTCGATTTGATTTTAAATGTTCCCGGATCGAAATCCTGATAAATACTTCCACTGTAGAACCAGTCCTTGGCAATCTCTCCATTCAGGTTCAACGAAATTTCCTGCATGCCAAAATGATTGGATTTATAATTCAGGGTTCCGTTAAAACCTTTTTCACCCAACTGGCTGAAAGAATTGACAGCATAGCCGATGTTTCCAGTCGTAATGGCTGTTTCTGAAATTTTCAACAATCCGACATGACTCAAACTGGCATCTGCACGCCACAAAGAATTTACACTATGAGGATTGGTAGCATAAGTTACCGGAATCCCATTTTCCAGCACATTCACATCCGCAGAGGGAAGACCAATCTGAATTTCACGAGGTCCATTCGCACTAGCAGCATTCAACATTACATTACGGTTTCCTTCTTCCTTGGAACTACCGTCATTTGAAGATTTGTTCTCTTGTGCATATCCGTTCACACAAGCCAAAGCGAGCAGCAACACTGCAGCTCCCATACGATTAGAAAACTGTTTTTTTTCGGCCTTCATAGCATTTTAATTTAGCATGTTAGCATGAAAGTTGTTTTTATTTGTTTGCTGCAAAAATAGGCAATCGGCTTATATAGAAAGATAAGGAATGTTACATCCTGTGACAATATTGTTGCATGAAACAAAATTGAAACAGGATGAAACATTTTTACACATAAAGGAAAATCCTGCCTGACAGGCTGTTTCTTCAAGGAAACAGCCTGTTATTGCAGTGTATGCACCTGCAAAGTCTTCACCTTATACCCTTCTTTATCCGATTCAAACAACAGCTTATTATAAGGAGCAGACGGGAACACCAGGTTAGTCATTACAAACTTGCCGTCCTCTCCGAATGCTTCAATACTTGAATGGTCTACAAACAGACGTAAGGTCATTTCCCCGTCTGCCGTTACAGGAGCCACTGTCACTGCTGGGAAGTCACTGCTAAAGTCTACTTTTCCACTCTGGCTACGATCCATCACAAACTGCTTGCGCGGCACATCATAGTACATGTACACTTTGTCACCCTTGTCGTTCAGCAGACTGAAGGCAATCTTTGATGCACCTTCATTCTGAATCACCATCTCAATTTCATAGGCCCCTTCATTGTCCTTCAACAGGCTTGGCACTTCGTATTGTCCTGCCACCTTGAACGCAGGCACTGAAACCTTTTCTCCACGGGCCTTCTTTATCTCCGGCGAAGGAGTGCTTTTCAGATACAATTCTCCACCCTCACGATAAAGCGTCAAGTCGCGTGCAATGGTATTGGCACTGCGATACTGACGGGTAGGCACATTGTTGGCATACTGCCAGTTGCTCATCCATCCCAGTGCCACACAACGACCGTCAGGAGCATTGTTCCAAGTGACAGTGGCATAATTGTCCTTACCCCAATCCAACCATTTTGTCTGCGTGGGGAATTCATTCACAAACTTCTTTCCATCAAATGAACCGATAAAATACTGTGCGGCACTACCACCAAACGGGCCACCCGGGTTCAGGTTGCAAATCAGCACCCATTTTTTCTCACGAGTACCTTCCACCGGAATCTCTACCATATCCGGACATTCCCATACGCCCCCATGCGCACCTTGCATGGCACCAAACTCGCTCTCTTTCTTCCATTCCTTCAAGTTAAAAGAAGAATAGATTTCCATGTGCTGACCTACGGCCAGAATCATGCACCAGTGCTTGCCCGGTGCGTACCAGAACACTTTCGGATCACGGAAATCTTTCTCAGTAGAAGTCACAATCGGGTTACCTTCATATTTGGTAAAAGTCTTTCCATTATCGAGACTATATGCCATACTCTCAGCCTGTACATCGCCCCACGGAGTAGACTTGGCAGAAGTATAGAAAGCCACCACAGCTCCCTTTCCGAAACCAGCCGTATTCTCATGATCTACCACACACGAGCCACTGAAAATAGCTCCCCATGCATCCGGCACGATGGCACAACCTTCATATTTCCAATGCGCCAAGTCGGTACTCGTGGAATGTCCCCAGTGCATGTTACCCCATACCGAACCATAAGGGTTGTATTGGAAATACAAATGATATACACCATCTTTATAGAACATACCGTTCGGGTCGTTCATCCACCCGTAGGCAGGTGTATGATGATAAGCCGGACGAAAGCTCTCTTTGTTCGTCATGTCGAAAGAGTCAGACAGCTTCAGTTCTTTCCAGCAAAGTGCACTTTCGGGCACTCCCTGTATGTCGATAGAAATATGCTGTCCTTTATAAGCCGACAACGCAAATGGAACGTATGAGTCTACTCTTTCACGTGCCAAACGCACATTCATGAAAGTACCTTCCTGTTCATTATCCTTTACCACACAAATTTTACCTTCCGGTGCATCATCCTGTATAGGAAGAATCAGATAGTTTTCTTTCACATCCAGAGAAACAATACTCTGTTCACTTACCAGATGACGAACTGTCCACGCAGAATCCGCTTGCACAATAGGAGCCATTCCTAAGAAAAGTCCTAAAAGGGCTGCTTTCATTGTATAGGCATACTTTCTCATAAAATAAATTTATTATTGGTCATTATAAACTAATAACTTTCCCCTCCCTCCCCTTGCAAGGGAGGAAAAGGAAAGTCAGAATTAATTATTCATATCCTTTATTCTGTGTGTACAATCCAGGAATATAGAACATCTGGTTGTAAGGCACAGGGAAGAATTCGTTCTTCTCAGGAGTGAAATGAGCGTCCTTGTAATACTGTCCATAAGTCTGACCTTCATATACGTCATTCTGTTCACTCTGGAAGTACGCATTCAAAGTCTTTGAAGCAATACCCCAACGACGCAAATCAAAGAAACGTCCGTTTTCCATGGCCATTTCCAGACGACGTTCCCAACGCAGACATTTACGGGCAATTTCCTTGTTAGAGAAATAACCTTCAGGATAGAGTGCAATTTCACACTGGTCTGCAGCATAGCTGATATGTTTGGTAACTGACTGCTTTGCACGATTACGGATATCATTCACGATGTTCTCTGCTTCGTCCAATCTGTTCAGTTCAATCAATGCTTCCGCACGCATCAGCATCACGTCCGTGTAACGGAATACATAATCATTCATTGCAAAAGCCTGCCATGAACCGTTGTAAGTTTCTCCCTCAGAACGTTGCGGTACTTCCTTCAACAAGTATAATATCCATACGTATTCGGTGTACGTGAATTGGCGGTAGTCATGGTATATTCAGCCTCATACTTGTAAGGGAAAGTCGGCATACCTACTGTATGGAACAAACGTGGATCCCATTTCTGATCCGTAGGCTGACCATTAATCGGATAATCAATCTCGTTGTTATAGTCATCAAACATCGGTAGACCGTTTTTGGTCTTGAAGGCATTCACCAAATTCTGAGACGGCTTGTGGAAATCCCATCCGCAAGACCACATCTGCCAGCAGCCATTCAGCATATTCGACCAGTTGGCACGTCCGTAAGTGGTATTGTCATCCTCATAATCAGAGCACTGCACCGCAAAGACAGATTCTTTACTATTCTTGTAGGCCGGTAAGAAGATATCTCCATAATCTTCCAAATATCCGTAATCGGAAGACACAACCTCATCCGTATAGTCTATCACCTTCTGCATGTATTCAGAGTTGATATGGCTTTCACCCGTAGTAGCTTCATATCCGTCTCCCCAAGCCAAAGTCAGATAGCATTTAGCCAGATAAGCAGCAGCTGCTACCTTATTAGCCCGGCCATCTTCACCCGGTCCTTTCACCGGCAACACGTCATAAGCTGCTTTGAAATCATCAATCACTTTCTGGAACAATTGTTCGTAGCTCAATGCAGTATTGCTAACCTGTTCATACGAATTATCTTCCACTACTTGTTCGTCAATCCAAGGAACCTGACGGAACACAGTCAACAATTTAAAATAGAAATGTCCACGCAAGAAACGCATTTCAGCCACACGCTGTGCCTTTACATCTTCGCCCAACTGATCGCCATTACGTTCCAAGGCCAGCAACGCACGGTTGCAACGAGAGATAGCCACATACAAACGATACCAAAGTTCATCCATCTCACCCGGAGTGGTAGGGGTCAGTGTAGTCCAGATATCAAAGGCATGATAACCTGTATCCGTCGTTCCTGAACCACCTTTCAGACAGTCGTCCGAGCTCACGTCACCATAAGGGAACAAATTGAACGGGTAAGTGTACCAACAGTCGCCCAACATAGCGTAAGCCGCATTCACCATTTTCTCCGGATCAGAGAAGGCTTTATCTTCGTCTACCACTGCCGTCGGAGTATAATTCAAGAAATCTTCACAGCTACTCAATGACAAACCCAGTGCACAAGCTGCCAGCAATATATATTTTTTCATCATATTCATTATTTTAAATTAGAAACCAATTTGTAAACCAAATGATACAGAAGTTGCAAGCGGGTAATTCCAGTTCGGGTTTTCCGGGTCCGGACAAGTCAGACTCTTGCTCTTGATAGTCAGCAGGTTTTGACCTGACACGTAGATTCTGGCACTAGACATCTTAAACTTAGACAAGAAAGAAGCAGGCACTGTGTATCCAAATTGGAGGGTACGCAATTTCATATACGATCCATTCTCTACATAGTAGCTGGAAGCTCTACCTTCATCTGCGGTGTTATTGGTCGTCAAAGCCGGAATAGTAGAACTTGTGTTGTTGGTATTCCAAGCACCCAGCAAACGGTTTCCTTTGTTAGAACCCGCATCTACAATACTCCAAAAATCTGTCTGCGCTTTCTGATTATTGTACACATCCTGATCGCAAACACCTTGCCAGAACATCGTCAAATCGAAGTTCTTGTAGTTCAATGCGATATTCAAACCATAAGAGAAAGCAGGTACCGGATTATAAATCCACTCCTGGTCGTCCTGAGTAATGATGCCGTTTCCATCTACATCTTTATATTTCAAGCCACCGACACGGGCATTAGCCTGTCCGGAAGCGTCTACTTCAGCCTGGTTCTGGAACAATCCTTCTACGATATATCCTACTGAAGAACCATAAGGCATGCCTGACTCTACCAAGTTTTCTCTTGAAGTATGAGCATAAGCTCCGGTAGTAGTCGACGGCAGGTAAGTAACCTTGTTACGGAAGAAGTCTACATTGGCACTGACGTCCAAGCCCAGTCCACAGGCCAGTGACTTACGGTATCCTACATTGAATTCCATACCCCAGTTACGCAAAGAAGGACCATTCAACCAAGAATTACCACCTTCACCAATGGCACCCAGATAAGCCGGAGTGATCAACATGTCACCTACATTCTTCACATATCCATCGATTGTACCATACAAACTGCCGTTCAAGAGCGTAAAGTCGGTACCTACATTATACTGTGTAGCCGATTCCCATTTCAAGTTAGGATTGGCAAGCTGAGTAGCACGATATCCTGAAGGGAAGGTTCCTGAACCTTGGAGATACAAGTCGTATGCAGTTGAAGTCACACGGTCCAATCCGTAATCCACTACATACAAACCAAACTGTGCATTGTTATCAATTGCCTGGTTACCAGTTTGTCCCCAAGACAATCTCACTTTCCAGTCATCCATCCAGCTTGCTTTGATCCATTTAGATACACGCAAACCCAATGTAGCTGCTGGGAAAGTACCCCAACGGTGACCTTTACCAAAACGAGAAGAACCATCTTGACGGATTGTAAATGAAGCCAAAACCAAGTCATCAAAGTTATAATCAATCTTTCCAAAGAAAGAAGCCAGACGGTAACCGACTTTCGCACCTGTATTCTTCATGACACCTGTCGCAGCATTCGGCCACATATAATCTACATCTTCCAAGGCATAACCTTCTGAATAAGCGCCGAATTCAAGTGAACTCTGCTTTGACAATTCAGATCCAACCAAGACATTGAAATCATGTTTCTTCGCCACTTTGAAATTGTAGTTGATGGTATTTGACCATGTCCAGTTCACTTCATTCTTATTTGTCAATGTCGTCTTAGCGATGTCATTGTTGACGATATCAGAATGGAAAGTATGCGTCATTGAATTAATAAGTGAGTTATACGTATCAATACCAAAGTTGGAACGGAATACAAAACCTTTAAAAGGTTTGATATCTACATATCCGTTACCAAACAAACGCCAGTAGTCCAAATGGTTGTCTTTGTTATGATACAATTCACGCAACGGGTTCTGACGGTCGCTCATACCACCTACCGGACCTGCGAAAGTTGTTCCATCAGTTTCATATACCGGTACGGTCGGTGCCATCTTTAATGCATTTTCCATCGGTGCACAGTCTACCTGACTTGAATAAGTCACTGTAAAGTTTTCACCGATAGTGACATACCTATTTATATTATAGGATGAATTCATACGGGCTGAAATATTTTCAAAATCCGTATACTTCAAGATACCATTGTTTTTCTTATAACCCAAAGAGAACATCGTTGAATGTTTGTCATTCGCATGAGAAAGAGAAAGGTCATAATTCTGAGAGAAACCAACTCTTGAGATTTCATCCAACCAGTCTGTATCAGAATAACGCATGGTCTTCTTGCTGTTGATGAATCCGTCATATCGGCCATTGACCGTATAATTTACATATTGGTTTGTTTGCGGATTCCATACCGTAATCGGAGTTCCTGATGCCGCATTCAAGTCCAAACCATAGTTGTTGGCATAAGCCACCGGATCCAATCCATCATTCAATGCAGCTTGCGCCATGGCTGTAGCATATTCAGATGAATTACATACATCCATCAATGACTGAGAAGAATAGAACTGAGCAGTCAGATTAGCAGAGAAATCTACTTTCACCTTATCAGCCTTCTTACCTTTCTTAGTAGTAATGATGATTACACCATTAGAAGCTCGTGAACCATAGATAGAAGCAGAAGCCGCATCTTTCAATACCTGCATACTCTCAATATCATTGGCATTCAATGAATTCAGAGACATGTTAGTCGGCACACCATCAATCACATAAAGCGGATCCTGAGAAGAGTTAAAAGAACCGATACCACGAATACGTACCGTAGCCGTACCACTCGGAGAACCATTAGTCGTAATCGTCATACCAGCCACTTTTCCTTGCAAAGCTTTCATCGGGTCTGGATCCGGAGCTGTTTTCATGGCATCTGTTGAAACCACAGCAACTGAACCGGTCAAATCGGCCTTACGCTGAGTAGTATAACCTGTTACCACCACTTCCTGCAGCATTTCCGTATCTTCTACTAAGTCTACATGCAAAACTGCCGCAGCTTTCAAGGTTTGAGTTTTAAAACCCACATAAGAAATTACAATTTCTGCTCCTTGTTTTACTGATAAAGAGAATTTACCATCAAGGTCAGTAATCGTACCATTTGTTGTACCTTTTTCAAGAACGGAGGCTCCAATAATCGGCTCCCCATCAGACTTCGAAATCACAGTTCCTTCGACCTGCAAACTTTGCGCTTGCAATACCATACACACCATTGAAAATAGGAGTGTAAATAAGAATGCTCTTTTATGGCTTTTCATTTACGCATAAGATTAAGTTAAACATTAAGTTGTCTCATTCAGCCGTTTTAATAACGGCGATGCAAAAGTACCGTTCAGCCATTAATATATATATAAAAAATGTTTCATCCTCGAATAATTATGTTACATGAAACATAGTTACTCAAGGATGAAACATTCGTACGATAAGTGACTTTCTAAAGAGAAAGTTGCTTATTATCAAATATTATCAAAACGTTTCTTTTCGTTTTTTGCTTGTAACAATCAGATAAACTCCCAACAGAATCAAAGGAACGCTCAACCATTGGCCAATGTTCAAAGTCATACCTACCTCTTCAGCTACTTGTGGATTTTTCATAAATTCCAACCCAAACCGGGCACCGAAAAAGATAATCAAGGATACACCAGTAATCAGGCCGACCCGCTTTTGCAAATGATACTTATGATACATTGTCCATGAAACAATCAATGCGACCAAGCAGTACAGCATCTCATAAATCTGGGTGGGATGACAAGCCTGTGCCACTCCGTTCTGATTATACAGTTCCTGCCACTCTCGTGAACGTACAAATTCAAATCCCCACGGTAAAGTAGTCGGGAAACCGAAAATTTCGGAATTCATCAAATTACCGAAACGGATGCATATACAAACCACCGCTACTGCCGGAATCAGACGGTCGAACAGCCACCATACACTTTTCTTCGTGACAGTCTTGGAATACCAAATCAGGGCCAATATCAAAGCAAAGACGCCTCCATGGCTCGCCAACCCCCCTTTCCATATTTTCAAAATCTCAATGGGGTGCGCTCCATAATAATCCCACTCATAAAAAAGACAATGTCCTAAACGGGCTCCTATTACACTGCTGACGATGCAGTACATAAACAGTTTGTCGGCCCAATTATCCGGACAGCCTTCTTTCTTCAACATACGGGACCCTATTTCGTAGGCCAGGATAAATCCCAAACCCCACATCAAACCGTACCAACGGATTTCGAGCGATCCCAAATGGACCAACACCGGGTCCACATCCCATACAATGCTCGCAAATGTCATTTCTTTCAGTCTTTAATTAATAGAACTCCACAAAGGAACAAAAAAAATAAATACGTGCAAACAAAGACCACTGTTAAAGCCGTTTCAAGGCCAATTTGATGACTTTTTCCACTGGTGCCTCCGGTTCCTCCTTGAGAATCTGGGCAGTCACCTTCTGCGATGGAGCCTGGGCAAATCCCAACATGGTCAAAGCCGCCACTGCCTCCTCATATACTTCCGAATGGGCAGCCATTGCCACCGACTTCACGGTAGCCGCACTCTCGATGCCTGTCACGGCAATCTTATCCTTCAATTCCACAATGATGCGCTGTGCGGTCTTCAGGCCGATACCTTTCACGGTCTTCAGCAACTTGTCGTTTCCACTACCGATTACATTACACAGTTCCGAAGGAGAAAGTGCGGAAAGAATCATACGGGCCGTATTTCCTCCAATGCCCGACACACTGATGAGCAGCAAGAACAACTCCCTTTCCTGGCGAGTGGCAAATCCGTACAACACGTACGCATCCTCCCGAATTGCTTCGTAAATATAGAGTTTGACCTCTTTCTTTCCCTGTACGGCCGAAAACGTATTCAACGACACATTAATTCCGTATCCCAGTCCGTGACAATCCACCACCACCCAAGCCGGAGTGGCCTCCACAAGTTCTCCTTTGATATATTCAATCATGTTTTTCTAACAATTTATAAAATGGGAAACAAAAATAATGATAAGAAAGTTATAAATTGTAAGTTCCACGAGTTTTTTTGGAATTTCTCCCATTTTCAGTTTGTTTGGAATGATTCTAATTCTGTATTTTTGCGAGACAATCAACGAAACAACCTAAACATATAAGAAATATGAAGAAAATAAGAGCAGCCGTAGTGGGTTACGGAAACATTGGGAAATTTACCTTGGAAGCCCTTGAAGCAGCTTCCGATTTTGAAGTAGCAGGTGTAGTACGTCGTCATGGAGCAGAAAACAAACCTGCTGAATTGGCCGACTATCCAGTAGTAAAGGATATCCGCGAACTGAAGGACGTAGACGTAGCCATCTTAGCTACCCCGACCCGCAGCGTAGAAGCTTACGCCAAAGAAATCCTGGCATTAGGCATTAACACCGTAGACAGTTTTGACATTCATACGCAGATTACCAGCCTGCGCCGCACACTGAACGAAACTGCCAAGGCACACAACGCAGTTTCTATCATCTCTGCCGGATGGGATCCGGGAAGCGACTCTGTAGTTCGCACATTGCTGGAAGCCATCGCTCCGAAGGGTATCACTTACACCAACTTCGGTCCGGGCCGCAGCATGGGACACTCTGTAGCCGTTCGTGCCATCGAAGGAGTGAAAGACGCCCTGTCTATGACTATTCCGGTGGGTACAGGTATTCACCGCCGTATGGTGTATGTAGAACTGGAAGAAGGAGCTGATTTCAAAACCGTAGAAGCGGCCATCAAAGCCGACCCATATTTTGTAAACGATGAGACACACGTCATCCAGGTGCCTTGTGTAGACGACCTGAACGATGTAGGCCATGGCGTAAACCTGGTACGTAAAGGTGTATCCGGAAAAACTCACAACCAGCTGTTTGAGTTCGACATGAAAATCAACAATCCGGCCCTGACTGCTCAGGTACTGGTTTGCGTTGCCCGTGCTTCCATGAAACAGCAGCCGGGATGCTATACCATGATTGAAATTCCGGTAATCGACCTGTTGGCCGGCGACCGTGAAGAACTGATTGCGCATCTGGTATAATACAATACATCTCTATATCGCAACGGGCCGACTCCTCCGCATGAGGTGCCGGCCCGTTTCTTTTATATCATCTACAGCCATTTCCGGACAATCTCTTCCGTACGGTCCCACAGTTCCTTTTGTTGCACATGAGGAAGATATTTCTTCGACAGCCGCACCGGATGTCCACTGGCATTCAATGTACCTGTCCGCTTCCCTGCTTCTTCATCCAATAAAAGCCCCACTGCCGTAGCAGCTCCCTGGCGGGGTGTCCGGATAAAAGGACGGAAAAAGATATCCGTCAGCGGGTCAAACCATAAATGCATAGTGATGATGTCGGTCGACACAATCCCTGGATCGGCTGCATTGACCACAATTCCCTTCTCCTTCACACGGTCGGCCAGTTCCAGCGTGAACAAAGTCAATGCCAGTTTGGTATTGCTGTACACTGGAATACGCCAGAAACTTCCTTTCTTTCCCTGGTAGAAAAAATCCGGGAAATCCAACCGGCCAACGGCATACGTACACGATACCATGTTTACCACCCGGCTTCCCTCTCCCATCAACGGAAGCAGTTTGCGCGTCAACAGATAAGGCCCTACGTAATTCACGCTCACCGTACGTTCCAATCCATCTTCCGTGTAGTGCCGTCCGGTTTCCATCGTTCCCGCATTGTTCATTAACAGGGTCAGCTTTTCTCCACGGGCACAAGTCTTGTCTGCAAAAGCGGCCACAGAAGCCAACGAAGCCAAGTCGATAAATTCCACTTCAATATCCGTATTCCCCGTATCCTTTATCAACGGTGCTTGCTTCCTCTCTGCCTTCTCCAGGTTACAGCACGCCATCACCACCCGATAACCGGCCAATGCCACTGCACGGGTGATTTCCGTTCCCATTCCCCCGTCGGCCCCCGTAATTACTGCCAGTTTCCGTTCCATCTTATCCCTTACTTTCAATACGTTCAATTTCTTTCTTCAGACAGGGAGGCAGTTCTTCCTTCAGTCGCTGATGACAAGCCATGTCCAAGGTGTACATGCGGGCAATGCAATAATTACTGTGACGGCAGTTGCACCGTGCATCCTCTTCTCGCCTCATACGGTTCACGAAATCCGGTTCATTGAGCAGGGCACGTCCCATCTGCACCGCCTCAAACCCAAGATTCAATACCTCGTCTATTTTCTTTCGGGCCACTAGTCCTCCTACATACACCAGTGGCATATCCAGTGCCTCACGAAACTTCAAAGCATCTTCCAGAAAATAGGCCTCACGGAAAGGTACGGAAGGAATCATATATTTTCCCACCAGCCGCACTCCGTATTTCAACCACCAGCAAGTCATGTAATGCGTCATGGTACGAATGGGCATCTCTCCGCGCATCACGTACATCGGTGCCTTACTGACGAATCCGCCACTCAACACCAGTGCATGTGCCCCCAGTTCCTGCAACTTTCGCGCCACCTGCAAGGACTCATCCAGTTCCATGCCTCCACGGAACCCGTCGCGCATGTTCATCTTGACCAATACCGCCATATCACTTCCGGCTGCTTTCATCACTTCCTCCATCACCATTTCCATGAAACGCATCCGATTCTCCAGCGAGCCTCCGAACTCATCCTTCCGGTGGTTGGTAGCAGGCGAAAGAAACTGGCTGATGAGATAGCCATGTCCGGCATGAATTTCTACGGCATCAAAGCCGGCTTCCCGTGCCAGACACACCGCCTGCCCGTAAGCCTTGGCCATCTCGGGCAATTCATCGGCCCGAAGTCCGCGCACAAAGGTGGGGGAATACAAATTAAATCCACTGCTTGCTCCTACTGGCAGACAGCCGCAAATGCTTTTGTGCGACATGTTACCGCAATGGCCCAGCTGGATACTTGCCGCTGCCCCTTCGGCATGTACGGCATCCGTCAGCCTGCGCAATCCGGGCACAATCTCCGGCCTCATCCACAACTGCCTGTCGAACGAAAGTCCGCTGCGGGTCACGGCGGCATACGCCACCGTCGTCATCCCCACCCCTCCGGCAGCTACCGAACGGTGATAGTCCAACAACTGCTCCGAAGGCACATTTCCAGGACACATGCTTTCGAATGCCGCCGACCGGATGGTGCGGTTACGCAATGTCAGCGGTCCCAAAGTAACCGGCGTGAATAAAAGTGAATCCATCTTTCCTCCTTTCTTAATATATATAAGGTATAATTCTCTTCCGATTACCGACTGCCTGTCGGCCGAACTCCTCACAGTAGCGTTTATAAATGGCATTGGCACGAGGTACCAGATTGGCCGCCGTCCACCAGACAAACACCCAAGCCGCAGGCGAAGCGGTCAGCAAAGCAAAACCTGTCCATTCCACCAGCTCCCCGAAATAATTGGCCGAAGTCACATAACGGTAAAAACCTTTCTCCGGCAAATAATGTCGCGTATCGCCCAGCTTGCGCAGGTTTCGAATCACATGGTCTGCCTGCCAATTAATGGCCATCCCGGTGGCAAACAAGATGATTCCCAGCCACGGCAAAGGATGCGACCAGTAAGTCGTCGGTTCATACTTTCCCGGCAGTGCACAACTGAAAAAACTGGCTGAAAGCAACGTCCCATTGATTACATTGAAAAGTATTCCCACCGCCATGATAGCCAATGGCATCCGACTCTTCCCTTTCATCAGCAACGGGAAAACAAATGAACGTTGAAAATAATGCAGCAAAAACAAGCCCACGAACACGGCTTGCGGCGTATATAAACTGACTTCCCCCTTCCAGGCTCCTATCCCCATCACTAGAAATGCCGGGGCCTCCATACATACCCAGCCAACTTTGTTGGGAACAGACCATCCCCATGAGCGGGTACGGAACATGCCGTAACCGGCTTTCACGAAATACAGTGACACAAAGACGACTACTGCCAATGCGGACATGCCGTAGAGTAACAGTTGATAAGTTTCGTAATTCATAGCGTGCGGTTTTGACCTTGAAGATAAAGAAAATATCTATACACTAAAGAAGAATTCTATTTCCTTCTTACTTATCAACCACTAATTATGAATTACTTACGGCTTTCCAGGATTTATAAAGTGTTGTAAATCCAAATGAAACACTGGATATTTCATCCATTCTCGCTCCAATCGCCCGATAGAAAGTCCTTCAAACAACTCCTTCTTTCCCTGAAAATAAGCTTCCAAAGTAGAAATCAGCAGACTCTTTCCAAACCGACGTGGACGGCTCAGAAAATAATAGTTTCCTCCCGTTATCAGCCGATAAATCCATGCGGTCTTGTCCACATAAACATATCCTCCTTCACGGATCTTTTCAAAACTTTGAATACCAATTGGATAAAGTCTGCTCATACTGTAGTCATTTACTCGTTTATGTACAAAAATAAGGATTTACTTTGATTTTTCATTCAGGGAAAACCAAAATCTGTCATGACCATTTACCATAAATTCCAAACGAACAAGTCCTCATATCTATTTTCTTTTCTCCTTACATCTTCTTTCAAACTCACCAACATATTCTCTGTCTCGCAGTTTGGGATTTGTATTCCACACTGTGAAATATATATCCCACACTGTGGTTTTTGTATTTCACAGTGTGGGACAGAGAATTTTCTCCTGCATTTTACATTTAATGCAAAGAGTTTCAAGAAAATAGATGTAATTATTCTACCGTAACCGATTTAGCCAGATTTCGAGGCTGATCCACATCCATTCCACGGCACACGGCAATGTGATAGGCCAGCAACTGCAAAGGAATGGAAGTGATGAGCGGATCCAAGCATTCCAACGTAGCCGGCAGTTCGATGCTGTAATCGGCTAAGTTACGGATCACGGTATCCCCTTCGGTGACTACAGCCACGACTCTCCCCTTACGGGCCTTGATTTCCTGGATGTTGCTCAGCACCTTTTCGTATAAAGGTGACTGTGTGGCTACGATAACCACAGGCATCTCGGCATCAATCAAGGCAATAGGACCGTGCTTCATCTCGGCTGCCGGATAGCCTTCGGCATGGATATAGGAAATTTCCTTCAGCTTCAAGGCCCCTTCCAAGGCTACCGGAAAAGCATAGCCCCGACCCAAATAAATGAAATTACGGGCATAAGTAAACATTTTCGAGAAGTTGGCGATAAAAGGATTCTGCTTCAATACTTTCCGTATTTTATCAGGCATGCCAACCAGTTCTTTCACCACCCGATGATATTCTGCTTCTGGAAGCGTACCTTTTTCACGGCCTAAAGCCAAGGCTAACAGAGTAAGTACCGTCACCTGCCCGGTGAAAGCCTTGGTGGAAGCCACCCCAATTTCAGGCCCCACATGGATGTAGGAACCGGTATCCGTGGCACGGGCAATAGAGGAACCGATGACGTTGCAAATACCGTAGATAAAGGCTCCTCGCGACTTGGCCAGTTCAATGGCAGCCAGCGTATCGGCCGTTTCTCCACTCTGGGAAATGGCAATTACGACATCATCCGGATGAATCACCGGATTACGGTAACGAAACTCAGAGGCATATTCCACTTCCACCGGAATGCGGCAGAAACTCTCAAGCAACTGTTTTCCAATCAGGCCGGCATGCCAGGAAGTACCGCAAGCCACGATAATGAACCGACTGGTCCGGAGCAAACGTTCCTTGTGTTTCGTAACGGCGGAAAGCGTCACCGTACAAGTATCTGCGTTTACCCGACCACGCATGCAGTCGCTGATGCAATCAGGCTGGTCGAAAATCTCTTTCAACATGAAATGAGGAAAACCTCCTTTTTCCAACTGACCGATGTTCATCGCTACTGTCTGAGCTTCGTGAGGACATTCCACATTGTTCAGGTCGACAATCTTCAGTGGTTCACCGGCCCGCAGAACGGCTATTTCTTCATCGGAAAGATACACCACCTGGTCGGTATAAGCCACCATCGGAGTGGCATCGGAAGCCAAGAAAAATTCATCCTTTCCCACTCCGACGACCAATGGACTGCTCTTGCGGGCCGCAATAATCTCTTCGGGATGCTTGCGGTCGACCACGGCAATGGCGTAGGCCCCGATGACTTCACGCAAAGCCAACTGTACCGCAGTCAACAAATCCAGGTTGCCCTGCTGCTGGATATAGCCAATCAACTGCACCAGCACCTCGGTATCGGTACTGCTCTTAAAAATACAACCTTTGGACTGCAATTTTTCTTTCAACACGGCATAGTTTTCGATAATTCCGTTATGCACCAAAGCCAAATCGCCGTTCTGACTACAATGCGGATGGGCATTCACCGTACTGGGTTCGCCGTGGGTGGCCCATCGCGTATGAGCAATTCCCACACATCCGGATACATCCTGTCCCTCTGCCGTCCGTTCCAAATCGGCCACTTTTCCTACGGATTTATACACATTCAACTGATGAGTCTCGCTCATCAAGGCCACTCCTGCACTGTCGTATCCACGATACTCCAAGCGCTTCAGGCCTTCTACCAATATCGGCCAAGCTTTCCGCTTCCCGATATATCCTACAATTCCACACATAGTAATTTTAACCTTAATATTATAGAAATCAACCTAATCTACTTGCGAATTTACAATTTTCAACAAAAAAGTCGGATATTCATGGCATTTTTTCTAGCAAAATCTCGATTTTTATATTAATTTAGAGCCAAATATAACAAATATGCAAACGATTTGTCTGCCTATTGTCATATTGCGAACAAATTATCCACCTTTAAATCAAAAAAGATATGAAACATTCACTTCCTGCACTTCCGTACCAACTGGATGAGCTGGCTCCGAAAATGAGTAAAGAAACTTTGGAGTATCACTACGGAAAGCATTTGCAAACGTACATTGACAACCTCAACAAACTGATTGCCGGCACACCGTTTGAAGAAAAAAGCCTGCAACAAATCGTGCTGGAGGCAGAAGGGCCCATGTTCAACAACGCAGCCCAGACCTGGAACCACACGTTTTTCTTCGACACACTGACTCCGCATCAGCCGGAGATGCCTCAACCGCTGGCCGATGCACTGACACGCGACTTCGGGTCAGTAGAAGCCTTCAAGGAAAAGTTCACACAGGCGGCTACCACACTGTTCGGCTCCGGATGGACCTGGCTGGCAAGCGACAAAGACGGACACTTGTCCATCGTCAGTGAACCGAATGCCGGAAATCCTCTCAAAAAGGGGCTGAAACCGTTACTGGTCATCGACGTATGGGAACATGCCTATTATATTGATTACCGCAACCGCCGGGCAGCCTACATTGAAGCCTTCTGGGGACTGGTCAACTGGGCCAGAGTCGGGGCACGGCTCTAAGAAAATAAATCGGGGCTTCCGGCAGCAACCGGAAGCCCCGATGGGTTATAGACTTACACACACTGAAATATCATTCGGTCTTGATGTTGTTCACCGGATTTTCCCGGACGGCTTTCCAGCTGATGAGACACACGGAACCCAAGGATATCAGGGCTACCAGCAGGAAGGCAACTCCAAACACACCCCACATCGTCGTCGGTGAATAGTGCAGGATGTGGTCAATCTGTTGCACGCCAAACCAGGAAAGGGGAACCGCACACGCCACTCCTACCAGCAACGACAACAGAGAAAAACGAAGCAGTCGTGCCCGTTCCATGCCTGCACTGGAACCGAATACTTTCCGAATAGCGATGTCGCGTTTGCGCTGGCTGATGAAATAAATGCTCATGGCCGTCAGTCCCAGCAGGGATATCAACAAGGCGGCACAGGTGAAAGCCACGATGAGGGTACGCAGGTGCAACAAATCCTGGTATTTCTCATGCATTTCATCGCCATACCACTTCGACTCAAAAGGTGCTCCGTCAATGATTTCTGAATACAAGGCGTCGAGTTCTTTCTTATAGGCCGGCAAATCGCCGTCGATGGTCTCGACCAACACATTCCAGGCACCCAGGCTGTCAGGATGTTCCACCAAAAGGAAGGTGGGCGACTGCGGGTCGAGTACAGACCGGAACTTGAAGTCGGCATATCGTCCGCCCACCATGAACGAGCGACCGTCTATATCGTGCAAGGCAGGAGTACGGTCATAGGCCAGTTGCAGGGAATCAAATGTACTTTCAGAGAAATACATCTTAGCTTGCGACAGTTTTCGGTCGTCCAGCAAACGGATATGGAAGATATCCAAAAAGGTGGAATCCGTACGGAATACCTGAAAACTGATGCTCTTCTGTCGGTTGTGCGCATCGTACATCTGCATCGTGTTGTTGTTGCCTCCGTTCAAAGGTACCCCTTGTGTCAGACAGACCTTCTTCACAAAAGGTTTCTTCCGGGCCTCATCGCGGAAAAGACGAATCTTCTCTCTGGAACCAGCCACCAACGCCGGATAATCGAGCACATGCCCGTAAGTATAGCCCATCGGTTCATGCAAGATACGGTAAATCTGCACGGACAGGTAGAGGGCGCACGTCAGCATGGCCACGGTGAGTCCGCTCTGCACCACATACAAAATCCGGAGATACACGGCTTTGGTCTTCCGTCGGAAAGTACCTTTCACCACATCCAACGGATGATAGTGAGAAAGCAGAACGGCAGGAACCAGTCCGGCCCCCAGCGAAAGCAGGGCAATCCCCACCAGGTAAACCAGTACGGTCATCCACCCCATATCGCCAAAGAGGTCCAGCCGGGTCTGCAACACATCGCTTGCGGTCGGTTCCACCAGTTTGGCCAGTACCAAGGCCAGCAGGAAAGCGCCCACGGTAAACAGGGCCGATTCGCCCATCAAACGCCAGAAGATGCTGCGCTCCGAAGAGCCCAACAGCCGGCGGGTAGCCATTTCCTTGGCCCGATAACTCACCTGTGCCACGCACATGCTGACATAGTTGAACACTGCCATCAGCAGAATCAAGCTACCGGCTGCCAGAAAAATCCATACCCGGGTCAGGTTGTATTGCTGGAACTGCGGACTGGGGATGGAAGCAAAATGCACTTCTTTCAACGAGGTCCAAAAAGCTTCGTGAAACACATCGTGCTGATAGGGCCAGAAAAACGTAGCAAAGAAAGAACGCATGTCGGCATTCTTCCGGTTCGGGTCTGTTCCCTGCGGGAAACGTACCAAGATGGCAGTTCCTCCCACATTGTTCATTTCCGGATTGTGCTTGCTGCTCCCCCAGTTTACAAAATCCACATAGTCAAAAGGTAAAATGGCTTCCACTCCATCGGGTATCAGTGAGTTGTTGAAATTCTTCATGACCCCCGTCACCGTGTACACGCCTTTTCTATCGTTCGACAAATGAATCCTCTTCCCTTCCGCAGATTCCTCTCCAAACAGCTTGCGGGCCCCCGATTCAGTCAGTACGATGCTGTGTGCATCGACCAGCGCCTGATCCGGATTTCCCGACAACAGGGGATAGCCAAAGAAACGGAAGAAATTTTCCTTCACACAATAAATCTCCAGACTGGTTTTCCGGTCGTCGACCGTCGCGTAGGTCCCCGACTTGTAGGCTTCAGAGTTGACGGCACACCAGTCGGCCATTTCCGGATAGCGGCTGGCCAAGCGTTCGCCCACCAGGTAATTTCCGGCGAAATAGCTCTCGTTCGACAGGACGTAAATGTGATTGATATCCTTTATATCGTCACCCACAGTGACCTGCCGCATGACCATGTTGGCAATGAGCAGCACGAACATCAGGGAGATGCCCAGTCCCGCCACATTGACCAACGTGAACAGTTTGTTGCGCTGGAGATAAGTAAAATAGGTTTTCAGTCCTTTCATCGTATTTTAGGGTTTGAGATTGTTATTCCGTCTTGATGCTCCGCACAGGATTTTCATTGGCATTCTTCCAGCACTGGAACGTCACGGTCAGCACCGTAATGAGGCTGACCAACAGGAAAGAAGCTACAAATACCCAGGCACGGATGGGCGTCTTGTCGGAGAAACTTTCCAGCCAGTCGTGACCTATCCACCAGCCGAAAGGAGCTGCCAGCACGAAGCAGGCCACCAGCATGACGAAATAACGCTTGGTGAACATGTAGAGGATTTCACCGGTAGAGCTTCCCAAAATCTTCCGGATACCGATTTCCTTGCGGCGGTATTCACTCTCAAACAAGGTAAGCCCGAACACACCAATCATGCTGAGCACAATGGCAATCAAGGAGAACAACAGAATCTGACGGGTGAAACGCAGTTCCCGATGGTAATTCTGGTCAATCACCTCATCCATGAAACGGAACTTGAAGTCACGCCCCGGAGCTATCTTTTCTGCGGCCTCTGTCAAGCGATGAAGCATCTCCACCTTGTCTACTCCCGAAGCCACCCGGATGTTCAAGATACTGTTCGCATCCCAATCTGCATAATCTTTTCCGTAAATAAAGAAGGCCATCGGCTCTACGGCATCGTTGTTTCGGAAGCTACTGAAACGGATATTCTCACAGAATCCGATCACTGGATAATCCTCAGGGACAGCCGGTTCATCTACTCTCATCCAAGGATATTTCTTCCGAGCTGCTTCGTTGAAGATATACACATCTCCGTCGCCCGGTTTGAAATCACGTCCTTCAGTTATCTTGATTCCCATCACCGACAAGTAACGGTAGTCCACCGGAAAACAGACCATATTGATGGCACGTTCCCCACTTCCTCTTCCCCACGACATGTAGTTATCGGACGAACTTAACACGAACTGGGAAATCGAAATGCCTTCTACGCCCGAAATACCGGACAATTCACTGACAATCGCTTCCCGGCGATTGAGATACTCACCAGGAATCTCTCCCACCAATACGACCTCCTTGTCATAACCATAGTCGCTACCCTGGATATAACGGCTCTGCAGGTACATGATACCCACGGAGATAATCAGCATGAAAGAGACGAAGAACTGGAAGCAAACCAGAAACGTACGCAGCATCTTGCCCTTCGGAGAAAGGCCGAACGAACCTTTCAACACCAATGCCGGCGGGAAAGAAGTGACGTAGTAAGAAGGATAGGCTCCGGCCAGCAAGCCCATGCACACGGCAACTCCGCCCAAAGCCATCACCAAACCCGGATGGGACATCAGAGAAAGGTCGGATGCCACCAAGGTAGTCAAAGAGGTGCCTTTCAGCAAATAGAGCCAGAGCAAGGACAACAGGAAGCCACACACACAAACCAATACAGATTCTAACAGCAGATACATCCTCAAAGAGAAAGTGGAAGCGCCCAACACCTTCTGGGTATTGATGGAACGCAACCGCATGGGAGTTTCTGCCAGTGAGAAGTTCATATAGTTGACTGCCGCCGTCAGCAGG
>UMIM01045153.1_pt1 | contig 30888 bp, 35 predicted proteins | sample 1965831 | NCBI WGS metagenome assembly UMIM01 (sample SAMEA4836125, study PRJEB28245) | human gut metagenome | biome: gut microbiome; material: fecal sample | place: Denmark | collected 2008 | reverse complement strand
CCGCCGTCACGGCCACACTGGGCATGGCGGGGTTCTTGAAGTGGGCCATGATGCCGGTCTCTTCCTCAGTCAGGTCGGCCAGGCGGCAGTCCCGCGCCACGGCCTGTGCCATGCAGGCAATGGTGCGCAGGGCGTCGCCGTTGCCGGTGTTCAGCTGCTGGGCCAGAAGCACCAGCGTCTGGCTCTGGGCAAGGATGGCGTCGCTGCTGGTGGGGTTGGCGTCGTTCACCACGCCCACGTCGGTGACGGTCAGGCCGGTGGCCGCCGCAAACTGGGTGGCGGTCATCCGCATCTTCTCCACATGGGGCGTCAGGCTGCCCTGTGCCAGCTGGCCCAGGGTCGGGTTTTCACCGGTCTCCGGGTTGGCCGTGGCGGCGATAATGGCCCCCATGTAGGTCTTGAACTTGTTGGAAATGATGGCGTCATACTGCTCATCGGTCACGCCGAGGATGTACTTCTGGGGCGTGGTGGCAAATTCCAGTGCGATGGTGGCGTTGGCTGCCGTGCGGATGTAATCGTCGATCAGAGCGCGGATGGGCTTTTTGAGCCGGGAGCGGCCGAAGGGCTTGGAGTTGGTGGCGTTCCAGATCAGCGGCTCCATCAGCGGGCGGCCCATCTTGTGGGCGCAGCGCTGCGCCGTCCAGAAGCTGCCGTTTGACTGCAGCACAATGACCGCGTCATCCGTGTAGAAGTTGACCACAGAGGGCCGCCATGTGCCCTCGAAGTGCTCATCCTTCACGGTGTCCACGATGGCAAGGCCGCAGTCGATGCGGCCCTTCTCGCCGCTCCAGAGGGCGGCTGCCGTGGCAGGCGAGTGGAACCGGATGCTGCAGCCGATGGCGTTGTCCCCGGACAGGGTGGCAAAGGTGCAGCCGTATTTCAGCTCGTCCCGGCAGGCCTTGGCGTACTGTGCCACAAGGCGGTTGTCGGCCACCAGCTTTGCAAGGCTGTCCAGACTGCCGCCGGTGCCTACAAAGCCGTCGAACATGGAGCGGGCCGCCAGAACATCCACGGCCTTCTGGCCCCAGCTGCAGCCCACTTCCAGGTTGCGCAGGCCCTGCGGCAGGGCAATGCCAAGGTTCACGTCCTGCAGGGTGACGTGGCCCTCGTAATATTTATCTTTCAGGCGGTTGCGGCTCTGGTGGTAGTTGTAGGCGTCGGCCAGATCCTGCAGCTGCTGCAGTTCTTCCGCGCTCAGGCCCTCCACCGGGCCAAAATTCAGGGTGACGAACATGGTGCTCCTTTCAGCCGATGCGCATCTTGCGGGTAGGGTCGCGGCGGCAGGTCTTTGCGCCCCACAGGGCCAGCGCGCAGGCTTCCACCGGCAGGCTGTTCTCGCCGCCAAAGCCAAAGCCGCCCGCAAGGGGGCGCTTGGTTGCGGTGACAGCGCTCTCATTCAGGGCGGTCTGGGGTGCGTACCAGGTTAGGCCGCCCTCGCTCACCGCGTTGGTGAACAGGCTCACGGCGGCAATCACGTCCCGTGCTCCGGGCCGGACGACCGCGTTCTTTGCCTTCCAGACTTCCCGGATGCGCTCCACCAGCACGTCCACGCCGTTGCGCCCGTCGATGACCACACAGCTGGCCTTGCCGTACCGGTCGCACAGCCAGTCGGCCAGCCATGCAAGGCCCTGCCCGGTGGGCCGCAGGTCGATAAGAGAGACGCGGGCGGGGCCCTCTTTCGGGATGACCGCGCCGCACAGGCACACGGCGCTGCCGTCGGCGGCAAACTTGACGCCGTAGGCGGTTTTGCCCTCGGGCTTTTCGTCCTCGCTGGCGCAGGATGCCCACGCCTTACGGTCGAGGGCATAGTCCAGATGTTCGGCTGCCACCGGGCTCCACCAGCCCAGGCGTTCCCGTGCGAAGGTGTCGGCGTCCAGCTGCTCGCTCTCGCCCTCAATGGTGCCGTACTGGATGCGTCGCCCAAGGGCCGGGTTGGCCGCTGCCCAGCGGGCGGGATCCTTCACGTCGCCGATCTCCGGCACGCTGAACTCGAACCACGCGGCCTTTTTGGCTTCGCCCTCCAGTGCCCGCTTGCGCAGGGCGCGGAACACGGTGCCCACGGCATCCGGGCCGGGCGGGGTGCCCACATAGATGGTCTGGGGGTTCAGGCTGGCCGAAATGGCCGGGATGAAGCTGCCCTGTGCGGTCTCGTCCAACTCCTGTGCCTCGTCGAAGATGAGCAGGTCGCCGTGCTGGCCGCGTCCGCCGTTGCGGGTACGGGCCAGAAACTTGATCTTTGCGCCACTCTTCAGGATGATCTGCTCGCGGCCCAGCGCGGTGCGGATCTCGGAAACATACCGGCGCATTTTCGGCCCCTCGAAGAAGGCCCGCATTTCCTCAAAGGTCTCGGTGGCGGTCTTTTGCAGGTGGGCCGTGTAGATGACCGTTTCGTTGAACATGAGCATGCCGGAAGCCGCCCGCCCCTGCACCAGCAGGCTCTTGCCGTTCTGGCGGGGCACGCTGCCGCCCGCCGTGGGGGCAGTCCATTTGCCGGACACGGTGCGGCCCATCCAGTCGTCCAGGATGTCGCTCTGCCATGGGTCCAGCACGGTGCCGCCCGCCCGCAGGATGCGCACGGCATCCGGCCCGTCAGTGGCCTGGTACTCCGGCGCGATGCGTTCGGACGGCTCCTGGCTTCCCATCATTTTCACGCTCTGCGAGGATCTCGCCGATCTCGTCGCCATCGTCGTTTGCTCCTTCGATCTCTTCAATTTCCCGGATGGTCTCCCGGTACTGCTTGGTCAGCTGAGGCAGGGCGCGGCAGTCCTTGCAGGTGTCGATGCCCGCCGCCAGCACCTTGGCCAGCTGTTTGAGCTGCTCCAGCCGGGTGCCCCGTGCCGTGATGCTTTTCATGGTCGCCATGGCTCAGAAGCCCCCTTCAAAATTTTCCTGTGTGTAAATCGGCGCTGGACGGCACAGGGGTCGCCGTGGGTGGGGGCGGGGGCCCTCCCCCACCCCTCACCAGTCGCCGTCTGAAACCTTCGGAACGCGCAGGAATTTGCCCGATTTTGGGCCGTTTTGACCGGTTTTGTTGCCCTTTTGCGCGTTGCAGAACCAGTGTGCGGGTTGGAGGTTATTCCAATCTTCCGCAGCGGCTCTGGCGGACGGGTAGCCGAACTCTCGCCAGCGGGAAACGGGCTTGATCTCGTCCACCACGAAGGATAGCGGATGCTGTGCGTCGGAAGGTTCGTCATAATGAATCGGCCCGAAACGCCCGTGACAGATGCCGCATTCGCCGCCCATCGCCCGGAGCCGGGCCCGGTGGCGGCGGCGCAGCTGGCCGTTGGCATAGCGCGGGTTGCCCATGTTGCCCATGCGGTTCACCTCCTGACAGACAAAAAGCCTGCACATGGCAGGCAGGCTTGCACCCCGCCAGGCACTCTCCGGGGGCCTTTGCAGGGGCGGGGGTGCTTTGCGGAGGGGGGCAGGGTACAAAATGACCCCCTGGGTATAGACCGGGGGGTGGGTACAAAAAAGCCGCCCCGGAATGGGACGGCTGAGAATGTTCAAGATTGCCCGGCTGGTACATTCAGGCTGTTGGTCGGTAAGGTGTTCCCCTGTCGCAGCCGGGCAGCACAAAGCCCGCAGGATTGAAGGGAGTAAACCTTTCCTGCGGGCTTCGGCATTCTAATTATACTTCGGATTCAGGGTGTTGGATAGATGCTGTTTGGTGCTGTTCAGTGCTGTCTTTGATCTCCAGCTTTTCGATGGCCGCACGATGGCGGGTAAAGATCCAGCGCTTTGCCAGTCGGACATGCACAGCGATTTTGTCCCAGTTTTCCAGCAGGATATACCGGCGGAACAGGATCATGAAGTCCACCTCATCGTCCAGCTGGCTGAACACGTCCATGATCTCGGCCCGGATGGCGTCGCACACAGTGGACTGCGCTTCGGCAGCCTGCCGGGCTTCCTCGATGCGCTCCACGGCTCTGGGCAGCGCCTGCCCGTCCCCGCCGCCGCCCGGTGTGGCGGAATAGCGCTGGGTGGTGTGCATGGCTTCCGCTTCCAGCGTAGCCAGCTCGTCCAGACGCAGCCGCTCGAACCGTTTGGCCGACCTGTACCGCCAGAGCCTGGCCTTTTTCTCTTCGTAGGTCATGCCAGCTCCTCCACCCGGACAAACACCCCGCAGGGGTCCGACCAGAACTTCTCCACAATCTCGCTGCACACCTGGGCATCGTCGTCCCAGAAGTGCAGGCGGGTCATCTCGTCCTTGAGAGCCTTTTCCAGGTTGTCGGTGTCGGGTTTGCTGGTGCGCCACGCACCGTTCCTGCGCCCCTCGGAGGGGAAGCACCACTTGACCAGCAGGCGCACCGGTCTGCCGGCAGGGATGGGCTTTGCCGGGGCGTGGGGTGCCAGATGGGCATGGAGCTTGGCACGGGTGGCTTTGAGTTCCGGGCTGTCGTGCAGCACGGCGCAGGGCTTGCCGCCCTTCATGTAGGCGTGCAGCTGCTTTGCGTTGTGGGTGGTGGTGGGCGGCTGCATGGGGACGAAGAATTGCATGTACATGGGGTTCACCTCGTTTTTCTTTTTTCAGTTCAGGCCAACGTGATGGGGAGGGTTCCCCGGATGGATGGGGCTGTGCACGCCCCATCCTCCGGGATCCCCATCACACACGGACGGATTATGCTTATTATATATAGGCATTTTCCGTCCCGGATCCGTAGGAAAATGCGGCATTTTCCGAAATCCGGAAGCCGGACGCGGACGGATTATGCGGGCATTTTACTGTTTTTGTACGTTGCGTAAAACAAAATATTGCAATTTGTAATCATCCGTTGGAACCGGGTTCTTTGCGTCCCACGTCCGCGCCATCTACCCAGTAACCGCCGTCGGCTTTCAGGCGGCGGCGCACGGTGTCCGGTTTCAGACCCATATACTCGGCCATGGCGTAGACAGTGACCTTGCCGTCCATCGTGCAGGATTCGTAGGCGGTGGACAGCTCCACGGACTTGTTCTTGGCCAGCTTCTCCCGGCTGCCCCAGCGCTTTTCCGCGCCGCGTGCGGCAAAGCCCTTGACGTCTCCGTCCGGCTGGAGATCTTCCAGCAGGCCGCTGTCCGGCTTGTGCACCGGGTAATCAAACCAGAGGTTGACCGGGTCGAACCGGGCAAACTCGCGCAGGGTGCCCTCGATGCGCCAGGCAGTCATGCCGTCGGCTTTTTTCTCGGCGGCAGCCACCTCGGCGTCGATGGCCCGCAGGTCGGCAAGGCCAAGGTTCTCTTTGGCGATGGTCAGCATGCGGGTGCGGCTGAGGGCATCGTCCGGGCCGTAGGCATCGGCATGGCCGCGCTTATCCAGCATGGCCTTGATGACCCGGCAGGCGGCCTTGTTGTGCAGCTGCTGGCGGATAGCATCGGTTGGCACCAGTTCGGTCATGTCCAGCATGGCGTCCGGGTCACGGGCGAACACGCCGGAACCGGACGCACGGTCCATGCTGCGCTTGCCGCCCTGGGCACCTTTGCTGTGGTGATGGCAGTAGATCACGGCGCAGTCCAGTGCGCGGCACACAAGGTCAAACTGGTTGCAGAACTTGGCCATCTGGTCGGCGCTGTTCTCGTCGCCGGTGATTACCTTATAAATGGGGTCCAGCACCACGGCCATGTAGCCCTTTTTCTGGGCCCGGCGGATGAGCTTGGGGGCCAGCTTGTCCATGGGCACGGACGCACCGCGCAGGTTCCAGATGTCAATGTTTTTCAGGTGCTCCGGCGGCAGGCCCATGGCGGTGTACACATCCTTGAAGCGGTGCAGGCAGGAGGCCCGATCCAGCTCCAGATTGATGTACAGCACCTTGCCCTGGGCGCAGGAGAACTGGCCCAGCCACGGCTTGCCCTCGGCAATGGCGATGCACAGCTCGATGAGGGCAAAGCTCTTGCCGGCCTTGCTGGGGCCCGCCAGAAGCATCTTGTGCCCTTTGCGCAGCACCCCGAAGATGAGCGGGTCTGCCAGCGGGGGCAGGTGCTCCCAGTCGGCGGCGAGGTTCTCGGTGTCCGGTAGGTCGTCGGTCTCGGCTTCCAGCCAGTCCACCCACTCGTCCCAGCAGCTCTTGCCGAAATTGGTCTCCAGAAGCACCTGCCGCTTGTCGCCGCGCAGGATGCCGGGCATCCGGCTCAGGCGGCTGGGGTTGCGGTTCTGCTGGTCGAGGGTCAGGCCGTTTTTCTGGCAGGCAGCGTAGAGGTAATCCACCCGCTTGCGGTACTCGGCATAGTCCGGGGCGTCCACCTTGACGATGGCGTGGACGCTCTTGCCGCCGGAGTACACCAGCGCGGCGCAGGGCAGCTCCAGCTGCTTGATGATGGCCTGCTGCTTGCCCAGCTCCATGTTATCGCACTCCACAAGGGCGTAGCGGTAGGCGGTGACGTTGGCGTCCTTGCGGCCTGTGCCGTCCACGGGGTTGAAGCAGATCCAGGCACCCACCTCCGGGTCCCAGTCGCCCAGCACCTTGCCGAGATCCCCGCCGCAGGTGCCCAGTTCGGCAAGGAGCTGCCCGGCGGTGCGGGTCCAGCTGCCCTTGGCCGGGCGGCGTTTGTCGTCGGCCATGAAACTCTCGGTGACATAGGCCACATACTCGTCCTCTTCAAACAGGGCCTGCAGGTAGCGCCTGAGCTGGTCCACAGGGTCCCACTGTTCCGGCAGGGCGAGATCGTGGGCTTCCACCCAACGGGGGTCTACCAGCTGGCCGTCTGTGTGGTTCGTCCCGGCGGAGATGTCGTCGTTCCAGTCCAGTGCATGGCCGGCAGGGCCTCTCCATCCGCTGGAATAGGCCAGCTGAAAGATACTGCTGGCCGTGACGGGGCTGCCCCCGCCGCCGTGGAAACTGGCCCACTTCTTGGCGCACTCGCCTTTGTGGTAGCGGCCCCCGTCCCGGGCGCTCCACTGTTCCCATGCTTCCACGGGCAGGCCGGCTTCCTTCAGGCCCATGCCCACCAGGATCCATTCGTCGTAGGTCAGGGCGGACGGGCTGAGAAAATCCAGCGCTTCTTTGAGTTCATTCGCATTGTCCATTCACGTTACCATCCAAAATCAAAAGGACTGTCTGCAGCAGGCGGCTCCGCAGCGGGGGTATAGGTGCGGGGGTTCACGCCCTTGGGCACGCCGCGCCAGCCCTGAGCCGCTATGCGATCGATCATGTGGCGGGCGGCCTCAAAGCTCCAGGTGCCCACATGCTGGAACCCGTACTTTTCCAGACAGCGGATCTGTTTGGGCGTGGTCAGGCCCTCGTCCCGGCGCTTGTTCAGGCGGTCCAGCAGCAGGGCGGCCTTGCCGGCGGATTCCACTGCGTCCGGCAGGATGCCCAGCTTTTCCAGCGCGGCGGTCTGTTGCTCGCTGGGCGGACCGGCCTCCCAGCCAAAGGCGGGCACATACCCGGCCAGATCTTCGGCCTGAATGCTCATTTCGTACTGCAGCGGGTCCACCAGTTTTGCCTTTTTACGGCGCTGCTCTTCCAGCTGCTTGGCAAGGGCTTCTTCCCGCTGGGCCACCACGTCCTCGCTGGCCTGGGCGGCGGCCTCCTCGATGTCCTCCGGGCAGCCGGTCTCGGCCAGATGCTCGGTCATCTGGCGGGCCACAGTGCGGTCCTCACAGACCAGGTATGCCGGGCGGCACAGCTCGTGCTTGTCGGTCATCCACAGGAAATCCAGCAACAGCAGGTCGGTCTTGCCCGGGGAAAGGCGGGTGCCGCGCCCCACCATCTGGCTGTACAGGCTGCGCACCTTGGTGGGCCGCAGCACCACCACGCAGTCCACGGAGGGGCAGTCCCAGCCCTCGGTGAGCAGCATGGAGTTGCACAGCACATTGTATTTGCCGGCGTCGAAGTCGGCCAGCACCTGCCTGCGGTCGTCGCTCTGGCCGTTGACCTCGGCAGCCCGGAAGCCGTAGGTGTTCAGCAGGTCCCGGAACTTCTGGCTGGTCTTGATCAGCGGCAGGAACACCACCGTTTTGCGGCTCTTGCAGCGCCGAGCCATTTCGGCGGCGATCTGCTCCAAATACGGATCAAGGGCTGTGCCCAGGTCGCCCACGGCGTAGTCGCCGCCGCTCATGGTCACGGATGTAATATCCAGCTGTAGCGGGATGGTCTGGGCCATGATCTTGCACAGATAGCCCTCCTTGATGGCGTCGGTCAGCTTGTACTCAAAGGCCAGGCTGTCGAACACCTCGCCCAGATTGCGCATGTCGCCGCGGTCCGGCGTGGCGGTGACGCCAAGCACCTTGGCCCCGCTGAAGTAGTCCAGGATGCGGCGGTAACCGTCGGTGATGGCGTGGTGGGCCTCGTCGATGATGATGGTGCCGAAATAATCCTGCGGGAAGCGTTCCAGCCGGGCGGTGCGCTGCAGGGTCTGCACGCTGCCCACCACCACCCGGAACCAGCTGTCCAGGCAGGTGGATTCGGCCTTTTCCACGGCGCTGACAAGGCCGGTGGAACGCTGCAGCTTGTCGGCAGCCTGTTCCAGCAGCTCGCCCCGGTGCGCCAGAATGAGCACCCGGTCGCCGGCACGCACCTGATCGGCAGCCACCGACGCAAACACAATGGTTTTGCCGGTGCCGGTGGGCAGCACCAGCAGGGTGCGGGTGTGGCCGGCGTCCCACTCGGCGTGGATGCGGTCACGGGCCTGCTGCTGGTAGGGTCTCAGTTCCTGCCCCATCAGAATGCCCCCTGCGTCCAGCCCTGCGAGGGTGCCGCCTTGGGCGCCGGGGGCGGCAGGAAGCGCTGCACCTCGTTGCTCTGGCCGGTCTCACCGGCGTGAGGGCCGCTCTGTTTGGTGTACTCCCGGACGCCCAGCTTGCAGATGCCCTTGGCACCTACCACCTCGTTCCAGCGGGGGCGGAAGGTTTCGCCCCGCTTGCACTGGCCGATGCTCTCAAAGAACGCGCCCAGCAGACCCTGGGTCTTGGTATGCAGGTACAGGCGGTGGGTCACGGTGGTGTCGCCCTTGGCCCCGCCATAAATGCGCAGGGTCAGTTTTGCCATGGAGCAGGGCGGCAGCTTGGCCCCGCCCTCATAGCGGGCACGCTCCATCTGGGTCACTTCAAAGGGGTACTCGCCCTCCGGCAGCAGCACGAATTCCTGCTGCTCGTTGGTAAACTCGTCATCCCAACCCAAAGCGAAACCTTCGTTGTTCATCTCGTTCATAATGCTTCTCCTTTATTTAATGTACGTTAAAACGGCAGGTCACGGCTGTCCAGAACCATCTGCAGCACCTGCGGCCATGCGGCGATCAGGCAGCCCTCCACAAAATCCATGGGGTAGTCCTTGATGGGCATATCCTCCGGGAAGTAGCCCCGTTTGCCCACCACAGCCTGCAGCTCCTCCGGGGTGACGTTGTTGGCACTCATCAGGGAAGCCAGCTTTTCCGGCACACCCAGGGCGACCAGATCCGGCGTGAGCAGGGCCTTAGGAACCTCTTCACGGGGCGGTTCCGGCTGTGCCTGCGGGGTGGGCAGGATGTCGGCATCCGGCTGATGTTTGGGCTGCGGGGCAGGAGCCGGGGCGTGCTGCACCGGCGTCTGGGTAGCTGCCGGTGCGCTGCCGCCGGGCAGGCAGTGGGCAATGCTGGCGTAATCAAAGGGCACCTCCTCCGGCAGGTCAAAGCGGTTCTTGGCGTCCCAGCAGGCGTGGTGGGTGGTGTACAGCACCCGCTTGCCGCCGCTGGCCTTGTTCTTGGCGTTTGGGCCGCTGCCGGCCTTTTCCACCACCGTTTTGTAGTTGGCGAACAGCAGCATGTCGCACCACTCTCGCAGCAGCGGGGCCACCTGTTTGGAGGTCTTCATGCTCCAGCGGTCGTAGTTGCCCACGGCGTCCGGCTGCTCGAATTTGGTGATGGCGGCATGGGCCAGCACCACCACATTGTGCCCGGCGTTGAGCACCTCTTCCAGCGCGTCCAGCAGCTTGGCAAACTCCTCCTTGACGTAGGTGTAGCCCTTGCCGTAGCCAAAATCCTCGATGCCGTTGACCTTGGCGCGGGCGCACACGGCCTGGATGCACAGGCGCTCTGCCCAGTCGGCGGTGTCGATGACCAGCGTGCCGCAGGGTACACTGCCCTTGCGCACCTCGGCCACCTCGTCCAGCAGCATCGCCCAGCTGGTGGGCTGGGGCAGGCGGGCCACATTCAGCCGCTTTGTGCCGCCCTCGGTGTCGATGAACACCGGATCCGGAAAATGGGAGGCAAAGGTGGATTTGCCAATGCCCTCCGGCCCGTAGAGCACGGTTTTGACCGGCGCGGTCTGCACGCCGGTGGTCACGGAATACTTGCTCATTTAAAACGCTCCTTTCGTCCAGCTCCTGGGCTGGGGCTTTTCGGTGACAGGCGGCTCGGCATCCTTTACCATGCCGTCCTCAATGATGATCTGGCACTCGCTGCCGGTGGAGACCCGGGTGGCGATGGCCTGCAGGTGCTCTGCTTCCAGCCAGCGGCCAAACTCGGTCAGGGTGGTCATGTCCATCTGCTCCAGCTTGTCCAGCAGTACAAAACCGCAGTCCGGGTTCAGGCGGCGGACGATGGCGGCGGCCACCCGCAGCTGATCGCTGCCGGACATATCCCGCCAGTGCTTTCCTTTATAAGTAAGAGCACCGTCTTCCACGCTCAGCTCCGGCAGGGGCAGGTCGGCCCCGTTCAGCAGGGCCATGCGCTCGGCACGCTTGTCCTCGATCTGGCCGGTGAGCTTGTCGTAGTCGCTGGCGTACTGGGCGGCCTCGTCCTTGGCGCGGGCTTTTTCGAGGTTGGCACGCACCTTGCGGTTGGTCTCCTCGACCTCCCGGATGGACGCTTCCAGCGCAGCGGTGGATTCGTCCTGAAGCTGCTCCGCCGTTTTGCTGGCATCCATGGCCTGCGTGAACAGCAGCGTGTGCTTTTTGCTCACTTCGTCCCGCTGGGCGGTCAGCTCGGCGATGCGCTCATCCAGCCGGTGCATCTCGGCCATGGCCTCATCCCGCTGGCGGGTCAGCTCCTGCGCCTGCCGGCGCTTGCGCTGGTTCTCGCCGTTGCGGGCCAGAATGTCCTGCTGCTGGCGGATGAGCTCGGAGGCGCTCACCGGCTCGTCCGGGGCTTCCGGGTAGGAGATCATTTCCTCGGCAAAGTGCTTTTTCTGGGCGGCCAGCTGACCGGTGAAGGTGCGCTTGTCGTACAGGCCCTTGATCTCCAGATCCCGGGTGTGCAGCTCGGCCCCAATGCCGATGATGCGCAGCAGGATGTCAGCCTTTTCCTTGTCGCTGGCGTCCATGAAGCGGGGCAGGTCGAGGGCCAGCGGCTCCACAAAGGCGTTGAGCAGCTGCTGGCCGCTGCGGCGGCCCGTGGGGTCGGTGACGGTCAGGCTGGCATTTTTGCCCTTGCGCTCCACCACCACGCCGTTGGACAGTGTGACCTTGAGGTGAGCAGGAGCGATAGCTCCGTCCCGCTGTGCGGCGTCCGGACGGAAACGGTCCCCGCCCAGGGCCCACGCCAGCGCGTCCAGCACGCTGGTCTTGCCCTGATTGTTGTTGCCGCCTACGAGGGTGAGCCCGGTGGGGGCAGGGGTGAGCGCAACCGCCTTGATGCGCTTGACGTTTTCGGCCTCAAGGGCCGTAATGGTTACAGACATTTGGAAACCTCCCCTTGGATCTGTCCGAGTGTGTGAACGAGCATATTGGTCAGCTGCTCCCGCTGTTCGGGCGGAAGCCTGCGGAGGGACGGGACCACCATTTTGCCGATGTTCTGGAAAGAACGGTCGGCCAGCAGCACGTTGTCATAGGAGCTGTGGGCATCCTGTTCGGTGCCGGAAGAAGCCTGTTCCAGCTGCGCCCGCAGCTCGGCGGTCATCTCGGCGGCCATCTGGTACGCCTTTTCTCCGGCACGCCTGTCCACCTCTTCTTCGTCCACCACCGCGGTGATGGGCTGGCTTTTCAGCGCGTCGTTCTCGGCCTTGAGCTTATCACCCCGGAGCTTGGCGGCCTCGGCCACCTGCCGGGAGCCTGCCAGCTGGTTCTCCGCGTCCTTGGCGCGGGCCTCGGCCTCTGCACGGGCCTGCTTTGCCGCCTCACACTCCCGCAGCAGCTGCCCCTTTTCTTCGTGCAGGGCGTCGTTCTGGCCGACCTCGTAGTCAAGATTTTCTTGTGCCGCCTTTGCTTCGTCCTGTGCCTTGCTCACCATGCTCCATGCTTCTTCCTCCCGGGCTTCGGCGGCGGTAGCACGGTCCTTCAGGCCGGAGATGTCGGCGTGAGCGGCTTCCAGTTGGGCGTCTTTGCTCTTGATCTGGGCCAGAAGGTCCTGGACACGCTGGCTGTCTCCGGCGGCGGCCACCACCTGGTCCGCACAGCCGGACCGGGTAATGAGGTTCAGGTCCTTCCGGGTCAGGTTGGGCAGCTGTTTTAATTCCGCAACAGTTGCGGAATTAAAAGCATCACCGTTTTTGACCATCGTTCTGGCACTGCCCTCGCTCAGCCCCTTGCTCTCGTACCACTTGGTCCAGGTGCCGCCGCCATAGCGACCTGCCTTGGCCGTCAGGGCGTGGATCCGGGCCAGGTAGATGCAGGAAACCAGATACTCGTCCTGGGCGGTGCCGTAGTGCAGGTCAAACTGCTGGTCTGCATCGGCGGCAGCTCCTGCCAGGTCCCCCAGAGGGGAAAAGTCAAAGCCGGGGGCTGAAGGCATCGACACAGAAGAACCGTCCGCCGATGCGGCAGGGGCCGATTCGCAGTTCTGCAGGGATGTCACGGGGGTCAATGCGCTTGCATCCTCCTCGCTCTCCGAGGTGGTCAACGTTTCCGTTGCGGCATTCGGGGCAGCAGTCTCTGCCGTAGTCACAGCAGCATCCGCATTCTGGACAGGTGTACATGAGAGAATCTCCTTTGCTTTTTTGATGTCAGCAAGGATCTTTTCCATTTCCTGCTGCGGTGTCATGCCCTTGCGGTTGCCATCCGGATTGAAAAACCGAGCCAATAGAGCCGCTTTGGCAGAAATACCCTTTTTGTTGGCAGCGCAGACGAATGTACAGCAGTAGCGGCCATTGTGGGAGTAATCAGTGGGGCGAATCTCGTCTCGAGAAAAGCCACCCGTGAGTTCGCCTTGAGGGAAAGTATCTTTGACCCATGCACTGATCTGTTCCAGAAAGTCGAAATCCAGGCTGAACACAGAGCAGGTGCATTTGTCTTTGGTCGAGCCGATGAAGAGGGAGTCATATGAGAGCGTTCTGCTCATCCGGCACTCGTAGCCCTTAATATCCTGCACGAAACGTTTGGCAGTCTCGTTCCACTCGTTACCGCCCCACGGCATAGCGTAGGGGCAGCCATAGCATTCATGGCCCGGGCCGTACCCTTCCAAGCGGTTGCCGGTGTTGTCGGCATTGGTGGACTTCTTCACTCTCCGCCCACACTTGCAGATGTAGGTGCTCATACCCGCACCTCCGTGTCCTTCAGACGGTCCAGCAGCTCGGCGAGCAGGGCACCGGACAGCGGCTTGATGTCGCCGCCACGCCAGCCATAGCAGAAGATGGTGCCGCACAGGGGCTGGCCGCGCACCACACGGTTGACCGGCTGGCCCGCCGTGCGGAAGAACAGCACCGCCGGGGTGCGCGGGAAGATGTAATGCTCCACCGTGCCGCCAAGCCGGGCCTCCATAGCGGAGAGGGTGTCCGGCAGATTTGCCGGTTCCGGGGCGCGGCCCGGTTCGATCAGAATACCTTTCATGCTTGTAAAAACCTCCAAAGTGTGTTATTCTTCGGGGTGATGGGGAGTAGAAAATCCATCACCCTTGGGCTCGTCCGTGCTGCGAACACGGGCGGGCCTTTTTGTTTTGCGTGGCAGGCTGTCCACCTCGCTGCGCGGGATGAGCTCCCGCTGGCAAATGTACTTGACGTGCTGCCTGCCGTCCTTGAACCAGTGGCAGACGGAAGCGGCAAAAGAATTTGCGCTGGCGTAGCCCAGCCGCCGGGCGCACATGGCAGCCGTGCCGCTGGCCAGCAGGTCACCGCTCTTGGCGTCCCAGACCGTATACCAAAAGGCATTGTTGACAAGGTCAGGCATGGGGGTTACCCCACCTTCCGCTTGCCCTTGACGGTGTTCTGGGGCTCCTTGTGGACCTTCTTGCCGGCTTTCTCCTCGGCGTCCTGCACGGCAAAGCTGATGCGCATCAGGGCAAGGGCTGCCAGAATGAGCACCATGGCGGTGGTGAACTCGCCGTCGGTGATCGTGCCGCCCAGCTGGGCCCCGCCCTCGATGCCCATAGCATACAGCAGGCCTGCGCCCAGACTGGCGGCTGCCAGCACCTGCAAAACGGTGGATTTGATTTTCATGCAGTTTCTCCTTTCTCGACGGCGGGGAAAAAATACTCCCCGATCTGCTCCTGCGGGATGTGCAGCTCCCTGCAAATGGCGGTGATCTCGTAATGGCGCCACTCATTGTTCTTTTGCTCTGGCTTCGGGTTCAGGCGGGTGGACAGGGTACTTTCACCCATGCCGACCAGCTTGGCGAACTCCCGGTGCTCAAACCCTTCGTCCTCGATGAGGCGGGCCAGCTTCAGGTAAGGGCTTCTTGGCCTTCTCATGGCTTTTGTCCTCCTTCTTTTTGCGGATGTGTGCCAGCCGCTCCGGCTGGCGTTTGTCCCAGCGCTGTTCTGCCCAGCGCTTGTTGCGGCCGTTCACTGGGCGGCCTCCTTGCCGGTAAAGCCCATCGCCAGCAGCGAAAAGCCGTCCCGGTTCATCAGGTACATGGGGTACTTCTGGTGGTTCTGAGGGTGGACGTACTCGGTCTTGAAGAACAGCGGGGTGTCCCCATTTTTGGGGAAGCTCTTCACGATTTCCGCAATGTCGCGGATGACGTGGTCATGGCGTTTGCCGAAGCGCTTGGCGACGTCCCGGTTGGATGCCACCGGTTCGCCGTTCTGGGTGGATAAGATGATGTCGTTCATGGTGAAGATGTACCTCCTTATTTTCGATGTGTTTTGATATAACGTTCGATTCTTTCGCACACACGGCAGACTGCTGTATAAAATTTGACTTTCTGCTCAGTGACGAGTATTTTAATAATCAGAATAAGTTTGTCCATAGAACCTCCCAAAGAAAGGAATGATAAGATGAGTGATGAGAAGAATAGCGGCAACACCTTTAACATCAATGCCGTACCAAGTTGCATTGACGAACCTGTAAAGGCTGTTCTGAACCCCGGTGCTAATCAGATTGGAACTCTTTTTGGAGATCTTCTTGCAATGGCAACAAGTAAAATCCATTTTTCAGCAGAAAAGATGCGTTTACAACAAACACATGACTTAGAGGAGTTTAAAAAATCACTGGGTGAAAAGTTGAATGCAAAACCTGCGGAATGCTTGGTTGAACCTCGTATGCAGGTGGTTGGCCCTGCTATCGAAAATGTCAAGTACTGCATGGATGAGCCGCAAATCAGCGAAATGTTTCAAAATCTTCTTGCAAATGCAGCAGACGAACGCTATCAAAGTAAGGTTCATCCGTCTTTTCCGGCAATGATTGCACAAATGTCACCTCTGGATGCTGAAAATTTAGAACTTTTCAACAAGGATGATATATATCCTGTTGTCCAGTATCAGTATGAAATGGAAGGGCATAAACACAGCATCGCTTTCACCAATTGCTTTCTGGCTAATGAAAAAATGAAAGACAAATCTTCCCTGGAATTACAAGCAACCTCGTTAGCCTCTTTAGAAAGACAGGGCCTTATAGAGATCAACTATGGCGCTTGGCTAACAGATGAATCGCTCTACAAAGAATTTGAGAGTACGGCGATTCTGCATGAGTTGAAAGATACACTTGAAGCTATGAAAGCCACATCAGAAGAAAACAACAGGCGTTTTCAAAAGGTTGAAATTGCACAGGGTCTTGTTCGACTGACTCCATTAGGAAAAGCTTTTGTTGCGGTGTGCTGCAATATTGAGTAGTTGGCATCTTGCCCAGCGGTTCGCCGGGCTTTTTGTTGTCATTCATGTGGCTCACCTCCTTTCACTCTGCACCTCTGGGCTTCTTCCGGCCAGCGCATCGGCCATGATCTCATCGAAGCCCGGCAGGCCAAAGGCTACGATGCTCAGCTGGTCGATGCGGCTGTCCAGCGTGGCCTGTGCCCGCTGCACCAGGCTCTCGGCCTGCCGCAGGTTGTCGCAGATCTTGCCGTAATCGGTCTTGGCCTGCATATACCGGGCTTTGTAGTTGTCGCGGTGCTTGATGAAGTCGTTGCGCAGATTGATGACATCGGCCAGCTCTGCTTTTGCGCTGCCCACCGCCTGAATGGCGGCGTTCAGCCGGGTGTTGGTGGCTTCCAACTGCTCAATGTGCTGCTGTGCCTGAAAGCTCTCGTAAGCACCTGTTTTGCGGATGGCGGGCAGCACCTCGCTGGTCACCCAGCGCTTGAAGGCCTTTGCCTTGGGCATCTTGCTGGATAAGATCAGGCTGTACAGACCCGATTCGTTGATGATGGTCGGGTGCTGTTCGCGTCCCATGGGGTCGTGAATCACGACCTCATCGCTCTGGCGCTTGTCCTCGGCGTCAACATGACGGTCAAGTGCATCCTTGTGGTTCTTGTACCCCAGTGCTGCAGCAACGTCCTTGCCGACCAGCCAGGGTGTGCCGTCAATCTCGACGGTGCGCACCTGCCCGAACTCGGGGTTGGAGAATGTGGTTAAGTCGTTCATGTGGGTTTGACCTCCTTGTGGGTGGCTCCCTTCTGCGGTATACTTAAGAGGAAGGGAGGCGTGTTGTATGGGTCTTTACGATAATCTTAACAGTGCCTGGCAGGTTCATGATGTCATGAGGCAGTTTGCGGAACAACAAGAGCAAGAAAATCGAATGATACAAAATTCGATTGCTCGCAAGGAAAAATTGGCAAACGCCCAACTTGGTTCCGCGGAAGATATTCGCAAAATGTTAGAGATGATGGAAGCTGACCAAAAAGAGCAAACCGAGGAAAACAAGAAGAATAGAGAGCTCGCTCTCAAAAGCTATAAGGTTTCCCTTGCGGCCGCGTTTTTTGGCGGTGCGTCCTTTTTGGCTGCGCTCATAACGCTAATCTTACAATTGTTAGGATGAGTGCGGCAATTTGAAAAACCAGTGCGATGCACTGGAAGAAAAGTGCAAGTCTCATCAACTCTGCCGTTGTCCAGTTGGAAAGCCGTTCTTTCCAGCCGGGCTTTTTGTTGTCCTTCATCTTCTTCACCTCCTTGCTTGTTGTAAAGATTGTTGTGAAATCTCAACTTTTAGGGCAGAAAAAATAGTGCCCGATTTTAGTAACCGGAATGCTGAGCAGGTCGCAGAGACGAGAAATCTCATCCTGACGGAATGCAAATTCTCCGGCAAGTTTTCGGTTCAATTGTCCTTCACTTACGCCGATTTTCTCAGCACATTCCTTTTGCGTCAGGCCACATTCAGTGATTCTGCCCCGCAGTCGGTTATAGTCCATTTCTGGCATTTTGCTCACCTCCTATGGATTATTTACGGTTGTGAATTTCTCAACCACACCACGAGTATAGTCCATCGGTTGCGATTTGTCAACAGTAAATTTTGAGATTTCTGAACTTTTTGCACTGAAAGTATTGATTTTTCGCAACCGCTCACATATAATTAAACCAGACTACGTTGAAAGGGCGTTAAAATATGAAAATCTCAACCTTTGCTCAACGACTTCGTGCAGGTCTGGACGCACGCCAAATGACACAAGCGGAACTTTCTAGCAGGTCGAAAATCTCAAAATCAAGTATTTCACACTATCTGAAAGGTGACTGGGAAGGAAAGCAAGATGCGGTTTACTCAATCGCTCAAGTGCTGAATGTTTCTGAAGCCTGGCTCATGGGCTATGATGTCCCGATGGACGCAGAGCACGCCACCCCCTCTCAGCCCGCGCAGAAGGCCACAATCCCACCGGGGTTTGAGCCCATGCCGGAGATGGACATGGTCCCATTGGTGGGCCGGATCGCCTGCGGTACGCCGATCACGGCGGAACAGAACGTGGAGCGCATAGTCTGTGTGCCGTCCAAGTGGCGCTCCACCTTTACACTGACCTGCAAGGGCGACAGCATGGAACCACGGATCCATGACGGTGATCTGGTGGCCATCCGGAAGCAGCCGGAGGTGGAAAACGGCGAGATCGCTGCTGTGCGCATCGGGGAAGAGGCAACCCTGAAGCATGTCTATCTGCACGAGAACTTCATTGAACTGAGGCCGGAGAATCCGGCTTTCAACAGCATCATCCTCAGCCGGGAGGACATGAACGACGTTGTAATCGAAGGCAAGGCCGTCGGACTTTGCCGGGATATATAAACAAAACAGGAGGACATTATTATGGGCTTTATGGACACATTACAAAAAGAATCTTCTTACTCAGAGGCATCGGGCAACGCATACCAGTATGTTGTTCTTCAGGTGACGCTGAAAGAAAAGTTTATCGGTACAGGTTCCGGCAACCTGACGGAGTTGGAAAACGTCATCAACCAGCAGGCTGCTAAAGGCTACCGCCTGCACACGATTACCACCGCCAACGGTGGCAGCAAGGGCCTGATGGGCGGTGACCGCATTCAGGCTACAATGGTTTTTGAAAAGGTGAACTGATATAAGGACGAAAGAAAACGCCCGCCGGGCATGCCGATGGTCTACACCGGCCCGGAACTGAACAACGTGCAGATCGAGGGCAAGGCCGTGGGCTGGACCCACTGGGTGGGGTGAAAAGGTATATGATGTTCAAGAATGCGTGAAATTTTATTGAAATGTTGTAAGTATCACTTTTAAGTGATATACTCTGCAATAGGAGGAAGTGATTTTTCTGAACAAAGATCAATTCTTGAAATTACTGATCCAGTTGTTTTCTGAATATGATGATATGCTGATATTACATTCTGACACCTTGAAAGAACTGGTTGTGCTTCTAAAAAATGCAGGAATGGAAGGGCAATTTCTTTCTAAGCTGGAAGAATATCTTTCAAACCTGAAAATGTATGGAGATGCGGCCATTGGCGGAAGAGGTGCGCCGATGGAACATCTTAGTGGTGAAGCCCCGTTGTGTTCAATGCGCTTTCTGTTTGCGACTACGAATTTTCGCATTATATTTGCTTATCAGAATGAGCATATTTATCTACTGTCTACGTTCCACGAACGGGCAGGGAAAAAGAAAACCAGTTATTCGGCACATATTCCAATTGCAAGACAGCGTTTAGAAGAATTATTGAAGGAGAGATGAAAATGCCCTGCAAAGCAACATTGGCCGATTTGGTGGAATCCTTGGCTGAAAACATGTCTGTAGTTGAGTTGGCTCAAACTGCAATTCGTGTTGAAATCAGCAAGACCATCAGAGAGGCGCGCAAACAACTGAATTTATCCCAAAAAGAACTGGCCGAAAAAATGGGTGTAAAGCAAAGCATGGTATCCCGCTGGGAAAGCGGAGAATGCAACTATACGATCGATACTCTTGTGCAGATCGCTAATGCATTGAATCTTTCTGTAGAATGTCCTCTGGTCTTTGAGGAAGTATCCGTGCCGGTAAATTCTGTTTCGGTTCGCCCGCAGAGTGCACGCACGATTGTTTCTGAAAATACAGAGTTTTCAAATGTGATTCGGCTTGACTTTGGAAAGGTGACAAATGGAGGGGCTGCATAATGAACATAAATGAGTTTTCGGCCAATATCCAATATAAAAATAGTTTTATTACAGAGTGCACCATCACAAATAATTTATTGGATATCGGCGAAGATGCTGTTTTAAATGCAAATGTAAAAGTGGCGGTGAGCAATCCGGCCGTTTCAGAAGATCAGAAAGAAAAAATCGGACGTGTCCGGTTGACCTTTGATGGAAATTATTCCGTCCCGGATAATAAAGATGCAAACTGTGGATACCATATTGTTCTGATCGGTGAATTTTCAACATCGGTCGAAACAAAAGACGAGGAATTTTTCACGACACTATGGCTTAACGGGTCTACCGCATTGTATAGTATTGCGCGCGGGAAAATTGAAACAATTTCCACCGCGGTTCTTAACAATGGCAAAATTGTGTTGCCAATGGTGAACATGATAGAACTTTTAAAGGCACAGTTTGAAGCAGAAGATGCAGAGGAGAAAAAGGAGTAAAACCGTTCTTCCGCTTGCTTTATTGCGTGGCATATAATGCAAATGCATGATATAGACCCCGCCACGCCTCTCAATGATGCGTACCATGGCGGGGTCGCTTTATTATGAGTTGCCGAGGAATCCTCGGTAGTTGAACAAAACAAAAACTCCCCCGGTGCTACCAACACCGAGGGAGTCAAGATAAGCGGCTCACCCTTGCGGGGTCATCGCACACCTAAGCAATGCGATTATACCTCTTTTGGGCGGGCTTGTCAAAGTGTATCTGTGGAGGTGCATTTTATGGGAAAACGAACCAACACGGCAGCCTGGCTGCCGAATCAGCAGCGCTGGCAGATCAACGTCCAAAAGAATGGTGTGCGCAGATCCTTTACCAGCTCAAAGCCCGGCCGCACCGGCCAGCGTGAAGCCAATGCAAAGGCGGACGCATGGCTGGATGACGGCATCAGCAATACTCGGATGCTGGTAGAAGCAGCCTATCCGCAGTGGATCGGCGAGCTGAAATTGACCACCAGCCGCTCCAACTGGGAACCGAACCGGAGCCGGTGGAACGTCTGGGTGCGTCCAGTCATTGGCCGGAGGCGTGTGGGAGACCTGACGGAACAACAGCTGCAAGCCATCATCAACAAAGGATTTGCAGGAGGACTGAGCAAAAAATACCTTTCCAACATGTGCACGGATTTGACCATGTTCTGCAAATGGCTGCGCCTGAGCAAAATGTCCACTCTGCGGCCGGAAGAACTGCATGTGCCAAAGGGTGCACGCTCCAAGGAAAAAGAAATATTGCAGCCGGAGGATCTGCGTACACTTTTTGAGGTGGACACTACGATCCTAGACGGCAAACTGATCGAGGATCCTTATGTCAATGCGTACAGGTTTAGCGTTGTGACTGGCCTTCGTCCGGGCGAGCTGATCGGACTGAGCTGGAAGGACGTTAAGGGTGGCCGGGTGAAGATCCGGCGAGCTATAAACACCCGTGGCGAGGAAACCCGCGGCAAGAACGACAACGCTGTGCGCGCCTTTGCACTCACCGATAGTGCGGCCGCTATTCTGCAGGCACAGAAAAAGCTGACAGGCGGGCAGGAGAGCGTGTTTGGCATCTCCTGTGAGGACACATATAGAAAATATTGGCGGCGCTACTGCGAGGCCAACGGACTGCACTATGTTCCGCCGTATAATCTCCGACATACGTTCGTATCACTGGCAAAAACGCTGCCAGAGGGACAAGTCAAGCCCTTGGTTGGCCACTCCCGCCAGATGGACACGTTCGGGATCTACGCGCATCTGATTCATGGCGAGGATGTGCAGACTGCCGCAGACCTGGACAACGTTCTCAGCAGGGTTCTTGATCCGGAAAGTCTTGAGAAGTAACACATTTTGTAACACGTTTCTATTTCTCGCACCGTGTTTGCGGTTTCATTCCCGGAAAAGCAGATTTCAGAATTTGACGGGAATACGTTGAATGCTCATGCCGGTTTTCTTTTGAAAAAGTTCTGGACCGGGTTCGACCCCCGTCGGCGGCATGAAGAAAAGCACCTGAGAACGATGGTTCTTGGGTGCTTTTTTCATGCTTGTATTCCGGAAAGGGGATGATATGCACATGCTGCGGTCGAGCGGATGGAGAGGCTTTGCGGTCTGTTCACAGTTCATTCGGAAAAAGTGCTTTTTCTTTCCATGGTTTCATGCTATAATAAAAAACGATACGATCCGTGATCGTAACGGGGCAGGGGGCCGCTGGCCGTCCTGCCGGGGCAGTGCCCGCAAACTGCGGCGGGCGGGAAACAGAAAAAGAGAGGCGAATCGAGATGTTGGATATGATCAAATGCAGCACCGGCGGCGCATACTATGCCCGCGGCGAGTGGGTGCCGGCAGACGGCAACGCACCGGCAGCACTGGCCGCCAAGGGCTTTGATGCCGCTGCGGTGGAAAACGCCAAGACCGGTACCATGGCCTACAGCATTCTGCAGGCTCACAACACCAGCGGCGATGCCGAAAACCTGAAGATCAAGTTTGACGCCATGGCCAGCCATGACATCACCTTTGTGGGCATCATCCAGACGGCCCGCGCGTCCGGCCTGGAAAAGTTCCCCATCCCGTATGTGCTCACCAACTGCCACAACAGCCTGTGCGCCGTGGGCGGCACCATCAACGAGGATGACCACCGTTTCGGCCTGTCGGCTGCCAAAAAGTACGGCGGCATCTTTGTGCCCCCGCATCTGGCTGTCATCCACCAGTACATGCGTGAAAAGTTTGCCGGCTGCGGCAAAATGATCCTTGGCTCGGACTCTCACACCCGCTACGGTGCACTGGGCACCATGGCCATCGGCGAGGGCGGCGGCGAGCTGGCAAAGCAGCTGCTGGGCCGCACCTACGATGTGGCCCGTCCGGGTGTGGTGGCCATTTACCTCACCGGCAGCCTGCCGGCCGGCTGCGGCCCCCACGATGTGGCCATTGCGCTGGTGGGCAAGCTGTTCAAGAGCGGCTATGTCAAGAACAAGGTCATGGAGTTCGTCGGCCCCGGCATTGCCTCCCTGCGGCAGGACACCCGCAACGCCATCGACGCCATGACCACCGAGACCACCTGCCTGTCCTCCATCTGGGAGACCGACGAGACCACGCAGAAGTTCCTTGCCGTGCACGGCCGTGCTGCGGATTACAAGAAGCTGGCTCCGGCAGACCTGGCCTACTATGACGGCGTTGTGGAAGTGGATCTGTCGGCCATCCGTCCGATGATCGCTCTGCCCATGCACCCCTCCAATGCCTTTACCATCGAAGAGCTGAACGCCAATCTGGAGGACATCCTGCACGCCTGCGAAGAGGATGTGCAGAAGCTCATCGGCCGCAAGGATGTGCACCTGGACCTGTGCGGCAAGATCGAGAACGGCAAGCTGCGGGTGGACCAGGGCGTGATCGCCGGTTGTGCAGGCGGTTTGTACGACAGCATCTATGAGGCGGCTTCCATCCTCAAAGGCCGCACCGGCGGCTGCGGCGACTACGCCCTCAGCGTGTACCCCGGCAGTCAGCCCATCATGATGGAACTGGTGCGCACCGGCGTGATCAGCGAACTGATGGCCAGCGGTGCCACCGTGCGCACGGCTTTCTGCGGCCCCTGCTTCGGCGCAGGCGATGTGCCCGCCAACGGGGCACTGTCCATCCGCCACACCACCCGCAACTTCCCCAGCCGCGAAGGCTCCAAACCCGGCAATGGCCAGCTGGCGGGTGTGGCCCTGATGGATGCCCGCAGCATTGCGGCCACCACGGCCAACGGCGGCATCCTGACCCCGGCCACCGACATCGACTACGATCCCACCGTGCCGGAGTACCAGTACGATCCTTCCAGCTACGACACCCGCGTGTATCAGGGCTTTGGCAAGGGCGACTACGACGCCCTGCTCAAGCTGGGCCCCAACATCAAGGACTGGCCGGAGATCGCACCGCTGGGCAACAACCTGCTGCTGAAGGTGGCGTCCTACATCACCGACCCTGTTACGACCACCGACGAGCTGATCCCCTCCGGTGAGACTTCCTCCTACCGCTCCAACCCCCTGGGGCTGGCCGAGTTCACCCTCAGCCGCAAGGACCCGGAGTATGTGGGCCGTGCCAAGGCCGTGCGTGCCGAAGAGGAAGCCCGCCGTGCCGGTACGGCAGACGACGCCCTGCTGGCAAAGGTGCACGTCGTGCCCGGCTGCGAGAACCTGACCTGGAACGACCTGCAGATCGCCTCCACCATCTTTGCAGTCAAGCCGGGCGACGGCTCCGCCCGTGAGCAGGCCGCCAGCTGCCAGCGTGTGCTGGGTGCCGGGGCCAACATCGTCACCGAGTATGCCACCAAGCGTTACCGCTCCAACCTGATCAACTGGGGCATGCTACCCCTGCAGCTGGCCGGGGCTACGCCCTTCGGGCTGGGGGATTACATCCTCATCCCCAATGTGCGTGAAGCGCTCAAGGGCGACCTGAAGGACATCAAGGCCTATGTGCTGGGGGATGAACCCAAGGCATTTGACCTCTACATGGCTCCGCTGACCGATGACGAGCGTCAGATCCTGGCCGACGGCTGCCTGATCAATTTCTACAAACATTAAAGAGGCGTTTCCATGTCCTGCGATCTTCACAACCATTCCACCTGTTCCGACGGCTCGGTGCCCATCCAGCGCCTGCCGGGCATCGCGGCCCGTACCGGGCTGCATGCCATTGCCATCTCCGACCACGACACCACCCTGAGTGCGGCGTACTGCTACGACCATCCCCGACAGGAGGGCGTGGAGCTGATCCCAGCGGTGGAGCTGACCGGTTACGATTTTGAGCGCCAGCACCGGGTGCATCTGCTGTGCTATTACCCCAACCTGGACTGTGTCCCGCTCCGGGAGCACTGCGAGATCATGAAGCAGCGGCGCAATGCCTGCGGCCTGCAGACGGTCCATGAGCTGGAGGCGATGTACCCGCAGTTCACCGAGGAGCTTGTCTGGGAGACGGCGGCCGAAAGCGGCGTGATCTACAAAAGCGGCATCATGCAGGTGCTGGGGGAGCTTGGCCTGAGTGACGGCAGCATTTACGGCGAGACCTACCACAAGCTGTTCGGCTGGAATCCCCGCGGCATCGTGCTGCACTCGCCGGAGTATCTGCCGGTGCGGGAAGTGCTGGCCACGGCCAAGGCCAGCGGTGGTGCAGTGGTGTTTGCGCATCCCACCGTCTACAAGAGCATGCCGCTGGTGCGCGAACTGGCGGCAGAAGGCGCCATCGACGGCATTGAGGTGGACCACCCCAGCAATAGCCCGGAGGACCGCGCGGAGTGCGTGCAGCTTTGCCGGGAATACGGCCTTGTGCCCACGGCCGGGACGGATTTCCATGGCCGCAACCACAAGGTCCCCCATCCCATCGGCACTTGTACCGCTCCGGACGAGACGGTCACCCGCCTGCAGGAGATCGCCCGCAAACGGGGCGGCGGCAATGGTACACGATAAAGACGGAAAAGGCTTTTCCTTTATAAGAAAGAGAGAGGAAGTTTGAAACCATGAGCAAGGAATTCAGCTTTGCAAACAAAGGCACCTGCTCCAAGCAGACCAATTTTGTCCTGAACGACGACCACACCATTGCGTCCATCGAGGTCATCGGCGGCTGCAACGGCAACCTGAAAGGCATCTGCCAGCTGGTCACCGGCATGAAGGCCGAGGACGTCATTGCACGTCTGGACGGTACGCTGTGCGGGTTCCGCAACACCAGCTGCCCGGACCAGATCGCACAGAACCTGAAGAAGGCTCTGGAAGAGATGAACTGACCGGAAACCGATCGAAACGTGGGCACCGCGCTTTGCAGAAATGCAGGGCGCGGTGTCTTTTTTTTGTGTACGGGAAAAGCGAAGAATACACAATATGCAATCAAATGAATAAGAATGCAATGATATGCAATTTTGATAAGTCGGACTTTTGAGAGAAAGGTGAGCGAAAGAACAAAAATGTGTTGCACTTCCCGGAAAACGCACTCGAAGTGCAACACGAGCGTAACGGGAAAAGGGGGCACTTCCGGATGTAGTTGCACTTGTGTTACGATTCTGAACGGACCGATTTTTGAATTTTTTGCATTTTTGTCCCGAAAAATTGCGCAAAACCCCTTGACGATGAGATGTTCTTGTGATACTCTTGTGACACAAGAGTTGCACTTGTGAAACGAACGAGTTGCAAAACGGATTTGCAACGCGCAACCGATCAAATGCAAAACGGCTTTTATACAAAAAGCTGTATCAGGAGGATGTCTTATGAAACTCGAAATGCGTACTGTTCAGAAGATCGCGGCAGCTGCTATGACGCTGGCTGTGATGTTTGGCTGCGCATCTCCGCTCAAGCCTCTGGCTGCGAGCGCTGCACAGAACACTGTGTCGGTTTCTGCGGACATCGACGAAGAAAACTCCTACATCAGCGCACAGGATCAGATGTACCAGAAGGATTTCCTGAAGCTCATCAACAAGGCCCGTGCAAAGGCCGGTCTGAACAGCGTGGAGCTGGGCGATGCCGCCCACAACGCCGCCGCTGCTGAGCGTGCCGAAGAGCTGGCTACCACGTATTCTTATGTGCGTCCCAACGGTCAGCGCGACTTCACCGTTTTTGCCGAGAACGGCATCGGCGATGTGTCCGTTGGCGAGAACTATCTGGCCGGCGTGTCCACTCCGGACTCCGCCATGGACCAGTGGATGAACCTCGATTTCGCCCGTGAGCGCATCCTGAATGTGGATGCCACCACCGTGAGTGTCGGCCACTATGAGGGCGGTGCCTACGGCAACTACTGGGTGCTGATCTTCTCTTACCCCGAAAACTCTCACACCGATGACTTCCGTCAGGAAGTGCTGGATCTGGTCAATGTCGAGCGTGCAAAGTACGGCCTGACCCCGCTGGTGATGGGCGATGCCAACCTGACCGCTGCCGCACAGAAGCGTGCCGAAGAGATCGCTACCGTCAACTCCCATACCCGTCCGGATGGCAGCAAGTGCTTCACCGTGCTCAAGGAGTACGGCGTGACCGCAGCTCCCACCGGTGAGAACGCCGCCTGGGGCAGCGTTTCTCCGCAGGAGGTCGTGGATGCCTGGATGCAGTCCGAAGGCCATCGTGCCAACATTCTGAACCCCGAAGCCCGTGCCATGGGCGTTGGCTACTACTACAACAGCAGCAGCACCTGGGGCCATCAGTGGATCCAGATCTTCACCAAGTGATATCCTCTTCATCATCATACCAAGATACCTTCTCCCTTTCTTGAAAAGTTGTGTGCGAGGAAAGCCCGGCAGCGAAAGCTGCCGGGCTTTTCACTTGCACAAATGGCGTTTTATGTTATACTGATTCTGAATAACACGCAGGAGGAACCATTGTGGAGGATTACCGGACCATCCGCGGTACGGCCGTGGGCGAATACGAAGAGAAGAAGAGCCGCTTCATTGCGCAGCTCTCCTTTGCGGACAGCGAGGAGGCCGCCGTGGCATTCCTGGAGCAGGTGCGCGCGGCCAACCGCACGGCGCGGCACAACGTGTATGCTTACCGGCTGCGGGAGGGAAATCGGGAACGCTACTCCGACGATGGCGAGCCGGCCAAAACGGCCGGGACCCCGGCACTGGAGGTGCTGCAGCACAGCGGCCTGACGGATCTGATCGTGGTGATCACCCGTTACTTCGGCGGGGTGCTGCTGGGCACCGGCGGGCTGGTGCGTGCGTACACCACGGCCACGGCCCGCGCGCTGGAAAATGCCGAGGTGGTCACGGTGCGCAGTGTGGTGGAGCTGCGCATGACGGTAGACTATTCTCTTTACGAGCGGGCATCCCTGCTCATCGACGCCGCCGGGGCAAAGCAGGCTGCGCCGGAGTTCACCGACCGGGTCACCCTGCGCTGGCAGATGCCGGAACACACCGAAGGTCCGCTGCTGGAACAGCTGCGGGAGCTGACCCGGGGCGGGGCGGAGACAGCAGTGTCTGAGCCATTCTACGCACCTTTTTAAAAATCAAGTGAATTTTAGGAGCTGACACAGAACTTCCCCCTTCGACAGGGCCGTTGTGCTACAATTGCCGCAGGCGCGGTGCGTGGGATCGGCTGCGCCGGGATTTCCGGTGGAAAGGGGGGAGAAGAACCAGAAAAAGGGAGGGGACCAGCATGGATGTGCGCCAGAGAACCGAAGAGATCGAACACCTGACCTTTGCACCGTGGGCGACCTTCAGCGATGCCAGCCGCGGCCGGGCGGTGCCGGAGCCGCAGGATCCGCTGCGCCCGGTGTTTCAGCGTGACCGCGACCGGGTGCTGCACTGCAAGGCGTTCCGCCGCCTGAAGCAAAAGACCCAGGTATTCCTGTCCCCGGAAGGGGACCTGTACCGCACCCGGCTGACCCATACGCTGGAGGTGTCGCAGATCGCCCGCACCATTGCCCGCGCCCTGCGCCTGAACGAGGACCTGACCGAGGCCATCAGCCTGGCCCATGACCTGGGCCACACGCCCTTTGGCCACGCCGGAGAACGGGCGCTCAACCAGCTCTGCCCGGGCGGGTTCAAGCATTATGTGCAGAGCCTGCGGGTGGTGGACAAGCTGGAAAAAGAGGGCAGGGGCCTCAACCTGAGCTGGGAAGTGCGCAACGGTATCGTGACCCACACCAAAGGCACCTGGGCTGCCACCCCGGAAGGGCGCATCGTACGCATGGCAGACCAGATCGCCTACGTCAACCACGACATCGAGGACGCCGTGCGCGCCGGTGTGCTGGACCCGGACATCCTGCCCAAAGACTGCACCGCGGTGCTGGGCACCACCAAATCCGCCCGCATCACGACCATGATCAACAGCATCCTGCGCAATAGCGACGGCAATGTACGGGTGGGTACGGAGGAGAATGAGGCCTTTCTGGCCCTGCGGGACTTCATGTACGCCACCGTCTATGTGGACAAAACCGCCAAACGCGAGGAACAAAAGGTGGACAAGGTGATCGGGGAGCTGTATGACTACTACCTGAACCACATCGACCGGATGTCCAATTTCTACGTTCAGCTGGCGTATCAGGAAGGCCGTGACCGCGCGGTGACCGACTACATCAGCGGTATGAGCGACGAGTTTGCCATCCGTACCTTTGAGGAGCTTTTTGTGCCGCAGAAGTGGCATGTTCTATAAACCGGAAAGGTCGTTTGAAAATCCATGATCCCACACGAATACATTGAGGAACTGACCCGCCGCACCGACATCGTGGAGTTGGTGGGCAGCTATGTGCAGCTCAAGCGCAAGGGGCGGCTGTACGGCGGGCTGTGCCCCTTCCACAGTGAAAAATCGCCCTCCTTTTACGTCTACCCGGACACCCAGAGCTTTTACTGCTTTGGTTGCGGGGCCGGCGGCGATGCCATTACCTTTGCCAAAAAGATCAACAGCATCGACTACCCGGAGGCCGTCAAGATGCTGGCGGCCCGGGCCGGGATGCCGGAGCCCCAGGAGGACGACAAGACCGGCAGGATGCGCAGCCGCATCCTGTCCATGAACAAGGAGGCGGCACGGTTTTTCCATGCCTGCCTCAACTCCACTGTGGAGGAGGCCCGGCAGGCCCGTGCCTACTGGCGACGGCGCGGCCTGGACGACAAGACCATCGTCCGGTTCGGGCTGGGCTATGCCCCCAACGACGGGCAGGCCCTGTATCAGTTTTTGCGCGACAAAGGCTACAACCAGCAGGAGCTGGATGCCAGCGGTCTGTTCAAGCGCAGCCCGTCCGGGCGGATCTACTGCCTGTTCTGGAAGCGGGTGATGACCCCCATTTTTGATCTGCGGGGCAACATCATTGCCTTTGGCGGCCGCGTGCTGGATGACTCCAAGCCCAAATACGTCAACAGCCCGGAAACGCTGGTCTACCACAAGTCGGACACGGTATTCGCGCTGCAGATCGCCAAGCGCAGTGCGTCCCGGCGGTTCGTGCTGTGCGAGGGCTATATGGACGTCATCAGCATGCAGCAGGCCGGCATCGACACAGCAGTGTGTGCCTGCGGCACGGCCCTGACCCCGGATCAGGTGCGGCTCATCAGCGAGTACGCGGACGAAGTCATCCTGAGCTACGACTCGGACGAGGCGGGCCAGAAAGCCACCCTGCGGTCGCTGGAGCTGTTCCGCAACAGCCCGGTCAAGGTGGGCGTGCTGCAGATCCCCGGTGCCAAGGACCCGGACGAGTACATCAAAAAGTATGGTGCCGAGCGCTTCAAGGCACTGCTGGACGGGGTGGGCAACGCCCTGGACTTCCGGCTGGGGCGGCTGAAGGACCAGTACGACCTGGCCCAGGACGCGCAGCGGCTGGAATACGTCAAGGAGGCGGTGGACCTGCTGGCCCAGCGGTCCAGCCCCACCGAGCAGGAGGTCTACGCCGGGCGGCTGGCAGAGGAGACCAACATCTCCAAAGCTGCCATCATGACCCAGCTGGGCACCGCCGTAAAAAAGGCAGGCAGCAAACGCCGCCGGGAGCATGACCGGCAGGTGCTGCGGTCCGGGGAGATGGACCAGATCAAGGTGTCCTACACCGCCGGAGGCAGCCAGGCCCTGGGCATCGTCAGTGCCCAGCAGCGGCTGCTGGCAGCCATCCTCCGGGAGCCCCGGTACCTGGACCTGGTCCAGGGCCAGCTGACGGCAGACCGATTCATCCAGCCCCAGCAAAAGGAGCTGTACCAGGCTATGGTGGACTGCCGCCAGCAGGGGGTGGACATCAGCCTGGCCACCCTCCGGGCCTTTGTCAGCGAGGAGGCTCTGAATGAACTGAGCCATCTTGCGGCACAATACAGCGATGTGAACTGTACACCGGATGACATCCGGCTGTATCTGGACCGCATTGCCCGGGGCATGCCCGTGGCAAGCAAGGCGGCCAGCATGACAAACGAGGAACTGAGCAGCTACTTCCAGTCGATGCGCGAAAAAAAGCAGGGGCTCGTGTGCGAAGAAGAATGAGGCCCGCTTTCCCCTCCGGCTGGAGCAGGAGAGGAAAGGAGCAGGAATCATGCAGAAATTGTCGCAGACCGAGGAACTGGCCCGGACGCTGGCGGCACACGCCCGGCGCAAGACCCTGACCCCGGACCAGATCAGTCGCGCCATGGACGAGGCGGACTATGATGTGGCCCGGCTGGATGAACTGTACGAAGCGCTGGAGGCCCGGGGTGTGCACATTGCCGAGGACGAGGAAGCGGAGCTTCCGCCGCTGGACGAAACGCAGCTTGGTCAGCTGGAACATGAACTCTCCGCCGAGGGCGTGGCGCTGGATGACCCAGTGCACACCTATTTAAAGGAGATCGGCCGGGTGCCGCTGCTTACGGCACAGCAGGAAGCAGACCTTGCCCGCGCCGCACAGGCCGGGGACGCCGACGCTCGCCGTGCTCTGAGC
>UMIM01018950.1_pt1 | contig 30900 bp, 26 predicted proteins | sample 1965831 | NCBI WGS metagenome assembly UMIM01 (sample SAMEA4836125, study PRJEB28245) | human gut metagenome | biome: gut microbiome; material: fecal sample | place: Denmark | collected 2008 | reverse complement strand
ATAACGAAAAAGAGGATGCATCATTTTGACACATCCTCATTATATGTTAATTGATGTATTTATTTGTTCGGTCTGAAGTTGGTACTTCTAGATAAAGTTGCTTTTTTGAGCAAGGCTTTTTCTTTTCCTGTCAACTCTCCAATGATTGCTTCAATCACGTAGTCTATGTTTTCAAACCCTTCTGCAGTATCCGTAATATGCATTACGTTTTTCCAACCATCAAGATTTTCCCAGCTTCCTGAGTTTGAACCACTTAATCCATTAGGAGCAAATAAAACCAGTCGTCTTCCCGATGGCATTCCATTCCATTGTGCTTCGAGTGCTTCCAAAGACCAAGTTGTCAAGTAAGGAGCATCTGTCCATAAGATGACTACTTGGCGATGATATCCGTCATCTACTCCCCAGTCTGTTTTTGAAAATGCTTTATGCAACGCTTCCAGTCCGCTTTCCGGCGTATCTCCACCACCATCTGCATACAGACTTTCTACGAATGCATTAAACTCTTCCCGTTGTGCAGGCATTGCATAAGTATCGCTTGTTTCCAACCATCTGCTACCATCTTCAAGGCTGTCTCTAAATGCAATAACCTGTGTATTCAAAGAAGAAAGTTTAATACCGCTTGCTATACATGCTTCGTTGAAGATGTCATAGAAACTCAAAGCATTGGATTTTACTGTGTAAATTAATCCTCCCATACTGCCTGTTACATCCATACACATTACCACGTCTACGTTCAGTCGGTTGTCTCCTGTGGTAAATTCTTTAGTTACAGAGTCGTATCCCACTTCTCCTTGCTCAATGGTTGTATCTTCGAATTTTAAATTACCATGGTCGGATGTGTTGAATTTGTAATAAGCACGATAGTAATAAGTCGTATTTGCTTTCAGTCCTCTGAAATCTACTTCGTAGCTTTTGTCTGTTTGTATTCCTGTGCCTTTGTATTCCGCGTCTTCTAGGGTTAGTTTATTCGGATCCTGGTCACACACAATACCATATTCTCCATATTCATTGAAATCGGAAGAGGGGTACCATATTGTACCACTAAGTGTACAGGAAGTTCCTCCTACTTTAAAGGTTGCCTTTCCTGTCCATATTGTAAGAACGGAATATACTTCTTCAATGGTTGTTTCATAGGTTCCTGTAATTTCTGCAGCAAACTCATAGACACCACTTTCATTTTTTCTTAGTTCGAGATCTGTTAAGTCACTGCTAATTTCTATGTGGAGCAGAAGTGTTTTGTTGAATGCTTCTACAATCGTATTGATATTAGGCAGACTGCTATGGCCTTCCACTAAATGAGTGAAATAGAACAAAATTCCTTGCAAATTATCTTCGTACTTATAAGATGTCACCATATCTTTCATTTCATTCAGTGAATAAGGAATGCTGTCTTGCATAATCATTTCACCTCCATTGTCGTATACTAATTCCAATATACTGTCATTGGGATAGCTGAAGTATAAAGTACCTTCATCTGATACAGCTTGAATAGGAAGTCCATCTGTTTTAGAAAGGAATAAATTGAGTTTTTTGTCTGCTGTAATCGACATAAAACTTAGGCAGGCATATCCTTCCTTTTCATCGGCGCGTGAGATGTCTTCATCTGTTGTTTCAGAACGATACAGGTAGTAACCTTGTGGGGTAATGTATGCTTCTTCCCATTCTCCAATACCTTCTGTGGTTTTGACGATTTTTTCCAATGCTGCAACAGGAGACAATGCTTCACTGTCGTCATTTTTACAAGAAGTCGTAATTCCCATTACTAATAAAAGAATCCAAAGCCAGACATTTTTTGTTCTCATAGTCGTATGTATTAAAATGAATTATTTTTTACAAAAATAAGCAATTGGAGCGAGGAACATAAAATAGAATATGCGTGTTCTTGACTAATTTGCTGAAATATGGGACTAGTAGATTTGAAAATATAACTATGTGGACAAAATATTTTTACACTGATAATAGATGTAGGCCTGTGATTTGACAAAAAAATAAGAGGCTGTCACTTCATCAATTTTTTTGAAGACAGCCTCTTGTTTGGAGGTGTATTATAAAATTATTTTATAATATCTTTCAGTTTAATACTTTGGAACGTCATGTGGGCCACGCTGCTCTCATACAATATGCCAATAGTTTCTTTATCAATCATGGTCAGGCAGGAATAACCCCAGTTATATCCTTCATCCAATAGTAACTGATGTTCCGGACTCCAGGTCTTTCCTCCGTCGAGACTGATTTTGATGGTCATGTCCTTTCGCGCGCTGGTTGAGTTGGGGTTGGAGAAAATCAGCAGGTCTTTCCCAAGCACGTTGTCTTTGGCTTTTACGCTAATCAGGCTGGCCATACATACAGGTTCTATCAGGGCTGTACGTGAGGATTCATGCTCCTTCCATGTCTTGCCTAAATCCTGTGTGGTGTATACCGCCCGGCTTCCTCCCCGGTTGTCACGCATGTTCAGCATGAGGGTGCCAGGTTCGAGTTCAGCCACCTGCGCTTCTGTGGTATTGGTACGTGCATGGTGGTGGATAGTCCAGGTCTTTCCATGGTCTTTGCTATACATGATGCCTGCATTCGGAATACGGGTCTTGTCGATGAACTGGATAGGGAACACCAAGGTACCGTCTTCCATGGTGATGCCTCGTCCCGGTCCTTGAAGCAGGAAGTACCATTCCGGAAGCTTCACCTGTTCGGTGATGTTGATGGGTTCAGACCAGGTCTTTCCATCGTCTGTACTTTTGGCAAGTACCAGCTGGGCTGTGTGGTTCAAGTCCATGCCTTGGTGAGAACTCCACCAGGCTCGTTGGTTACCCATCCCGTGCGTCCAGGCTGCTACAATCCATACTGTATTTGTCTTGGTGTCTACTAATATGGAAGGGTCACCTACACCGTTCTGAGCCGATGGAAGTCCTCCATATTCTTTAAAGGACAGAGGCAGGCGCATCTTTTCCCAAGTCTTTCCACCGTCTGTACTACGGCTGAGGCCGATGTCGATGTGTTCTTGCAAATCTACGCTGCTGTTGTAGCGTACATCGTATACGCTCAGAAGAGTGCCTTTGTTGGTCGTAACCAAACCGGGGATACGGAAAGCGGCAGAACCGTCGTCACCGGCGTGACGTACGCCGATTCCCATTCTCTGAATCACTTTCTGTCCTGCCACGTTCTTGGTGGGCAGGATTTTCCCGTCAGCTTTCACTTGAGCGATTTCTGCAGAAATTTTGGTCTGCAGGGAGGCCGTAGGTTGCATTTCGATGCTGATCCAGAAGAAATTGTATCCGGGAAACAAGTTTTGCTTGCCTTCCAGTGTAAGGGTGTTGGTCTTAGGGGTTGCTTCCGCTTTTTTGATGGAATAAGAAGGATTTGCCGACAAGGTCTGGCCAGGGGTATGGCTGGAAATGTATTCCACCGGAGCAAATCGTTTTTTTCCTCTATCCTGGGGAGCATCTGTTCCTCCATAATATAACTTGACGGCTTTTATCTGTGAAAGCGGCACATTTTTGTCAAAAGTAAGGGTGACATTTTCCAGTGTCTGGGTCTCTTTTGCGTCAAGACGCAGGTAAGCCAGCACATTGTCATGCCGTTCTATCAGGATGGGTACCTGTGGGGTTTTTACAAATACCGTGTCTGCAGCCTGCAGCCCGATAGACATCATTCCGATACATAAGGAAAGTAATTTTCTCATAAATAGGGTTGTAGGTTAGATTTTTACTTTAGCGATTAGTTTTCTAATTTTCCCTTCTCCGATGACCGGAGCGTGGGGATCTTCCGGATAGACAATCAGGAACTGTCCCGGAAGTAAGTCTACGAAAGAGGTGGGAGTGTCTGTATAAAGGGCGCAATCTCCTTCTTCCTGATAAGCTTGTTTCAGCTGGTTGACATCTTCGATTGCTTTCCAGCCGATACGTTCTTTTCCTTCCAGCAGGATGTGTATGTCAATGTAGTTACGGTGCACTTCGAGCACCTGTTCGGATGCCTTTACACACGTAGGGTTCACATTGTTGATGAACAGGTTGTTGCCGTCCAGTTCGATTCTTCCGCATGGAGTATGCAGAAGGTCATGACTTTTCACATAATCGAACAACTGTTTGAACAAAGGGTGCAGTGGTTCGATTCGGGCACTATGTTGTAAATTGGAAACAATCATATTTTCAAAGTTTTATTATTCCATATTGTCTGTTTTGGGGCGCAGGAAGTACAATTGCACGCAGAGAGCGACCGCTACCACAATGGCCAGCATGGCAAAACCGGCTCCCAGGCTGCCGTTGTCTCCCCAACGGCCCAGCAGATGCGTAATGAAAGCACCGGCAGAGACTCCCACCATATTCATCACTCCGTATGCAGTGGCTCTTTGTTTGGACGATACGAACTGGCAGAGGATAGGCATGTTGTTGGTGTCGAAGATGCCATATCCGATACCGAACAGCAGTCCGGCACCTACTACTGCCACCAGATTATGTCCAAAGCCTAATAAAAGCAAGGAAGGAATGGTCAGTCCCAAACCGATGGCTCCGGTATATACGCGTCCGCGCAAGTTCTTTTGTACCCACCAGTCGGATAACGGACCGCCGATGATGACACCGATGAAGGAAGATACGGCAATCGTAATGGTAGAGATAGGGCCAGCCTGTGACATTGGTAGATTCAGGTTTTCGGCAAACAAGGTCGGGAGCCAGTTTTTGGTAGCCCATCCGGGAAGGCTTGGAGCGGCAAAATAGAGCAAGATTACCCAGAAAGCCACATTGGTCAGCAAGGATTTCAGACTGGTGAATACGCTCTCCTTTTTTTTATGAGGTGGAGCTTGCAATTTTTCTGTGGGGATGGATTCCGTCTTCTTATCGTGTAAGAATAACATCAGAATCACGGCGTAGACGATTCCGATGATACCGAACCAATGGAAGGTGGTATGCCAGGAGACAGCCGCAGCTACGGTAGCTCCGAATCCTCCGATGGCCTGGCCTGTGTACAGACCGGTCATGTGGATGCCTACAGCCAAAGAACGAGATTTTCCGGTGTGGTAGTCTGCAATCAGGGAAAGTCCGGCGGGGATGTAAAGCGCTTCGCTCACTCCCATCAAGGCGCGCAGCCAGACAATCTGGTTGAAGGTATCAGCCACCCCCATCAGGTAGGTGACGGAAGACCATACGAACAAACTTCCTACAATCAGCCATTTGCGGTTCAAACGGTCGGCAATGACACCCGAAACCGGACTCATCAATGCATAAATCCAGAGAAAAATCGCCATCAGACGACCGAAGTTAGTAGCCGATTGCAGTTCTGTGATATCCATCTGCATGGCCTCTTTCATGGTGCTGAGCATTTGGCGGTCCATATAGTTGAGCAATGCCACGCCCCACAGCAGTCCTACTACAATCCAAGGATAAATCTTAGAGTTTTTCATATATTATGATTATTCAGTTAGCAATGGTACTTGCCGGGTTATTCTCCGGCAAGTATTTCTTTACATAAAGTGTATCCCTTGACCATCATTCTTGGAATATGGAAAGGACCTTTGAACAAATTACCTTTTGCGGGTTGGGCTACTGTGCCGTCGCGGTGCAGGTATCCATACCATTCGCCGAACTCATTGTCGGGAAAATGGGCATACGTCCACTCACTGATTTGTTTGTGGCGCTTCAGGTACTTTTCGTCTTTGGTCAGCTTATAGGCATACAGGTTGGCGATGATGGCTTCGGTTTGCGGCCACCAGAATTTCATGTCCTGTGAATAGTCTTGAGGAGGCAGGTTCTTGCAGTCCTTGAAGTTGATGATACCTCCATACTGCTTGTCCCATCCCCATTCCCACGACCAGTCGAGAATGGTTAGCGCCATGTCGATGAGCTCTTTGTTGCCGCCCATGTTGCGGGCTACGTCGAACAGGAACCAAGACGTCTCGATGCAATGTCCCGGATTGATGGTACGTCCGTTCATGGTGTCGATGAATTCTCCTTTAGGGCCTACCATTTCAAGTAAAGCCTTGAATTCCGGGTGCATGAAGTAATTTTTCAACGCATGGATGGATTCTTCAATCTGGGCATCCAGTTCCGGGTCGGAAATCACTTGCTTGATGCAGGAAGCCACGTTGACCATAATCATGGTGATGGAATGGCCCTGTGCCTGGAGAGTCGGAAGGTATTTCGGTTCCAGAATGCCCGGTGTGCTCAGGAAATGACGCATCCGCTTGAACAGGTCGAGTGCTTTTTTTGCATATTCCTGGTTGCCGGTAGCCAGCGCATATTCCGACATGGCGATGGCAGCGAAACTTTCAGAAAAGACATATCTTCTTTTCCGGAGCGGTGTGCCGTCGGCCATGACTTCGAAATACATTCTTCCGTCTGTATCGAAACAGTGGTTTTCAATGAAATCCAGCGTCAGTTTGGCTGCTTCCAGCCATTCCGGGTTCTTTTCCACATGATTGTAGGCAAAAGAGCAGATAAAGGCAAAACGTCCCTGGAACCACACCGACTTGGTGGTGTCGAACAGCTGTCCGTCGCGTGCCACGCAGGTATATACACCTCCGTGTTTCTTGTCGAGACCATATTTCAGCCAGAAAGGCATGATGTTGTGGGTGAGATCCTCTTTGTAGTTCTCAGCCCAGTATTTTGCGTAGGTATCTATGCACATCATAAGGCCGATGTTTAGAATTTGTTGCAACGGTCAAAAAAATTGATAGCTTCCAGTTCTGCCTTCATGCGGGCTTCTTCTTCGTCGGTCATGTTCTGGAACGGCGTACGGTTCTTGCCCAGATCCAGTCCAATCAGTTTCATGATACGCTTTCCGGCTACGATGTTGCCGCGGTAGTGACAGATTACGTTGATGACATCCTGTGAGAAGTTTTGCAATTCGCGAGCCTTTTCAATGTCGCCAGCTTTCCATGCGTCGAGGATACCTACCAGGTTGATACCATTGTAGTTGGTCGTTCCACCGATACCGCCCTGTGCGCCACCCATGGCCAGTGACGGAAGGATGGTTTCATCTTGTCCGTGCAGCATGTCGAACTTGCCGTTCTTGTACAAGCGGCACTGATTGTATTCGTAAATGCTTTCGTACGTATATTTGATACCGGCAAAGTTTGGAATACGTCCGTCTACCGCTTTCAGCAGTTCCACCATCGGCAGGTAGGCGCCGTTGAATGCCGGAATGTGGTAATAATAGAATGGAAGATTCGGCGCTCCAGCTGCGATTTCTTCGCAGTATTTCACCAGTTCTTCGATACGGCCGATTTTTGGGAAAGGAGGAGCCATGGCACCGATACCCCATGCGCCGATTTTCTGGGCATGTTCGGCCAGCATCTTGCTTGCCTTTACGCAGCAGCTTCCCACGTGCACAATCACCTTGAAGCCTTCGGGAGCCACTTTAATCCAGCGTTCAGCCAGTTTCATGCGCTCTTCTTCCGTCAGCATGTAGCCTTCACCGGATGAACCGTTGATGAACACGCCTTTCAGGCCGTTTTTTGCCAGCATGGCCGCATACGCAGCAATGGGTTCATAGTTTACTTCCCCATTTTCGTAAAATGGAGTAAACGGAGCATCAATTAAGCCAATAATTTTTTCCATAATATTATATTTAATAAATTGATTTATTTAATATCGACAAAAATAATGATATAATTTTTATATGACAAGGTTTTTGCTCCTATTTTGAAAAATCTTTTTCTTTTTTAAGGGGGTAAACAGTGATTTTTGGTGTACGTATACCTGGTTTAATTTCCCCGCATACCATATATAAGGATTTTTGATGATAGAGAAGAATCCCTCCAGCACGTGCCATTCCTGGAACATTGGGATGTATTGTCCATTTTTTCTTTTGAGTATCAAAGAACAAGAGGTCATCGTTAAATTTATACCATTCCGGTTCGTGCGTCAAATAATCTGAACCAGCTTTCCCCTCGATGGCTTTTTTAAACAAGTTGTAATTAACACCTCCGGTGAGGATGAGTGTATTGGAAAGCTGGGTTCCACTTCCTCCTGCCATGCATCGTTTTTCTCCTGTGGTTTCATGTGGAAGAAGGGTCTCGTGCTGCCAACGATTCGTTTTTGGATCATATTGAAGGATATCCTCTGAAAGAATGCTTTCTTTCTGTGGGGCAGGTGATTGGAATCCTCCTATTAAGTAAAGAAAACGGTTGTCATGGACCAAGATGGGTTGTATTCTGTGTGGGCCTGGAAATGAGGCCAGTTTTTGCCATGTTCCCTTATTTTTCAAGTCCAGCTTGTACAACGAGTTTTTTCCATGTTGTTGGTTTCCTCCTGTGACAAAAATGCATTCATTTAGAATGGTGGCTGATGCATTGTCGATAGTTTCTGGAAGGGAAGGGAGTGTATGATAGGTAAAATTTCCGGTAGAGCAATTTCTTTCTATGCGGAAAACTTGTGTCAGGCAAGAGTCTGAGTTAAGTCCACCGATACAAACTAATCCGTGTGATGTTTCTACGGTACAGTTGTATGCCATTGGTTGTGGAAGGTCTGGCAATGAAATCCATTGAGGGGTGCTGGCCTGGGTGTCCAAGGCGTAGCATTGGGCATAATAGGCTTTACTTCCTCCTTCTGCTGCAGGGATTGTCGGAAAATTGCATCCTCCTCCTACAATCAGCCAGTCCCCGATAAAACCTGCCAGAGGTGCTGATATGCCTTTCTTAACAGGGAAATCGGGAATTTTGTCGGTAGTTTGTGAAGAGGAGTGTGTGGTGGCAGATAGCAGGAAGCATACTGTAAGACTCCAAATGAACAGCTTTCTTTTCATTATTATTGGGGTTAAAAGGTTAAAAATCTGTTTGCTAAAATAAGTATAATATTTAAGTTGTGACGCGTTTCATTAAAAAAACTTAGAGGTGCAGATGAAATAATTAATACTTTACTTTTATTGTTTTGTTTGACCAATTTTTTTATTTTAGCACCCGGATTTGTGAGGTGAAATTTTTTATTGCTTCGTTTGTAGTGAGACCTGAAAATTGAGGAACATTTAGATAGAAATATGGGGTTAGGTACACGGATGTCGGAGTTCAAATAAAAAATGTAGTTATGAGACATAAATTAATAGAAGAAATGGAAAGTGGAACAAAAGGAATGATAACTCAAAAGCGTATCATTACTTATTTAATGCATAATCATTCTTCTACAATTCCTGATTTGGCGAAAGATATAGACTTGAGTATTCCTACGGTTACAAAGTTCGTGATGGAGCTGGTGGAAGAGGGATATATTGTCAATTATGGGAAACAGGAGACGAGTGAAGGAAGGCCCCCTAATTTGTATGGACTGAATCCGGATTCTGCTTATATGGTGGGAGTCGATATAAAAGCTTCTTGCCTGAATATAGGCTTGATGAATTTTACCGGTGACATGATAGACATTCAGATGGGAATAAAGTGTCGTCTGGAAAATACGCTCGAAGGCTTGGAAGAGCTGACCTGTCACATTTGTAATTTTGTGGAAAAACATCAGAATATCCGTGAAAAGATACTTCAGGTAGGAGTAAATATTTCGGGTCGTGTGAATCCGGAAGAAGGTTATAGCTTCAGCATGTTTAACTTTGAGGAACGTCCGCTGGCCGAAATTCTTACTGAAAAAATCGGTATTCCGGTGAGCATCGACAATGATACCCGTGCCATGGCTTATGGCGAGTTGCTGAAAGGGGTGGTGAAAGGAGAAAAAGATGTGGTGTTCATCAATCTCAGCTGGGGACTTGGTTCGGCTTTTATCATTGACGGGAAAATCTATACGGGTCGTTCGGGCTTCTCGGGAGAATTTGGTCATTTCAATGTGTTTGACAATGAAATCATCTGCCGTTGCGGGAAAAAAGGATGTCTGGAAACCGAGGTTTCCGGCTCGGCCCTGCATCGGATTCTTTGTGAGCGGGTAAAGAACGGACAGACTTCCATTCTTTCCAAGCGAATTCTTACAGGGGACGCTCCGCTTACGCTGGAAGAGATTGTGGAGGCCACTAATAGGGAAGATATCCTGTGTATTGAATTGGTGGAAGAAATCGGACGCAAACTGGGGCGTTATCTTGCAGGGCTGATTAATCTGTTCAATCCGGAACTGGTGGTCATCGGCGGAACGCTGGCGTTGACGGAAGATTATATTTTGCAACCCATCAAGACGGCAATCCGCAAATACTCCTTGAATCTGGTAAGTAAAGATTCTGCGGTGGTCTTGTCGAAGTTGCAGGCAAAAGCAGGAGTGGTAGGCGCCTGTCTGTTATCCAGAAGCAAATTGTTTGAATGGTAAATTATAGAAATAGGTGAGCCTGTCAGGAATGATTCATTTCAGACAGGCTTGTTTTTGTGCATACCTTTATTTTTTCTATTCTTCCGCCCGATATTCCAGTATGTCCCCCGGCTGGCAGTCCAGTTCCTTGCAGATAGCCTCCAAGGTGGAGAAGCGTATGGCCTTGGCCTTTCCTGTTTTCAGAATGGAGAGATTTGCCGGTGTCAGGTCAATCCGTTCGGCAAGCTCTCCCAGCGAAACTTTCCGTTTCGCCATCATCACATCTAGATTTACGATAATCGGCATAGTTAGTAGTTGGGTTAAATAGTTAAATCTTGTTCTTCCTGCATCTGGATACCTATCTCAAACAACAAGGAGACCAGCACGAAAACGGCTCCTATCACAATCAGCAGGATGCTGTTCTGATGGAATGTGTCTATTGGGGTGAGATTGACGATGACATTCATCAGTACTCCCGAAAGCATTGTGGAGATTCCGATGGCTGACAAAATCCGTTGGTTGACGCGACAGAATACTTTTCCTTTTTTCACGTTGCGTGCCATGAAATAGGTCAGCAGGCCGATAAAGAAAATGGCATAACACTCAATGGTTTGTACCAACGCTTTCCATATAAAAGTATCGTTGTTGTCTTTTCCCATTTCATAACAGAGAGGCAATATCTGGCTAAAGCCGTAAGCAATGGATGCAAAAAGGCTGAGTACCGAAACAAAGTCGCAGTATTGCATCAGGCGCTTGTAGGATTGGGTTTTCATTGTTCGAGTGTTTAATTAAATGGTCAAATCGTTTTCTTCTTTCAGTCGCAGGCCGAGGGCAAAGATTTCAGCAGCCAGCAGGGCGATAAAACCTAAAATCAGTGTGGAGTCAGAAAAAGCCATCAGGGTGTTGAATTCGCTTCCTGCCAGTTCAATGGCCTGTGCAAACTGATGGTTTGAAATCCAGATACTGATATACCCAAGTACACACATCCCTACCATGCTCCAACCGATGCGGCGCAGGTGTTTTACGTTAATCCAGTCGAACACGATGTTCCGGTTGATGTGTATTATCAGCTTGCCGAAATAGACAACGACATAGATAAATCCAACGAGGACAATGAAACCGATGAATCCCTGTAATACACTGATGCCAAGACTAATATTGGTGTAAGGATATTCAATCAGTGCTGTCATAGGTTTGATGGCCAGTTGCTTGCCGTCTTTTAGGTTGGTGACCGTACCGGCTGTTTCCGTCAGGTCGGTGGGCAGAATGTGCACCGTTTTATATTGGGGAACGTCCATGATTTCTCCTTGAGCGGTTTTCATGCCGATTTCAATTCCGTTGATAAATATTTTTGCGACCATGTATACATTTCCGGAAACAGACAGCAGAAAAGCGGCAATCACGCATGCACAGAATATATTCAATTTCTTTTTCATAATGCAGATGAAAATTTTAAATGGTCAAATCATTTATTGTTTTCTAGTTCAATAACTTCTGCCTGGGCAGGCTGATGCCAGGAAGCCGGTTGCGGAACCAGCTTCTTTTGGATGAACAGTACGCAGAGGACGGTGAGGACAAATCCTCCGGCTGCCATGAGTGCTGCTCCGGTGGCTCCGTAAGTAGAAACCATGGTCGCATTCGGGTCGTCTGCCGATAAGAAAGCAATCACAGCCGTACCGTTGTTGACAAAGTGCATCAGGATGCCGGGGAGCAGGCTGCCCGTGCGGTAGTACATCCATCCCAGTGCCAGACCGGTGACAAAGGCGAAAGGTGCTTGTACCCAGTTGCCGTGTACCAGTCCGAAAATCAGAGAGGAAAGTACGATGGCCCAGGCTGGATGTTTCCACTTGCGGAGCAGATGTCCCTGAATGGCGCCGCGGAACAGCAGTTCCTCTACGAGAGGAGCCATGATGACGATGGCCACGATACCTAAGGGATGATGCATCATCATGTCAAAGGCAGCTTCCATATTGTTGGGCAGGTCGGCCAGTTCGTTGAAGTAGTTGGTCCATAAGCCCATCGCTAAAATAAATACCGCCGAAGTGACCAACAGTTTGGGTGAGCAGTGATATCCCCAAGTCTTCCGGTCCAGTCCCACATATTTGCCAGCCAGCAGATGGATGCCTAACGCAGCGGTAGAGAGTACCTGTGCCAGCATAATCAGGTTTGTATAAAGAGCATCGGGCGTCTTCGGCAATTCGAAGGTGTGGCGATACCACATGTATCCACAGATGGCTACCCCCATGAAAGCCAGTTGGTAAGCAAAGAAATACAGTAATAATTTGATGGTGCGTCCCATAATCGTGTACGTTTTAAAAAGTTTGTTTACTTGTTGGTTGAAAGTTTCTGAAGAACTGGACCTTCAGCGCCCCAGGTCAGCAGATAAGCCGGATTCCAGGCTTTTCGGTCCGCATCCCAGCGGTAAGCCTTTTTCTCGGTCAGGGTTCCCAGTGTGTCGTACCGGTATTCGTACTTCCACTTGGGAGTGAGTGTTTTGCCGTCTTCATTCAGGGTAGATACCGTCAAGCTCTGCTGGTTCTGTCCGTAAATGAAGGTTTCTTTTGCGTGTGCGTGTGTGGCTGTCAATGTCATCAGTGCAGCGGCTATTCCTGCTGCCAGTGTCTTTTTTGTGAATGTCTTTTTCATAACTGTACGTGTTTGTGTGTAAATAATAGTGTGTGTCGCTTGTATTCGATAAATATTTATCGTTTTTCGATATGCAAATGTAGGCGTTATTTTTGAACTACAAAAGAAAAACAGAAATATTTTATCGAAAAACGATATTTTTTTTCTTTTTTACGGGAAGGATGAGGTTTCAGAAACTGATGAGTTGTATAAATCGGGATAAGAGGAAGTTTTCCGGCTTAAAGGAGAGAATGCGGATGACAGGGGTTGAAATGTTGAAAATCGAAGGCTGTTAATGGAAAAATGAGGCAGTTGATTTTATGTTTCCCTTGTGGAAAATCTATGTTTCTCAGTACGGAAACGTACGTTTCGCGGTTGGAAAACGTATGTTTTTGCATTGGGAAACATAAAAAATGCTGATAAGTTTTCCTTTTAATGCCGTGTTAGATTTAAAATTAATACTTTTACGTTGTCTTTAGATGAAACTAAAATCTGTACTTACCATGAAAACTCGATTGAGAATATTTTGTGTAAGCTGTCTGGTAACCTTAGGGGCCGTACAACTTTCCGCACAAACTTATCACTGGATACATAGCAGTGAGAATGATACCTGGCAACAATCCACTGTCCGCTTGAAAAGCGAAGTAAATACCCTTCCAGATGTGTCTGTGGACGAAAAGGCTAAAATCGCCACGTTTAAGACTTGGGGAGTCACTTTCAATGAGCTTTGTTGGGATGCGCTGGGCGTGCTGACCCGTGAAGAGCAGGATGAAATCTTGAAGAAGGTATTTGCTCCGGATGGTGATTTGCGTATCGGGCGGGGACGGATTTCATTGGGTGCCAACGACTATGCCCGTTCCTGGTATAGCTGCGATGAAGTGGAAGGTGATTTTGAGTTACGCTACTTCAATATCGACCGGGATAAACAGGTGATTATTCCTTTCATCCGGGCGGCACAGAAATACAATCCGGCACTTACCTTTTGGGTTTCTCCCTGGTCTCCCCCCAGCTGGTTGAAAATAAATGGAGATTATCCGGTGTTGAGCAGTCCGGCCAACCATTTGTCGCCGAAGTTGGATTACCTGCTGTATGGAAATGTAGGTGGAACGACCGATCCGGACGAGATGAAGCTGGTGGGAGAACGTAAAGGAAAATTCCCCCGTCAGCTGGCTACTACCGACTATATGATACAAGACCCTCGCTATTTGCGGACGTATGCCAATTACTTCTGTAAGTTCATCGATGCCTACAAGGCAGAAGGCATTCCTATTGATATGGTGATGTATCAGAATGAGGCGTATAGCTATACTCCCTATCCCGGATGTGCATGGACGGCAGAAGGTACTATCCTCTTTAATCGGGATTACCTGGCTCCGGCACTGAAAAAGGCGCATCCCGAGGTGAAGTTGTATTTAGGCACACTGAATACGAACCGGCAGGATCATGTGGAGAAGATTCTTTCGGACAAACAGTTGCAGGCTTGTATTTCCGGGATGGGTTTTCAGTGGGAAGGACGCGAGATTCTGGCAGCCATCCGGCAGCAGCATCCCGACTGGAGTTACATTTGTTCCGAGAGTGAATGTGGCTGGGGAAGCTTCGACTGGAAGTCGGGCGAACACACTTTTGAACTAATCAATCATTATTTGGGAAATGGATGCAACGAGTATAACCTTTGGAATTTTATCCTTTCGGATAATGGAGAAAGCACTTGGGGATGGAAACAGAACGCCTTGATTCGGGTCGATTCAAAGACACGTACGTTTACGTATACGCCTGAATATTTTGCGGTGAAGCATTATGCTCATTACATCGCTTCCGGTTCGGAAGTACTGGCCTATAAGCCGGAGGGAGACGACAAGAAGCCGGTGCTAGTGGTAAGGACTCCGGCGAAGAAGTATGTAGTGATAGCTGGAAATTTCAAGGAAGAGTCACAAAAGCTGACCGTAAAGTTGGGTAAGCGGTATTTGGAGGTGGTGTTGGCTCCTCATTCCATGAATACGTTTGAAATGAAATAATACAGAAAGGCATTGAAAATTTGGAAGGCAAGATCATGAAACAGGTTATGGTGGGGAAGCACTTATTTATCGCAATTTTGTTGGGAATCATATTGTCAAGCAATACATATAAAAAGGAGTCTCCTTCTTTGGCGGGGATGACCGTAGAATTAGCCGAGACGCCTCTTGGCGTAGACACCCCCGCTCCGAGGTTTGGCTGGCAGCTGACGGCAGTTCCGAAGGAAAGAGGAATCTATCAGACGGCCTATCAGCTGATTGTGCAGGATGAGGCAGGAAAGCGGGTATGGGATTCCGGAAAGGTGACGGGAGATATCTCCCAGCATGTGGTGTACCAAGGAGAAGCTTTGCAGCCGACGACCCGTTATACGTGGCAGGTAAAGGTATGGAACAATCAGGGAAAGGTGCAGGAAGGAACGTCCTGGTTTGAAACCAGCCTGCTGACAGACCACGAGGCGAATGGCTGGCACGGAGCCCGCTGGATTGGGGGTGGCGACGAGGATATGGTACTTTATTCACCCTATCTGCCTGTGTTCCGCTTGGATTTTTCTTTCCGGATGAAGGAGCAGGCCGTATCCCGTAAGATAGCTTTTGTGTATGGAGCGAATGACGAGCGATTGATGGATGCAAACAAGAACCTGTATCATCTTTCCAACGGGAAGGATGCTTCTTACATCAAGGTGGAGTTCGACTTGACGCCGCTGAAAGGAGGCGGAAACGCATGGATACATCTTTATCGTGCGGGTTATCAGCCCGATGACAAGCCTTCCGTACCGTTGAAATCTTTTTTGATACCGAATGACGTGTTGAATGCCGGGAACCAGTATCAGGCGCATACTTTCTCTCTGTATTCCAACTTGGGTTTCACGACCCTGAAAAAAGGAGACGTGCAGTTGGGGGAAGTAAATGTGAATCCCTTGGGGCAGGGAGGCGACTTCATTGCCTTTCCCGTAGTGGGTGAGGTGGGCTTTGCCTTGGAGGATGCGAAGGCTTTTTCGGGTGTAAAGACGGATATCCGTAATTTCCGGAGTCCGGAAAACCGGTTGGCCTCCGTGAAGCTGGATGCGTCTCGATTGAAAGGAGTGAGGAAATGGTATGTGCAAGACCCGAGCCGTAACTCCATGCCGATGTTGCGTACGGAGTTTGCGACTTCCTCCAATAAAATCAAGAAAGCACGGCTGTATGTCACTTCCCGCGGTATTTATGAGATGTATCTCAACGGGCAGCGGGTAGGAAAGGATTATTTCAATCCGGGCGTAACGCAGTATAATAAGACACATCTGTATCAGGTGTACGACGTGACGCAGCTGGTACAGACAGGGAAGAATGCACTGGGTGCGGTGCTGGCCGAAGGCTGGTGGAACGGAGGTGCCACTTATGCCGGAGAAAACTGGAACTTCTTCGGCGACCGTCAGTCGTTGCTGGCCCAGCTGGTAGTGACGTACGAGGATGGACGGCAGCAGACGGTGGTCACTTCGCCGGACACATGGAAGTATTTCAATCAGGGACCGGTGGTGTATGGCAGTTTCTTTCAGGGAGAAGTCTATGATGCCCGGAAGGAACAGGCAATCGCCGGATGGTCTTGCCCGGGTTACGAAGATGCGGCGTGGAAACCGGCGGTGGAAGTGACGCTGGAAAATCATGTCAGTCAGGTGGGAGGAGGAAACGTGCCGAAAGTGAACGATTATTCGGCTTTTCACTTGAAGGCCCAGTATGGCCAGACGGTACGGGCCATTCAGCAACTGACGGCTCGGTCGGTGGAAGAAGTACGGCCGGGTATCTTCGTGTACGACATGGGACAAAACATGGTGGGAGTGCCTGAAATCACGCTCCACGGAATGGAAGCGGGCCGGGAAATCAATCTCCGTTATGCCGAAGTGAAATATCCGGACTTGCCGCGTTATGCCGGTAACGAGGGAATGATTATGCTCGAGAATATCCGTGCGGCAATGGCACAGGACAAATATATCACCAAGGGAGGGGAGGAAACGATTGCGCCGCGGTTCACTTATCATGGCTATCGGTATGTGGAGATTACGGGCATTGACAAGGCCTTGCCCTTGGAAAGTGTGAAGGGTACGGTGCTGAGCTCGATTGACGGGCTTGCTTCTCAGTATGAAACTTCGAACGAAAAAGTGAATCGGCTGTGGCACAACATCGTGTGGTCGACCTATGCCAACTTCTTCTCCATTCCGACCGACTGTCCGCAGCGGAACGAACGCTTGGGGTGGGCGGGAGATATCTCGGTCTTCTCCCGGACGGCGACTTACTTGGCCGATGTGCCGCAATTTCTTCGCCGTTATTTGCAGGCCATGCGCGATGTGCAGCGGGAAGACGGACGTTTCCCCGACGTAGCTCCGCTGGGTGTAGGCTTTGGGGGCTTGTTGTGGGGTAGTGCGGGCATCACGGTGCCTTGGGAAGTGTATCAGCAGTACGGCGACAAGAGTTTGCTGGCGGAACATTATGCGGCGATGGGCCGTTACATCGATTATATACTGGCAAAGACCATCAACCCGGAAACGGGTATCTTGGAGCAGGAGAAGGTGTGGGGAAATCTGGGCGACTGGCTGGGGCCGGAGGACAACAAGAACGACAAGACACTGATGTGGGAGGCTTATTTTTTGTACGACTTAGATATCATGGTGAAAGTGTCCAAGCTATTGGGCAAAGAAAGTGAGTCACGGAGGTATGCGGATTTGTATCGGAAGCGGAAGGATTTCTTCCTGCGTACGTATGTGGATAAAGCGACGGCCCGGACGGTTTCTTCCGGGGCCGACGGGCCTGAAAAAGGGAAACCGGTAGACATACAGACTTCGTACGTGCTGCCGCTGGCGTTCGGTCTTGTCCCGCCGGAGCTTCGGGAAGAGTTTGCGGCTCATCTTGCCCAAACGGTTCGGCGAGAAAATGTGGGTGACGACGGAAAGACGTATCCGGCTTATTCTCTGATGACGGGATTCATCGGGACGGCCTGGATTAGCAAGGCATTGTCGGACAATGGCTACGACGACGTGGCCTACAAGTTGTTGCAGCAGACCACCTATCCTTCGTGGCTGTATTCCGTGGAACAGGGGGCTACAACCATCTGGGAGCGGCTGAATTCTTATACTCATGTGGATGGGTTTGGGGAAAACAACCGGATGAACTCGTTCAATCATTATTCATTCGGGGCCGTAGGGGCCTGGATGTATGCCTATTCACTGGGGATTATGCGGGATGAGAATCATCCGGGATTCAAGCATTTTGTGTTGTCGCCGCGGGTGGACCCGACCGGACAGATGAGGTTTGCCCGTGGGTATTATGACTCCTTGTACGGTCGGATAGAAAGTGCATGGGAAGTGAAAGACGGGGAAGTGAGGTATTCATTCACTGTGCCGGCCAATACGAGTGCCACACTTTATTTGCCGGTTGCTTCGGCTGACAAGTTGACTGAAAACGGTCGTGTCTTGCAGGCAGGAAAAGAGGGTGTAAAAGAAGTGGTGTGGCAGGAGGGCATGCTCCGGGTGGAAGTGTTGTCGGGTACTTATCATTGGGTGGTGGCCCCCGCAGCCACTCTCGGTCAAAGAAATTGAGAGGAGTTATTCGTAAGATTTCTAAGAGCTTGTTCTTAAAACTATAAGTTGTTGCATAAAAATCTCCTGCTTTCAGTCCTAATATAGAGGCTAAAGCAGGAGATTTTTATTGTCACAACTCTATCTTGAGGACGATTGGGTTTCGTTGCTCCTTTTATCCTTTGTTTTCCTTGCTCTTCCGCTGTACGATGCGGGCACCGGCAGGTACACTTTCCGTCACCCAGATGTTACCGCCGATGGTGGCACCTTCGCCGATGGTGATACGTCCCAGGATGGTGGCGTTGGAATAGACAATCACATTGTCTTCCAGTATCGGGTGGCGGGGAATTCCTTTGATAGGATTCCCTTGCTCGTCGCAGGGGAAGCTCTTGGCTCCCAAGGTGACTCCCTGATACAGTTTCACGTGGTTACCGATGATGCAGGTCGCTCCGATGACCACACCTGTGCCGTGGTCAATAGTAAAGTGGTGTCCGATTTGGGCACCCGGATGGATGTCGATACCGGTTTCGGAATGGGCCATTTCGGTGATGATACGCGGGATGAGTGGTACGTTAAGCCGGTAAAGTTCGTGGGCAATCCGGTAGTTGGTCACGGCCCGGATGACCGGATAGCAACAGATGATTTCTCCGAAGCACGTGGCGGCAGGGTCACCGTAGTAGGCAGCCTCTACGTCCGTGGCCAGGATACGTCGGATTTCCGGCAGACGGCTGATGAATTCCGCTGCCAGTTGGGTTGCTGTGGCCCGGCAGGGAGATTGGCAGTCACATTGTCCTTCGTTTTCCACGCCGAAGCACAATCCGGCCTGTATTTGTTCAATCAGTAGGGAAAACAGCTCTTCGATGTTGACTCCGATGTGGTAGTTGATGGTCTGGCTGTTGATGGTTGAGTTTCCGAAATAGCCGGGAAACAGGATGGCGCGTGCCAGTTCCACAATCCGTTCCAGCGATTTTCCCGAAGGAAGCGGCTCTCCTTCCCGATGCTGATGGAACAGTCCCCGGTAGGATTGGTTATCGGAAAGTTCGTCAACGGCCTTAGTCAGTATATGCGTGTAATCAGTTGGGCTCATGGACATTTCATTTTGATAATGGACAAAAGTAATGATATTTTGTGAATCTTTTGTCGGATATCAAATAAAATGTACGTCTGTCAGGGGACTGATGCGGTATTGCTGGCTCGGGTCGTCACTTAAATCCTTCAGTTGGGTGCCGCTGGTTTGCCGGTAGAAAGCCGCATCGATTAACCAGGCTAGTTTGAAAGCCGCTTTTTCGTAGGATAATCCTTCAGGGCGGATGTTGGAAAGGCAATTCCTATCACTTTCCAATCGGCCTCGATAAGGTTGGTAAGTGATGTACACTCCCAAACTGTCGGGAGAGGAAAGTCCCGGACGTTCTCCAATCATCATGACCACCAGCTTACAGTGCATACGTTCGGCAATGTCGTCGCCCAAGGCCACCCGGCACTGGTTGGCCAATACGATGGGAGCAAGATGCAGTTTGAGTTCCTTGAGATAAGGAAGAAACTGGCTGATAAGCGGAACAGCCTGTTTGTGTACAGCCTTGGAAGAAAGTCCGTCGCCGATGACGATGAGAATATCCGTACCCGGATAGTTCAGTTGGGTCAGCCGGTCTTTGCTGTGCTCGTCCAATTGTCTTCCTAAATCGGGGCGGGCCAGGAAGGTCGGCCTGTCATGTGCCGCACTTTCCACGTACAGGCTTTTCAGTCCCAGTTCCTGCAGACGGAGACGGAGGTTCTCTCTGTCAAAAGGCGTCTGAATGGCATCTTTGGCTTTTGCATGTGCCATACTGAAGTTCAGGTAATCCTGGGTAAGCAGACTGCATCCTGTCCTTCCCAGGGCAATCCGGGCGTCGGTGAAATATTTCAGCCATTCCCATGAGGCCGTTTCTTTCACGTATTCTCCGGTGGTTTGCAACAGATTCTTATCCATAAGTTACCTCCATGTTTTCGATGCTTAATAATTGGTGTGTTTTATCGGCGGGCAGCATGTGTCCGTATTTGTCGGTCAGATTCATTTTCTGGAGCCATGCCTCAAATTCCGGAGCCGGTTTTTTATGGAAGAGGTTCCGGGCATAGAGTACGTCGTGATACGATGTACTTTGGTAGTTCAGCATGATGTCGTCGGCTCCCGGAATCCCCATGATGTAGTTGATGCCAGCTGCCGTAAGTAGGGTCAGCAGGGTATCCATGTCATCCTGGTCGGCCTCGGCATGGTTGGTGTAACAGATGTCGCAGCCCATGGGTACTCCCATCAGCTTGCCGCAGAAATGGTCCTCCAGTCCCGCACGGATAATTTGCTTTCCGTCGTACAGGTATTCGGGACCGATGAATCCCACCACGGTGTTGACCAGCAGCGGATGGTAGCGTCGGGCCACCGCATAACATCGGGCCTCACAAGTCTGTTCGTCTACTCCGAAGTTGGTATTGGAAGACAAGGCAGAACCTTGTCCGGTTTCGAAATACATACAATTGTCGCCAATCGTTCCCCGCTGCAGGGATTTTACCGCCTCGTATCCTTCGTCCAGCATCTTCAGATTGATGCCAAATCCGGCATTGGCGGCTTCCGTGCCGGCAATGCTTTGGAACAGCAGGTCTACCGGAGCCCCTTTTTCCATCATCTGCATGCAAGTGGTGATGTGGGTCAGGATGCAGCTCTGGGTAGGAATTTCGTATTGCTGGATAATCTCGTCGAGCATGTGGTTGAGTTGGATCAGGCCAGGCAGTGAATCACCTGCCGGATTGATACCGATGACCGCATCGCCGCACCCGTACATCAAGCCGTCGATGATGCTGGCGGCAATGCCTTTGAGGTCGTCGGTAGGATGGTTGGGCTGCAGGCGAGCCGACAGTCGTCCCGGAAGTCCTATCGTATTCCTGAACCGGGTAATTACCTGACACTTGCTGGCTGCGAGAATCAGGTCCTGGTTGCGCATGATTTTGCTGACAGCTGCTGCAATTTCAGGTGTAATGGCATTGGCTACCGTTCGTAAGGTATCGCCGGTAGTATGGTCATTGAGAATCCAGTTGCGGAAATCTCCTACAGTCAGGTGGCTGATGAGACGGAAGGCTTGCCGGTCGTGTGTGTCAAAGATGAGCCGGGTCACTTCATCCTTTTCGTAAGGGATGAGCGGTTCTTCCAGAAACCGGGCAAGGGGAACTTCCGCCAGGCACATCTGAGCTGCCACATGCTCTTCCATGCTGCGAGCCGCAATGCCGGCCAGTTCGTCGCCCGATCTGCGAGGGGTGGCCTTGGCCATCAGCTCCTTCAGGCTGTCAAACTTATAAGTCAGATGTCCTATATTGATTTTATACATATTGGGTGTGTTTGTGAAATTAATGCCTGATCATCGGGATAAGATAGATAATCAGTGAAATGATGGTTACGATAATGGTACACCATTTCCAAATAGCGTACTCTTTATCCATTTTTCTTTTTTCAGCAGCTGAAGGTTCTTCTATCTCTCCAATTTCTTCTTCCAGGGAAGGAATGACTTCCTTTTTGTGTTGTGTGTAGAAATACCAGAAGATGATGCAGAGTACGGAAAGGATGCCTGCCGTATATAAGGCAATTTTATCGGCAAAAAAGAGCATGAACAGGTAGACGAAAATGGTGATGTAACATCCCAAGATTCCATAAGGAGCCTTGTAGGGGCGTTTCATTTCCGGACACCGTCTTTTCAGTCCCATATAGGCCAGACAGCCAATCATGTAGCATACGGCCAGTGAAATCAATGAAACCGAGGCAATGTAGTTGATGGAGCCGGTCGCAATCAAAATAAAATTGATGACACCTACCAGCAGGATGGCCACGTGAGGGGTTTTGTATTTGGGGTGTACCTTGGCAAATACGGAAGGTAACGAATGGTCTTCTGCCATGGAGTAAATATAGCGAGCTGGGGCTGCAATGCCCGGGTTGATGGTCGACAAGTCTCCTCCGAAGGCGATGGCTACACAAAGAAGGATGATAGGACCTCCTACCAGACCGGCTGCTTTCAGACCTTCTGCATACGGAGCTGCCGCCGTGGCCAGTAAGCCATAAAAATCATGGGAAACCAATCCCACTAGGAACCACTGGAACAAAGCATTGACGGCAAATACCAGAAATACGGACAGCTTCAAAGCCCGTGGAAGAGTATATTGTGGATATTTGGTTTCTCCTCCTACCGATACGCAGGTTTCGAATCCGGTGTAACACCACCATACCAGGCCGAAGATGTACATGATTTCTTCAAACGGAGGCAGTTTGTCCATGCCGAATCCTCCGAAATACTCCAAGTGGATGTGGGGAATCATGTAGATGAACCAACAGATGGAGCAGGCCCAAAAGAAGAAAATGAAAATATTCTGAGCCTTACCCGACTGTTTGATACCAAAATAATTCAGTACCAGAAAGATGGCAACAAGAATACAGGCAATGATGCGTGGGTCGATACCTGCCATTGACACACCGAGTGATTCCATGAGAATGCTGAAGTAGTTGGCAAAGGCCAAAGTTTCTCCTGCTCCGATGGCCACTACGGAAACAATGTAATGCCATCCGGCCATGTTGGCCCACACCCGGTTGAGTCCTCTTTTAGCGAAGTTATAGGTTCCTCCTGCTTGGGGTAGTGCAGCCGACATCTCTCCATAAATGAGGCAGGGCCATATTGAGATAAGTAAAGCCACGAAAGTAAATCCAATAATCCAAGCCCCTACCAGACCGATTTGTGAAGAACCGCAGGTGAACAATCCAACTCCTACCACCGTTCCGATTGTCATACTGATAGACTCTTTGAGTCCCAGTACTCTGAGTAGTTTTTGTTTAGCCATAATTTTACGTTTTTGTTGTTTTGTATATCTTTTTGTTTTGTATTGCATTACAAAAGTATGCAATTTGATTTTGATGTGTTTTAAAACATATCAAAAAGAAAGTCTAAACTATTTGTTTGTTTCGTTGTGGTACTAATTTGTTTTTTTATAGTTTATAGTGTAATTAAATGTATTTGTTTTGTGATAATATGTTACTTTGATGGGCGTGTTGGAAGAATTTTGCGTGTATTTGTAGCAATAAAAAGGAGATAGAGTGAAATTAATTCTATAAATAAAATAAGGACCCTTTGAATAAAGTTCTATTTTTGTGGAAAAATCAGTGCAGTATGGTAGTGAACAAGAAAAATCCTTTTGCTTTCAAGGCGAAGCAGAGCCACAAGAAAAAGACAAGTGGAAAACGGGTCGGGAAATCCCGTCCGGAAAAAGCGAATAACCAGTTGAACCGCAGGGTGAAATAATAAGAATCCCCGTTCTTCTTGGCAAGACTGAGGTCTTTAAGAAGAACGGGGAGTTTTTTATGGGATAGAACGGATGTGGGTCCGTTATTCTTCAGCCAAAACAAAATCCAGCTGTTTCTTGGCCAGGTTGGCACGGGCCACTTTAATTTTAATAGGGTCACCGAGGCTGAACTTCTGGTGATGGCGTCGTCCGATGAGGCAGTAGTTCTTTTCATCGAACTCGTAGAAGTCGTTGCCCAAATCACGCATGGCAATCATGCCCTCGCATTTGTTTTCATTGATTTCTACGTAAAGGCCCCATTCCGTGACTCCGGAAATGACTCCATCGTAGACTTGTCCGATACGTTCGCCCATGAATTCCACTTGTTTGTATTTCACGGAAGCACGTTCCGCACTGGCGGCTGTCTGTTCCATGGCCGAACTGTGTTCGCACAAGGTTTCGTATTTGTCGGCCTGTGCACTCCGTCCTCCTGCCAGGTAGCGGGTGAGCAGACGATGTACCATCAGGTCCGGATAGCGGCGGATAGGAGAGGTGAAGTGGGTGTAATAATCAAATCCCAGTCCGTAGTGTCCGATGTTGTAGATGGAGTAACGGGCCTTCTGCATGGCACGCAAGGAAACTGTTTCTATCAGGTTCTGTTCCTTCTTGCCGTTGATTTCCGTGAGCAGGTGGTTGAGTGACTTGGAGACCTCCACCTTGCTGCCTCCCGTACGGATTTTGTAACCGAAGCGGGCGATGAACTGGTTCAGGTTGTCCAGCTTGTCGGGGTCCGGAAGGTCGTGGATACGATAAGGGAATACCTTCGGCTTCTTGTTCTTGGGTACCTTCCCGACGTATTCGGCCACGGTACGGTTGGCCAGCAGCATGAATTCCTCAATCAGCTTGTTGGCTTCCTTGGAAACCTTGAAATACACGCTGAGCGGTTTCCCGTTTTCGTCAATCTCGAATTTCACCTCGCAACGGTCGAAGTTGATGGAGCCGGCACTCATTCGTTTCTCTCGCAGAATCTGAGCCAGACGGTTCAGTTCCAGAATTTCTTCCTTATAGTCACCTTCTCCTGTTTCAATAATCTGTTGTGCTTCTTCGTATGTGAAGCGGCGGTTGGACTTGATGACGGTGTGGCGGATACGGAAATTCTTCACTTCGGCCTTGTCGTTCATGTCGAAGATGACAGAGTAAGCCAGCTTTTCCTCGTCCGGTCGCAGAGAGCAGATGAAGTTGCACAACCGTTCCGGCAGCATCGGGATGGTGCGGTCGACCAAATAGACGGAAGTGGCACGTTTCACAGCCTCCTTGTCGATGATGCTTCCTTCTTTCACATAATGCGAAACGTCGGCGATGTGTACACCTACCTCCCACAGTCCCGGTTTCAGGTTGCGGATAGACAGGGCATCGTCGAAGTCTTTGGCGTCTTTCGGGTCGATGGTGAAGGTCACCACGTCGCGGAAGTCCTCTCGTTCGGCATAGTCTTCTGGGGTGATTTCAGCCGACAGTTTTTCAGCAGCCGCTTCCACAGCTTGCGGATAAGTGTAAGGCAATCCGTATTCGGCCAGGATGGCATGCATTTCGGTGGTATTGTCGCCGGCTTTTCCCAAAATGTCAATCACTTCTCCAAACGGGTTCTTTGCCTCTTCCGGCCATTCGGTGATACGGACTACAGCTTTGTCGCCGTTCTTTCCGCCTTTCAGCTTGTCCTTTGGGATAAAGATGTCGTTGGCCAGTGTGTTGGCTTCTGTCAGCAGGAAGGCATAATTCTTGGAGACTTTCAATACGCCGACAAACGTTTCGTTGGCATGTTCCAAAATCTCGATTACCTGTCCTTCCAGCTGGCGCTTCTTGCATTTGGCACACAAGGACACTTTCACTTTGTCGTTGTTCATGGCGTGCGCGGAGTTACGTTCTGCAATGAAAATCGGTTCTCCGCCGTCGTCGGGGATAAACGAGTTCTTTCCGTTACTTTTCCTCTGGAAGGTACCGGTCAGAATCTGTCCTTTGTCATTGATTTTATAGCGCCCCTTTTCGATTTCAATCAGGAAATTGTCTTCCACCATTTCCTCTACGACATCGACACAGAGCATTTTTCCCGGATGGGTCGTGAGTTTTAGAGCTTGGAACAACTGCTTGAGGCTGAATGCTTCATTCGGCTTTGTGCGGAAATAGTTGAGCAGCATTTCTACGAGCTCTTTTTTCTTCAGGTGCTTTCCGCCTTTTTTCTCTTTTTTCTTTTTAGCCATGTTGTTTATAGTTTAGAGCCGGCTCCTCTCTTAGTAACCGGCATGTTCGATTATACAAAGAAAGCAAATTCCACGGAATAAACGCGGATTTTTCTGTTAAGATGCTGAAAAACTATTATCTTTGCCGCGTTCTTATTACAAAGTCTGATATGAATGAAGTTGAATCATCCGTCCGCGAGCATGAGATATACAAAGTGACCCTGGTAGGAAGCCTGGTGAACATTTTGCTGGTAGTCTGCAAGTTTGCGGCAGGTTTCTGGGGCAAGAGTGCGGCCATGATTGCCGATGCGGTCCATTCTTTGTCGGATTTGATTACGGATTTAATCGTAATCGTCTTTGTACGCATTTCCAGTAAGCCAGAAGACAAAGACCATGACTATGGGCATGGCAAGTATGAAACGCTGGCTACTCTACTGATTGGAGCGGCCCTGCTGGCTGTGGGCGTGGGCATTTGCTGGAGTGGAGTGGAGTCGATTGTACTCTTTTTCAGAGGAGAGACATTGCAGTCTCCCGGTTGGATTGCCCTGGTAGCAGCCATTGTATCCATTGTATCCAAGGAAATTTTGTTTCATTATACCCGTATTGTCGGGAAACGTTATAACAGTCCGGCGGTCATTGCCAATGCCTGGCATCACCGCAGCGATGCCTTTTCTTCCATCGGTACGGCTATCGGTATCGGAGGAGCCATTCTGTTGGGTGACAGCTGGCGGGTACTCGACCCGTTGGCGGCAGTGATTGTCAGTGTCTTTATTGTGCAGGTGGCTGTCAAGCAGCTCAAGTCGTGTGTGGACGAATTGCTGGAACGCTCGCTTCCGGACGATATTGAACAGGAAATCACCAAGATTGTCTTGTCGGAGGAAGGGGTGTCAGAACCTCATCATCTGCGTACCCGGCGGATAGGAAGTCATTATGCGATGGACATGCATGTACGCATGGATGGGAATATTCCATTGCATGAGGCACACGAGAAAGCGACCGCAGTGGAGCGTAAGTTAAGAGAAGCTTTCGGAGCAAATACGTATATCAGTATCCATGTCGAACCAGAAAAATAAGTGTATGGAGAAAAAGATATTGGTGACCGGTGCCAGTGGGTTTATTGGCAGTTTTCTGGTGGAAGGGGCCTTGGAACGGGGCTTTCAGGTATGGGCAGGCGTGCGGAAAACCAGCAGCCGGAAATATTTGCAGGATGCACGCATTCGTTTTGCGGTGTTGGATTTCACCGATTCCGACCGCTTGGCCGGACAGCTGGAGGAACAGAAACGCTTGTATGGGAAATGGGATTACATCATTCATTGTGCCGGGGTGACCAAATGCCTGGATAAGGCCGATTTTGAAATCGGAAATTACTGGGCTACGCGGCATTTTATCGAGACGCTGAAGCGCTTGGACATGCTTCCCGTGAACTTTATTTACATTAGTTCGTTAAGTATATTCGGACCGATACGTGAAAAAGATTACACTCCCATTTGCGAGGAAGATACGCCCCGCCCGAATACGGCGTATGGTCTGAGCAAACTTCATACAGAGGAATACCTGAAATCTTTGTCCGGTTTTCCGTATGTGATTTTCCGTCCTACCGGCGTGTACGGGCCTCGGGAGCGAGATTATTTCCTGATGGCCAAGTCTGTAAAGCAGCATGTGGATTTTGCGGCAGGCTTTAAGCGTCAGGACATCACGTTTGTTTTTGTGAAAGATTTGGTGCAGGCCATTTATCTGGCCATTGAAAAGAATGTCACCGGCCGGGCCTATTTCGTGAGTGACGGGAAAGTGTACAGTAGCCACACATTTTCCGATCTGATTCGGAGGGAGCTGGGCAATCCGTGGATGGTTCGTGTGGTGTGTCCGTTGTTTCTCTTGAAAGCCATCTCGTTTGTGGCAGAGAATATTGGGCGGTTGGCCCGGAAGACCAGTACATTGAACTGTGACAAGTATCGTATTATGAAGCAGCGGAACTGGAGGTGTGACATTTCCCCGCTGGAAAAAGAGTTGGGCTATGTGCCTGAATATCCGTTGGAGAGAGGTGTAAAAGAAATAATTGCCTGGTATAAGAAAGAAGGATGGCTATAGAACTGAAGTTATTTGAACGAGTAGAAAGTGGGAAGGGACTGTTTGCAGTAGAAAGCATCAGTTTGATTTATAATGCCCTGACCTCTATTTTGATTTTGTTGCTCTATCCCCGGATGGACCATCCCGGGACCATGTTGCTGGAACGTCTGGGTATTGTAGTACTGACGTTCGTACTGATTCATTTGTATCAGGCATTTCCCTGCCGGTTGACAGCTTTTGTCCGGATGGTGGTGCAGATGTCACTGCTGGCCTACTGGTATCCGGACACGTTTGAGTTCAACCGTCTGTTCCCGAACCTGGACTATCTGTTTGCTTCTGCCGAACAGACCATTTTCCATTGCCAGCCCTCCGTGGAATTCAGTAAGCTGTGTCCCTCGGTATGGTTCAGTGAGCCGTTCAATATGGGTTACTTCTTCTATTATCCCATGATGCTGATTGTGGTGGTGTATTACTTTCTGACCCGGTTTGAGTGGTTTGAGAAAATCTGTTTTGTGTTGGTCACCTCTTTCTTCATTTACTACCTGTTCTATATTCTGGTGCCGGTTGCAGGCCCGCAGTTTTATTTCCCGGCCATTGGGATGGACAAGGTGAATGCGTGTGACTTTACGCCCATCGGCGATTATTTCAACCACAATACGTTCTTGCTTCCGGGGCCCGGATATGAGCATGGATTCTTCTATAATCTGGTGGAGGCCTCTCAGGAAGTGGGCGAACGCCCTACCGCCGCTTTCCCCAGCTCGCATGTGGGTATCTCTACCATTGTGATGATTATGGCCTGGCGTGTGAACCGGAAGCTGGCTTATATCCTTTTCCCGTTCTATGTGTTGCTTTGCTGTGCCACGGTCTACATTCAGGCGCACTACCTGATTGATTCTCTCGTGGGATTGATTACCGCATTCTTCGTGTACCAGCTGGCTACGCTGATGTACAAGCGGTGGTTCATTTCGCCCGTTTTCAAGCGCATCATGTATTAAGGAAAAAGTCGGTAAGGAGTCTTATTCCTTACCGAATGTATTTTCAATGTGATCTAGGATGGTATTTAACTCCTGGAGTGTCTCTGCACGCAGCATGGCGATGCGGGTATCCTTGAAGTTGGGAATCCCTTTGAACAGCGGGGAGGCAGCCAGGTGGCGGCGCACGTGCAGAATACCTCTGCGTTCATCCAGCAGGTTCACACTGTCGAGTACTTCCTGTCGTAAGACATCCATCTGCCATTTGAAAGAAAGGGGTGGAAGTTCTTCTCCGGTCTCCAGATAATGCTTTACTTCCTTGAAAATCCAGGGACGTCCGAAACTGGCCCGTCCAATCATGATGGCATCCACGCCGTAGCGGTCGAAACATTCTTTGGCACGTTGAGGGGTGGTGATGTCGCCATTGCCAATGATAGGGATGTGCATTCTCGGATTCTTCTTGACTTCACCGATGAGTGTCCAGTCGGCTTCTCCCGTATACATTTGGGCACGGGTACGTCCGTGGATGGTCAGGGCCTCAATGCCGCAATCCTGCAACTGTTCCGCCAGTTCCACGATAATCTTGTGCTCCGCATCCCATCCCAAGCGAGTTTTTACGGTGACCGGAATCTTGACGGCATCGACCACGGCACGGGTGATTTCCAGCATCTTGGGTACGTTCTGCAACAGTCCCGAACCAGCTCCCTTGCCGGCCACTCGTTTCACCGGACATCCGAAGTTCAGGTCCAGAATGTCAGGCTGTGCCTGTTCCACGATGCGGGCTGCTTCCACCATCGTATCGGTATCTTTTCCGTAAATTTGGATGGCTACCGGGCGTTCCTTTTCGCTGATGTTCAGTTTCAACATCGTTTTTCCCACCGAACGGATCAACGCATCGCTCGACACGAACTCCGTGTACACCATGTCGGCACCGAACTGCTTGCACATGAGGCGGAAAGCAGGGTCGGTGACATCTTCCATCGGGGCCAGCAACACTGGCTTTTCTCCTAAATCTATGTTCCTAATTTTCATTGGCTTGATATTGTCGCGCAAAGGTAGTGAAATTTTATTATATCCCGAAAAAACGCTACCTTTGCGCGGTAATATCATAATAGTGGAAATGAGTTATACAATCAAAGACTTTGAAATCATGGCACCTGTTGGCTCGCGTGAGTCGTTGGCAGCTGCCCTTCATGCCGGAGCTGATTCCATCTATTTCGGCATTGAGAGTTTGAACATGCGTGCGCGCTCGGCAAGCACTTTTACCATAGAAGACTTGCGTGAAATCGCCAAGGTGTGCGAGGAACACGGGGTGAAGAGTTACCTGACCATCAATACCATCATTTACGACGAGGATATTGAACTGATGCGTAAGATTGTGGATGCGGCCAAGGAAGCCGGCATCAGTGCCGTCATTGCCGCCGATGTGGCTGTGATGGCTTACTGTAACGAAGTGGGCCAGGAGGTGCATCTTTCTACCCAGTTGAACATCAGCAACGCGGAAGCGCTGAAGTTCTATTCCCGCTTTGCCGACGTGGTGGTGCTGGCCCGCGAATTGAACCTCAAGCAGGTGCGCAAGATATACGATGCTATTCAGGAGCAGCAGATCAAGGGCCCGATGGGTGAGCTGGTACGTATCGAAATGTTCTGTCACGGTGCCTTGTGCATGGCGGTTTCCGGAAAATGCTATCTGAGCCTGAACGAACAGAATGCATCGGCCAACCGAGGTGCCTGCATGCAGGTATGCCGCCGGGCTTACATCGTGAAAGACAAGGAAAGCGATATCGAGCTGGAAGTGGACAACCAGTACATCATGTCGCCGAAAGATTTGAAGACCATTCATTTCATGGACGAGATGATTGAAGCCGGTGTCCGGGTGTTCAAGATTGAAGGCCGTGCCCGTGGTCCTGAGTATGTGCGTACCGTGGTGGAATGTTACAAGGAAGCCATCCAGTCGTATC
>UMIM01029586.1_pt1 | contig 32436 bp, 27 predicted proteins | sample 1965831 | NCBI WGS metagenome assembly UMIM01 (sample SAMEA4836125, study PRJEB28245) | human gut metagenome | biome: gut microbiome; material: fecal sample | place: Denmark | collected 2008 | reverse complement strand
CCGGCCCCGCCGCCGCCATCGGCCGCGAACGCGCCGGCGACCGGCGTGCACAGGGTCGCCGCGGCGACCATCGCGGCCAGAGCGGCTTTGCCCCATTTCTTGTTCTTGTTGGTGGAACCCAATGTTCCTTCTCCTTTCAGAGATTTCTGCCTGCAGATTCATCCCCCGCCTATGCGGGCCGGGGATGGGACGGCGTGGGATGCATCCCACGTTCCCGTCCTGCCGCGCGGCCGGACGGGGGCCCGTCCGAGTTTCAAGACAACCATGGTTCGGACGGGCAAACGGTGCACCATGTCTACAAGTTTTCCGCGTGACGAAATGTCCAAGAGACAGGAAAGCCCCGTCCGAGTGGACGGGGCCATGCGAAAAGAAACAGAGGAAACGAATCATCCGATAGGGCAGAAACCACCGGAAGCACAAGAAGAATTTGTCGTGTGCTGATTAAAGAACGGATCCTGAGTAATGTCATAATCATCTGAACCGTTGGATGGCGTGGAACTTCCGCTTGACGAGCTACCCGAATACGATTGGCCTCCGGTGGAACCGGAGCCACCGGAACCGGCGGACCAGCCGCCGGACGAATACGAACGGTTCGAACCCGAACCGGATGACGGGTACGAACGCTGCTGTGACTGCTGCGCTTGTTGCGCTGCGGCGGCCTGGGCGGCGGCCTCCTGTTCGGCCTTCGCCCTGGCCTCGGCATCCGCCTTCTCCTTCGCCGTCTTCGAATCGTTCACGGCCTTCACGGCCTTGGCGATGGCCTCCGCGTCGCGGGCCTTGACGGCCTTGTCCAGGTCCTGGCGGGTCTTGTCGTCGGCGACCTTGCCGTCCGTGGCCTTGTACAACGCGTCCGCGTCCGCGACCGTCTTGTCCAGCTTCGACGATTCGACCGCCTTGGCCGCCGTCTCCAACGCCTTCGTATCCGACTTGACGGTCCTGGCCGCCTTGTTCGCCTTCGCGGCGGCCGCGTCCAGGTCGGCGGCCTTGGACGCGTCGCACTTGACCATGGCAGGAAGCCTCACAGCGGCGGCCCTCTTGAGCGTGTCGACGGTCTTCGCGTCCTTCACGCTCTTCGCGTCCGTCTTCAACGCGGCCACGGTGGCATCCGAGCCGAGCAGTGTCTTGTACGCTTTCACGGCTTTGGCCTGGTCCGCCACGGCCGATTCGCATGCGTCGCGCGCCACCGACGCCTGATGGCTCTCGTACGCCCGGTGGGCGCATACGCCTCCGGCGACCAGGACGGCCACGGCGACGGCCGCCGCGCCGATGATGATCCGTCTGCGGTCCTTCCGCGGTTTCTCCGGCCCCGCACCGGGACGCGGCCCCACGGAAAGCCGCACCGCCTCCGCCGCGGTCTCGTCCAGCGACGGGACGCCGTCGTTCATGTTGTTTTCCTTCATATCGGCCATTCTAATCACATCCTTGGTTTCGTCGCCCGCCCGCTCCCATGCGTACGTGCATCCGTATGTATGTATGTATATGTTTATGGGCTTACGCTCCGGGCGGCTTGCGGACGCCCGAAGCGTGGAATCATGCTCTTATCCCTTGCACGCTCCTTATATAAGCGCATGATTATTTGATTATTTGCTTACCGGCCGTCCAACGCGGGACAGTTCGACTCGATCCACGAGGACACCAGTTCGCTCATGGTCACGCCCCGCGTCGCGGCCGCGAGCTTGAGCCGCCTGTGGAGTCCCGGATCGAGGCTGAGCGTCGCGTGGATCGGTTTGCCCGCACGTTCCGGCGCGGCCGACGATGTGAACGTGGCCCGGAGCCTGGACGCCGTGCTGATCGGTTTGCTGATGTTCATCGCGTCTTCCCCTCCGTGTTCGACACCGCTTCGACGATGCGGAGCACCGTGTGTTCCCGTGCCGTCTCGAGGTCCGCGAAGCGGGTTCCGCAGGACGCGCACGAATAGTCGACCGATACGCCCGGACGCGAGCTCATGACCGGTACGGGCTTGTGTTTGCGGAGCGCCGTGGATCCCGCGCGGAGTTGTTTCTTGTCTGGCATGATGTCCATTCCCGCATCCTTTCCTATTCGATTCCGTTGAAGGCTTCAATGAGTTCGTTGGCGACGAGGCCGTATCCGCTCGCGGACGGCATGCGTCCGGATTCGCTCGACCTGCGCAGCGCCTCCTTGAACGGGATGGTCGCGTCGAACCGGGCGAGGCCGTGGTCCGAGAGGAACCGCTCGGCGTTCTTCAACGCGACGGTGTTCGCACGGGTCTGGGTCAGGAGCACGCTGCTTGGCCGGTCGATGGCCTTGGCGGTCTCCCACATGCGGTCGAGGTCGAGCGGGCCGGGCGTGGTGACGAGCACCACCAGGGTGCTCGCGTCCACCGCGGCGGCGATCAGGTCCGACTGGCTGGGAGGGGTGTCGATGAGGACCCATGTCTCGGGGTCGGCCGGCGGCATGCCCACGGTGAACCGGTTGGTGACCCGCACGTCGAACGGCAACGGCTCTCCCGCGGTTCTGGCCTTGGCCGCCCAGAGCGTCGCGCTGCCCTGCGGGTCGATGTCCCTGACCTCGACCTTCCTGCCGAGCCTGGTCAGGGCGATGGCCGTGCCGATGGTGCTGGTGGTCTTGCCGACGCCGCCTTTCATGTTCGCCATGGCGATGATGCGGGGCACGTTCGTTTCGTTGTTCTCCATTTCGGTTTCCTTCTTTTCTGGTTTCGTTGAGTTTCCTTGATCCGCTGGCACGGATCGGGTCTATTCCGGCCGCATGGTCTTGCGTTGCCGGTAGGCGTACTGGTCCTCGCTCCTGCGCCGCCGCCCCTCGCGGGTCGACGACTGCTCGCGGACCTCGCGGACCAGTTCGGGATGGTCGCGGATCCATGTCGTGAGGATTCGCGTCCGGGCCGGGTTCGACGGGCTCAGGTCGAGTCCGTCGGCTTCGGCGTGGTGGCGCAGGAGGCGTCTCGCCTTCACGTCGATGCCGCCGATTCGGCTGTGCTGTTCCCGGCCGATGATGGATTGCGCGAGGCATTCGGCCTGGATGGGGCACATGTCGCACAGGATGCGCGCGGTGCTTTTCAGGATTCTCTGGTCGGATTTGTTTCTGACGCGGGCGTTGTCGGTCCCCCACATGAGATCCTGGATGCCCAACGGCAGGCCGGAGCAGACGCCCGCGACGCGGTTCGGTTCCCCGTTCATGCGGCCACCTCGATTCCGTCGCGTTTGTTGAGCTCGTCCGCGTGCCGCATGCACGCGGCCTGCCATTCGGACGGATGCCCGTTCCGCAGGCTGCCCTCGTGATCGTATTCCGCCTCGTGCGGCTTCATGTCGGTGAGCACGTGTTCGCACATGAACGAATGCACGTGGCGGTCCGAGTGGCGGTCCGGCACTGGAGTGGGCTTGGAAGCGGCGGGTTTCCGATCGCGGCCGCGGGTCTCGGTGTCCCGTTCGCGTTGGCGTTCGATCCGGTCGACGGCCCAATCGTTGGCGATCCGGTCCCAGTTGTCGGCCAGACGACGCGCGGAGTCGACGCGACGGAGCCAGTACGGGTTCGCTGGTAGCCAGTCGATGACCGCGAGGATGAGCGCCAGGGCGGCCGCATGGTCGCCGGCATGGGCTTCGGCGATACGGTCGACGAGGCGTCCGATCCGGGACAGGTCGCGTTTGGTCGGCTTCGCGGTGGTGAGCGACAGCCTGGAGCGGACGGACGCGAGATGGCCCATCACGGACACGGCTTCGGAGTCCCGTCCCGTCGTTTCGTTCTTCCCGTCCTTCTCGGCGGGGCGCTTCCCGCTTGCGGGGAGCTCTCCCGAAGGGAGTGAGGGGAGAGGTTTACATGGAGGGTTTACCTGGAGGGTTTTATCCTTATATATACAGCCCTGCGAGATTTGCAGAGCTGGAGGTGCGAGATTTGCAGAGCCAGAGGTGCGAGATTTGCAGAGCTGGCCCTGCGGCATTTGCAGAGCTGGTTCCGGCTCGTTTTCCAGCCCTGCGAGATTTGCAGAGCTGGAAATCGGCTCCGTTCCAACGTTCTCCGGCAGCACGTCCTTGGAATCGCCGTTCTCGACCACGGTTCCGGCCTCCGGGTCCACGTCAGCGCCCATGGTCGCGGGATCGTGTTCCGCGGCGTGCGTCTCCCTGATCCACGTGAGGTTGGACGGGTCGGTTTCCACCGCGAGGTCCCACACGACCTGGCAGTACTGCGGCAGACGGTTCCTGCCGCCCTTGCCGAGACGCGCGTACCGTTGGTCGCCACGGCGGATGAACCCGCGCTCCTGGAGGAGCTTCAGACTGGAGCGCACGGTGCGCTCCGAGAGCTCCGTGACGTTGACGATGGTCTCGATCTTCGGATAGGCGGCGCTGCCGTCGTCATCCGCGCGGTCAGCCAAGTAGACGAGCACGGCCTTCGCGCTGGCGTTGCCGACATGGCATTTGAACGCCCACGACAGTGCGATGTTGCTCATCTCGATCCTCCGATCAGTCTGATGAGGCGTCGCAGCAGGTTCGCGGCCATCGGGAGGACCGCCGCGGCCGCGTACAGGAACGGCGACAGCAGGCCGAGGCAGACCAGCGCGGCGAAAACGAACACGATGCACATGGCTTCCATTACAGACCACTTCCTTCTTCCTTGGGAGAACGGCTCTTCGAAAGCCGTTCGGAGATGGCGTCCCCGACCGCGGCGGCGCGGCACAAAGTCCAGGTCAGGAACACGAGCGCGAGGATCACGGCGATGATGAGGACCACCATGGCGTTCACCTCGATTCCGCTTCGGCGACGGACGGGAATTCGAGATCACGCCTCACGGGACGGTCGAGAGCCGGATGCGTGAGCATCGAGGCAATGCGCCCGTCCCTGTAGACCATGGCCCCGATCTCGTCGATGGCGATGGCCCCGTCGATGGCGGAATCGACGAAGGTCCGCCTGTCGACGAGCTTCCGGAACTCGTCCAGCGTGTCCCCCACGCCGCAGAGGTAGGCCCGCCGGACGATCTCGCCAACGGTCATCGACGAATCGACGGAATCCGCTATGGTTCCGATCCTGGACAGCGTGTATTCGATGTCGGACGGGATGACGCTTTCGTTCCCGTTGAAATCATGGTCTGTCATTTTCTTTTCCCTTCTTTTTCACATGGACCAGACGGACAGGTCCCATGCGTCCTTCGCGTTCCGGCGGCACCACCAGCCGCGCCCCGCCAAAGCCAGGCCCATGAGGACCATGGCGATGGCCGGAGCGGCTGCCATCGCGACCATGCACGACAGCGCGGCGCACAGCAGGATGGCCGCCGTGACGAGGCAGCGGCCGGCCCGGCGCGAGTAAGCGTCGTGCTGGAGCATCCAGTACTCCGCCTCCGACTGCTCCGATCGGGCGGAATATGTAGACGCCGTGCACCGTTTGTCGGCGTGTCGCACCGTATAGTCAGAATCAGAAACGCCGTTAACGGCGGTTTCGACTACCATGTTCATATTGCTGGCCTTCCTTTGGTTTCCAAGGGACGATGGCGGAGGTTCTGGCAGGCCCCGTCGTCGTGGTTTGCATGTCCACCCTGTGTTCCGCGGGTTTTTCGGTTTCCGACGGGACACAGGGTCTTCTTTTTTCCGTTTTCAGTTATGGAGTGCCGGACGTCGGAATCGAACCGACGGACGGGTTCTCGGTTGCAGAGAGAAGGGAGCAAGGAGAAGGGAAAGATCCCGTCCAACCGTTTCCGGCATTGTGGCCGTTCCGCAGAGTCTGCGTTTGCCGGAACGGCCAAGTGTTCAGTTTTCGTCAGGCGGCGGTCAGTCTCCTGTTCATGAGGGCACGTTCGCGCGCCTCGACCAGAAGATCCATCAAATCCTCGGAAGTCTCGTATGGTTCCGTTGCGTGGATGTCGCGGTCGGACAGCGAGTCGAGCTCGCCTCGGCGGAGCGCGGCCACCGCGCATCCAGGACACAGATAGATGAAATGACGGCCGTCGAAGTATTCGCGCCAGCCTTGCCGCGCGAGATGGTTCCGGAACGCGTCGGTCGTTTCGGCAGCAGCGCCATAGAACGCAGCCCAGACGGCTCCATGACAACGGTCACAGACTTCAAGAAAGTCAGAACGCCCGCACGGCATTAGGTATTTGGAATCAAAAATAGCTCCAGCCATCACGCAACCTCCCTGGGCCGCTTGGGAAATGCCTCTTCATACGGAATGAGATCCTGAACGAAATCAGACGACAAACCATACTGCTCACGAAGTGCGGCACAGTCCCTGCGCTGCCAATGCGTGTGCGAATTGACCTTCTGAGTCACACTGGCTGGCGACTGATGGAGCTGGACGGCAAGCTGACGATGGGTCAAACCCACCTCAGCCATCCACCTCTTCATGTTCGACATCGGATCTCCTTACAAAAGCATGTGATAGATTTCCTAACACTTGTTATGCTACCTGTTAGGTTTGCTAAACACAAATCGGCGTGTTAACCTTTGATTACGCAGCTAACGAAATATAAGGAACACTAAAATGACCGCAATCGAACCAAGCATCAAGCCTCAGACGGATACTGATTGCATCGAGGAAGTCACTCGATACAACATTCGCCGTTTTATGACCCTTGCTGGAAAATCCCAAAGCGACCTTGCTTCTATTTGGGGAGTAACAAGAGGTGCTGTTTCACAACGGCTTAACGGCTATAGCCAGCTCAAATTCACAGAAGTGGTTCGTGCAGCAAAGTGGTTAGGCGTCACCATTGATGACCTTATGGATGATGCCGCATTGGTCCAAGACAAGGAACTGCGTTCTAAAATGCGGCCGACGATGGAAAGCGGCAAAACATCAGGTGCTTTGGTAGGTGCCGGCTCCCCCAGGTTCCTTGTCAGTCCCTTCAACCCCGATGCCCCGATCGAGGGAGGTATCTCGGGTGCGGCCAAAGGTGCCTTGGCCGGTCTCGTACCGCCCGTAGTCCCGTCCGGCTCGGATTCCCCATCCACCCCCTCAAAGCATGACGCGATTGGGGTTTCCGCCCGGTCTCAAGCCCATGAGACACTTGGAGCCATGACTACCATCATCATGCGCACCTCCGAAGGTGACATCAAAATCAACCTGTTCGACGACGAAACCCCGGAAACCGTGGCCAATTTCCTCGGCCTTGCCACCGGCGAGAAGAAATGGATCGATCCGATGACCGGCCAGCCTTCCCATGAGCCGTTCTACAACGGTCTAACCTTCCACCGCATCATCAAGGATTTCATGATTCAGGGTGGCTGCCCGCTGGGCAACGGCACCGGCGGCCCGGGCTACGACTTCGACGATGAAATTGTTCCTGATCTGAAGTTCGACCACCCGTACCTGCTGGCCATGGCGAACGCCGGCCTGCGTCGTGGCATGGACGGCAAGATCCACGGCACCAACGGTTCCCAGTTCTTCATCACCACCGTGCCGACCCCGTGGCTCGACGGCCACCACACCATCTTCGGCGAGGTTGCGGATGACGATTCCAAGGCAGTGGTCGACAAGCTCGAAGCCGTGGACACCGATCGCATGGACCGTCCGACCGAGCCGGTCGGCATCGTGTCCGTGGAAGTGCTCAAGTAAGCGTTTCCCGCACAGCCGTACAATATAGGAAAGCCCCTCGATTGAGGGGCTTTCTTCATTTTATTTATAGAGGCGTTTGCTTGCAATCACCGGCTTATGTGATTCGTCAACATCACATTTTGCGCAGTCGCGGTTCCGCGGAATCCTTCGCGCCGGTGATGCGGTACACGTCGAACACGCCTTCGATTTTACGCACGGCGGCGAGCAGGGTGTTCAGATGCTGCGGATCGGCCATTTCGAAGCTGAATTGGCTGGTGGCCACGCGGTCGGTGCCGGTGGAAATCGAGCCGGAGATAATGTTCACGCCGTGGTCGGACAGCACGCGTGTCACATCGCTCAGCAGATGCGGACGGTCAAGCGCCTCGACCTGGATCTTGACCATGAACACGCCCTTGGTGCTGGTCCACTGCACATCCACCACACGTTCGGGCTGGCGTTTCTCCAGTTCGAGCATGTTCTGGCAGTCCACGCGATGCACGGACACGCCTTGGTTGCGGGTGATGAAGCCGATGATCTTGTCTCCAGGAACCGGCATGCAGCATCGGGCCAGCTTGACCCAGATGTCCCCCACGCCCTTGACGGAGATACCCAACGAGCTGGTGGTCTTCTTGGTACGCTCCACCTGCTTGAGCGGCAACGCCTCCTGCTCGACTTCCTCATCCACCTCGTCGCTGCCCGCGTCACGGACCAGATGCGAGATGACGTTCTGCGTGGAGATCTGGCCATCACCAATCGCCACGAACACGGCTTCCGCGTTGGCAAGGTTCAACTCGTCGGCGACACCCACCAATGCTTCCGGAGTCAGCAGCGTGGTGATTGGCAGGTTGCGCTTGCGCATGGCGCGCGTCAGCTCGTCACGGCCTTCCTCGACGGCTTCGGTACGGCGTTCCTTGCTGAACCATTGACGAATCTTGTTGCGTGCCTTCGGGCTCTTGGCGAAGCTCAGCCAATCACGCGACGGACCTGCGGATTCGGACTTGGATGTCAATATTTCAACGGTATCGCCATTCTCGAGCTTGGTATCAAGCGGCACCAATCGTCCGTTCACGCGCGCACCCATGGTACGGTGACCGACTTCGGTGTGCACCGCATAAGCGAAATCAATCGGAGTGGCTTCGGCGGGAAGCGAGACGATCTTGCCTTTCGGCGTGAACACGTAGACCTCTGCCGCGCCCAAATCCTCTTTGAGGGAGCCAAGGAATTCGTCGGAATCCGGCGTTTCGCTCGTCCAGTCGGCAAGTTGCTGAATCCATTTGAGGTTGTCGGCCTCGCTCAGCTCCTGGTTTTCGCCACGCTTGCGGTCGGACTTGTCAGGCGAGCTCAACGCGCGTCCGGCTTGGCCGTTCTCCTTGTACTTCCAATGCGCAGCGATGCCGAATTCCGCGCGGCGGTGCATGTCCCACGTGCGGATCTGAATCTCCACCGGCTTGCCGCCGGGGCCGACCACCGTGGTGTGCAGGCTCTGGTACATGTTGAGCTTCGGCATGGCGATATAGTCTTTGAAACGGCCGGGAACAGGGTTCCACCGCGCATGCACGGCGCCCAACGCCGCATAGCAGTCCTGAATCGTGTCGACGATGATACGCACGCCCACCAAATCATAAATGTTGGCGAAATCGTGCCCGCGCACGATCATCTTCTGGTAAATGGAGAAGTAGTCCTTCGGACGGCCCGTCACATAGGCTTTGATGTGCTGTTCGTCGAGATCCTCATTGATTTCGGCGAGAATCTGCTTCAGGTACACGTCGCGTTGTCCGGCGCGACGGGCCACCAATACCACAATCTCGTTGTAGATCTTCGGATACAGAACCTTGAAGCTGAGTTCTTCCAACTCAGTTTTGATGGCGTTCATGCCAAGACGGTTGGCGAGCGGCGCATACACATCCAGCGTTTCACGTGCCTTTTTCTGCGCGTTCGACTGCTTGACGTAACGCCATGTGCGGGCGTTGTGCACACGGTCGGCGAGCTTGACCACCAGCACGCGCACGTCGCGGCTCATCGCCACCACCATTTTGCGGATGGTCTCGGCCTGGGCGGAATCGCCGTATTCCATTTTGGAAAGCTTCGTGACGCCGTCCACCAGGCCGGTCACCGTGTCGCCGAATTCGGCGCGGCATTCGTCGAGCGTGTAGTCGGTGTCCTCCACCGTGTCGTGCAGAAGGCCCGCTGCCACAACCAGCGGCCCCATGCCAAGATCGGCGAGGATCTGCGCCACTGCAAGCGGATGGATGATGTACGGCTCGCCGGATTTACGCCGTTGCGACGAATGCTGGTTGACGGCGCGCCGGTAGGCTCTCGCGAGAATGTTCATGTCCTCGTCGGGATGGTGGTATTCGCACATCTTGAGGATTGGTTCAAGCGGGTCAAGCGGATTCGTGCTGATCTCGCAGCCCAACATTCTGGCCGAACGAACCTCATGATCCATGTCGCTCATTTCGCTCCTCCTCGCTTGGAATGTACCCTATAGTACCCGCGCATCACCATATGACGGATGTATCCGGCCGCGTGTTGCACGGCCGGATACATCCTCGGTCTTTGTGTATTGCAGTCCCGTCAGGACGCAACGCCGGTTGATCCGAAGCCACGTTCCGCGCGGTCGGATCCGGGCAGGGTCTGCGCCTCGATGAATTTTGCCTCGACGTAGCGTTGGATGACCAGCTGTGCGATGCGGTCGCCCGGATGGAACGTCACGGCGCGTTCCGGATCGAGGTTGATCAACAGCACCTTGATTTCGCCACGGTACCCAGCGTCGATGGTTCCCGGCGCGTTAAGCACCGTGACGCCCTGCTTGACGGCGAGTCCCGAACGCGGATGCACCAGCGCCACATAGCCGGCAGGCAATGCGATTGCCACTCCCGTGGGCACCAGCGCCCGCTGGAACGGCTTCAACGTCACTTCTTCGGTGGTGCGCAGATCGGCACCGGCGTCTCCGGCATGGGCGTAATGCAGCTGAGCCGGCTGCCCGGGATCCAGCGACTTTACCAGAACCTCGACGTTTTCCGGCTCGTTGTATGCCTCGTCGAACGCCATCAGGCCGCACACTCCTTGCATACCGGCTGTCCGTCGTCGGTAGTGTAGGCAAGCTGGCTGCGATGCTTCACCAGGAAGCATTCGGAGCAGATGAACTCGTCGCCCTGCATCGGAATGACGGTCACCGAAGCGTCCTCATTGCTCAAATCGGCGCCCGGCAGCTCGTAGTCTTCGGCAATGGCGTTCTCGTCATCGTCCATATCGTTGGAATTGTTCTGAGAACCCTTGCTCAAAGCCTGGAGCGACTCCTCGTCCTCGTCTTTGTTGCGCGGGGAATCATAATCCTGTGCCATCGAGATTCCTTTCGTCATCTATGGTGCTTATGCGCCATAGAATACATGACTTTTCCCCCGCTAGGATACACGAATTGAAATACTCGTAAAATCCGACACGTGGGGCACAATAGAATTAATAGAAAAATCTAAGGGAAAGTGGTGTGTTGTGCCTGAGAATGCGCTCGAAGATGCACGGTTCGATCATGTGAGTGAAACCGGTGAGCTCGTCTTTGTTTCAGGTGCCGGCAAATTCGCCGTCAAGGTCGATGAAGCGCTTGAAAGAGCCATTTTGGAGGCAAAGCAGATTCGCACCGAAACCCAAGAGGAGCGTCAGCAGCAAGCGCCTTCCACGCTGCCGATCTCCCAAATCCAATCCTTGATTCGAGCCGGAGCCAATCCGACCCGCGTGGCGGAGCGATATTCGTTGAGCGAAGCGCTTGTTCGGCGTTTCTCGGCGGCGGTGGAAACCGAAAAGCAATATGCGATCGAACAGTTCCTGGCGGTTCCCGCGCCGAAGGAAAGCCGTGTGCGCACGCTTTCCGAACTGATCGAACGCACTTTCGCCGCAGCCCACGTACGGTTGGAGGATGTGCGGTGGAAGGCCACCAGACGCGGTTTGGAACCGTGGAAGATTACCGCGGAGTTCGATTCCGCAGGTCATGCCGCCCGTGCGGAATGGTCTTGGAACATGCATGACAACGCGGTCAACTGTCTGAACGCAATGGCACGCAAGCTCATCGGCGAACAAGACACGCCGACGGAAGGACACGCCGAGAAGCAGGTCGACCAGAATTTTCTCGCATCATTGAATTTGCCGGGCGATTCCGCACGTTCCGCACGTATCGAACAGACGGTGTCCGCTTGGAATGCTCCGGAACCGGTTGCACCACAAGCCACGAATATCAAGACCACCGTTGAGACTCAGTCATCGGCGACCGTTCCGCTGCCGAACCGTCCGGAAATCGCGACGACGCAGTCCCCCGCCCCTTCAACGACGGAACCTGCCCAAAACTCGCAAAACACGCAATCCACCGGCGAGCAGCAGTCCGATAAGTCCAAGACGGCATCATCCGATCCTCATAGTCAGAGCACCACCAAATCGAAGCGCCGTGCAGGACGCTCCGCAGTGCCGAGTTGGGATGAAATTCTGTTCGGTGACTGATTAACGTTCCCTAACATCCCACGGCAACATCCGTTCAGACGTTCGGATCATTCAATCAAGCCACGTCAATCAGGCATGGAATATCAGATTCCATGTAGGTCAGCGACCCGTGCACGCTGGGCAGATGCATCGCCTTCTCCGCCTGTGTGCGGGAATCGACAATGGTGGTAGAGCCCGCAGCGGAGACGACCACATCGCCGATCATCGACTTGACGCGTTCATCGACTGGTCCGTAGACGCCTTCCTCGATTGCCTGCCGGCGGGTGCGCACCTGGGCGCGCTCCCCCAGCACGTCACGCCAACGAGCGGCGATGTCCTCCGGATTCTCGCCATCCTCGCCATAAAGCATGACACAGCGTGGTTCGCCGCCGACATTCGCGACGCCCCACATCAGCTGGGGTTCGGACGCTATGTCGATGCAGGCTTCCGGGTCGGCGGTTATCATGCCATGATCCGCCACGATGACGATCAGCGTGTTCTTCGGCACACTTCGACGCAGCAAAGACAACTGGGCGTCGATACGCTCATATGTGCCGATCCACTTGTCGGAGTCCCAGCCGTAATTGTGTCCGATCTTGTCCGCGTCGCGCAGGTACACGTATGTCAGTCCGGGCGTGTTCGCCGCTTTCGCCGCGGTCATGATACGTCGGCGTGGATCGTCATTGGAGATGTAGTCGCTGCCACGTAACGCCGCCTGAGTCAACGCGGAGAACGCGAATTTCGGCAGTCCCGAACTGGTGACGCGAACGTCCTGTTCCGCCAATCGTTCGAATATGGTCGGCTGCTGTTGCAGTTTCAGCGGTGCGGGCGCGTTTTTGAAAGAGATGAGCTGGCAGATTTCGCCATTGTCGGGATTGAGCTGCGTATATCCCGTCATGCCGGTTAATCCGGGGCATGTGCCGGTACCGAACGTGGACATTGCGGCCACGGTGGTGCTGGGCATGCATGTGGCGATTGGCCGCTGGTTAACGCCATCCGCCATCAGCGACCGTAGATAGGGTGAATGCCCCAATCTCATATTGATGTTCCAATATCCGAGACCGTCCACCAGGACCACGACTGCCGAACGCGCGTCCGGCAGGCCAAGTGCCTCTTGGAGTCGTTTCGGATCGGCATGGATGGCCGTTGGAATCGGATGCCCGATGGCGCTGGAAATGGCGGGAAGTACCGAGGATAGGTGGAGAGCACCGCCGCGGCCGCCCTCATCCGGCAGTTCGTCGCCATATCGTGCCGGACTGGTCATGGCTAGCAGCTGGTCGATTTCGGGCACTTCAACACTCATGGTTCCCATTCAAGCACCGCGGCAGTACCAGCTGGTAATATTGCTAGGTTGATTACCATAACCTTTCCGTGAGGAGAACCACCGCATGGTGTCGCACCGCAAACCGGCAAAACCAGCCTTTGACCCGCGTACGGTCAAGGAGAACATCGTCGAAACGCCGTTGAACGAGGAAATGAGCAAGTCGTTCCTCGAATACGCGTATTCGGTGATTTACGCCCGAGCGCTGCCTGATGCCAGGGACGGTCTCAAGCCGGTGCAACGACGCATCATCTATCAGATGGGTCAGATGAGCCTCAATCCGGACCGGCCGTATATGAAGTCGGCGCGTGTGGTTGGCGAAGTGATGGGCAAGCTCCATCCGCATGGCGATTCCGCGATTTACGAGGCGATGGTACGTTTGGCGCAGCCGTTCGCGATGCGGCTGCCATTGGTGGACGGTCACGGCAATTTCGGTTCTCTCGATGACGGTCCTGCTGCTTCTCGTTATACCGAGGCTCGTATGGCGCCGGCCGCGTTGGGCATGAATGCCGATATCGCCGAAAATACCGTCGATTTCACGCCGAATTACGATAACAAGCTTCAGGAGCCGACTGTGCTGCCTGCCGCGATTCCGAACCTGCTGGTCAATGGTGGTTCCGGCATTGCCGTCGGCATGGCCACGAATATGGCCACGCACAATCTTGGCGAGGTGGTGGCTGCGGCCAAGCATCTTATGCGCCATCCCGACGCGACGTTAGAGGAGTTGATGCGCTACGTGCCGGGTCCGGATTGGCCGGGCGGCGGCGTGATTGTGGGCCGCAAGGGCATCCGCGAGGCGTACGAGACGGGTCGTGGCGCGTTGACCACGCGTTCCGTGACGCATATCGAAAACGTGACGGCTCGCAAAAAGGCCATCGTCGTGACGGAACTGCCGTTCATGGTGGGTCCGGAACGTGTGTTGGAACGTATTTCCGAAGGTGTGAAGAACCGTAAGCTGGACGGCATTTCCGGTGCCATCGATTTGACTGACCGGCATAACGGCACGCGCCTCGTCATCGAAATCAAAACCGGGTTCGATCCGAACGCGGTGTTGGCGCAGCTGTTCAAGCACACGCCGTTGCAGGACAATTTCACCATCAACAATGTGGCGTTGGTCAATGGCCGTCCGCACACCATGGGATTGAAGGAAATGCTTCAGGTGTGGGTGGACCATCGTCGTGTGGTGATCCGCCGACGCAGTGAATTCCGCAGGAAGAAGGCGCTTGAGCGGCTGCACTTGGTGGAGGGCTTGCTGCTCGCCATGGTGGACATCGATGAAGTCATTCAGGTGATTCGCTCTTCTGATGATGCCGAGGCCGCGAAAACAAAGCTTATCGCCGTATTCGATCTGGACGAGATTCAGGCACAGTACATTCTTGACTTGCGGCTGCGCCGTCTGACCAAGATGAGTCGTATCGAGCTTGAGGCGGAACGCGACGATCTGAAGCGGCGTATCGAAGAGCTTGAACGCATTCTTGCTTCCGATGAGGCGCTTGACGGCGTGGTCATTGACGAAATGGATGACGCCGTGGCCAAATACGGCACTCCCCGGCGCACGGTGCTGCTGGATGAGGATGAGGAAGGCAATTTGACGCCTGTTGTGGCGCATGGCGATGATGGCGTCTCTGCAAACGCGATGGCTGCCGCGCGCGCCGCCGCGACCGTATCCTCCGCAGCAGCCGATGTCGCCGCAGCCGCAAAGGCCGCAAAGAAGGCCGGCGATGAGAATGCCACCGCATCGGCTCTGCAGATTGATGACGAGCCGTGCGCGGTGATGCTGTCCGCCACGGGCCTGATCGCACGCACTTCCGAGGATGCGGTGGAACGTTGGGAGAATCGTTCGGCTTCCGACGGACGTGCCAAGGATGATCAGATCGTTTCGATGTTCCGCACGTCCACACGTTCCTCATACGGCTTGGTTACTTCAGCGGGTCGTCTGGTGCTGGCCCATGTGGTCGAATTGCCGAAGGTTTCCGCGGATGGGCCGCTCAGTGTCACGGGTGGTGTGAAGGCCGAGGAACTGCTGGGCATGACGGAGAACACCGATCCGATCCGCGGCGAACGGGTGATTGCTGCGATTGATATGCCTTCCACGGATGACGGCGGTCAGCTTGTTCCTTTGGCGTTGGGCACCCGCAACGGCGTGGTCAAGCGTTGGAACCGTGAATCTCCGACCACAATGGATTCGTGGAGCGTCATCGATTTGAAGGATGATGACGAAGTGCTTGCCGCTGCCGAAGCCCGTGATGAGGATCGTCTGGTGTTTGTGTCCACCGATTCCTCGTTGTTGACGTTCGAAGCGAAGAATGTGCGTCCGCAGGGCCGTACCGCTGGCGGCATGGCGGGCATTCGTCTGGCTGAGGGGTGTTCGGTGGCCGCGTTCGCGGTGGTGCCTGATGGCAAGGTGACATGGAATTACGAAGAAGGCGAGAATGGACTGTTCTCTGCTTCCGGAGCCGTGGTGTTGACGGTTGCCGGCGATTCCGAAGCGTTGCCTGGCACTGAAAACGGTGCCGCGAAGGTCACGCCGTTGGAGATGTATCCGACGAAGGGCCGTGGTACGGGTGGCGTGCGTTCGCAGCGATTCCTCAAGGGGCAGGATACGTTGATTCTCGCGTTCGTGGGCGCGTATCCGTTGCGTGCTTCCACGCAAAGTGGCGCTCCTGTGGAATTGCCGAAGCCTGATATGCGACGCGATGGTTCCGGTACGGATCTGTCGGCGCCGATTGCGGTGGTCGGCTGATTCGACGAAATCGATTGGCGGGGCTCTGGACTGGTTCTTCTTCCGGTTCAGGGCCTTCCCGTTTTGCGCACTTGGGCCGCCAGGTTGAATGAGCAGGCTGGGTGAAAGTGCCTCCGGCTTGGTTCAGCCATATAGCTTCATGCCTTGTGGGCTGTCCACGAACCCGGCAGCATGCAGCAAACGTCTGTATTCGTTGCGTTCCTTCAATGATTCACCGTTCATTTCGGCGAAGCTGACGCTGCCCTTGGACTGATGCTGCAATGCATAGGCAAGTTCCGTACATGCCGGCTGCAATATTCGCTCGTCATCGGTGAAGCTGACGATTCTGTGGCTTTTCGGCACGGCAAACAGCACCGGCATGCCGTGGTCGAGCACGATGACCGATTCCGCTCTGCGCGCCGGTTTCATATGGTGTTGTTCGGGCCATGTGATCGCGGAGCCTGTCAGGTTGGCCGGGTCGGTCACGTCGAGCGCCACGCAGGATTGGCTGCGCGCCTCGTCGTCGCCGCGCAAGGCGTCCACTGTGTCACGTCCGGCGAATTGGACCGCTCCGAATCCTTTGACGAACATGCCTCTGACCAGATTGCCGTGTTCCTCCATACGTTTGAGTACTGGGTATAGTCCGGAGAATCCGCCTGCGACCTGCTCCTTGTCGATTAGCGGAGCGGCGATCACGCCATATCGGTCGAGCAGCGATTCGATCAATGCGATGTCGTATTCCTCGATGCCGGCTGTTGGTTTGCCGGCGGTATCGTCCGCTTGATCCGGTATCGCCATTGGACTGGTCCGGGACGAGTCGACCGCGGACCATAATCCACCGAGCGTCGCCGGTGTCGAGGCGTGGATCCGTACGCGTCTGCGTGCGGCAGTGCGTGGCGCGCGCACTGAAACCGTGCCTTGAGTCAAGGCCCGAACGGGAGCGAATGAACTGTTCGTCACTTTGCCTTGCCATACCAAGGACCACAAGGCTTCCTCGAACTGGCTTTCGCCCCATGCGGGAAGGATGATTTCCCCTGTTTCAGGATTCACGTTGACTTCCGCATGTTCCTGCCAGATGACTTTGGCGGCTGTGGAAAGCTGCCGCGCATGGAAGGCTCCCCCATTCGATAATGCGGCAAGTATCGTCTCCGGCACGGTCATGGTTCCGGCACTATAGGCATTGTTCTGCGATTGTTCGCCGGGTTTCGTCAGCAGCCGTGAATCAGCTGGATGGAATGCGATGCCGCCGGCTTCCTTGGCGTTGGAACCATTGATTTTGGAGCCGACCCATACCACGTCTCCGGATGCGAGCAATTCGTCCAACATACTCGGTTGGTAGTCGCGAACGCGTGCGGGGAAGACCGAGGATTCCCAAACGGAGGCGTTGAGGTATATGCCTTCAAGCTGTTCGATCACACGCATCAGCCCGTCGACGCTTTCATATCGGGCGCCACCCACAGGTCCGACACCTTGTCTGTCCAACAGGAACGCCTGATAGACGGCCGGTTCCACCGGCTTGATGGCTTTGCGTGCCTTGGCAAGCGAAAGCGCGCGGATACGCCGAAACACGTCTTTGTGGAGCCATTGCTGGGGCGTTTGCCGAGGTGACCGTTCCGATGCTGAATCATCGGAACCATTGGCGTCCGCTCCGGCCGCATCATCGACGAAATGGCCTTTCAGCAGTTCGCCTTTGGCATGTAATTCATCCAACATGCGTACGCCTTGGACAGCGTCCAATCCCAGTTCGGCGATCATCTGATCCGCGGTGAATGGGCCATGCGTTTTGACATATCGCGCCACACGGCCGGCAATGTCGGTCTCGTCCAAATCGTTCCAGAACGTCCGTCCGGCAAGCTCCTTCCCAACCTGCGCGATGACGTCGGCATCCAACAGCGAAGCCATGTCCGTGGCTCCCAGAAGACGTTCCAGCACTTCCGGGTCCATGGACAGCAGTTGCGTACTGCGTTCGGCTTGCGGCACGTCGTATTGGTACATGACCGCGCCCACGTATCCGAACAGCATGTTTTCCGCGAACGGCGACGGCGTTTCCGTGACGGTCTCGCTCAAAGAGATGACGCCGGAGCGTAATCCGGACATCACATGTTTCAGCGCGGGCAGATCGTACACGTCCTGTAGGCATTCGCGTGCGGTTTCCAACAGCAACGGGAAGTTCTTCCGAGTTCGGGCGGCGTTGAGCAGTTGCGCCGCGCGCAGCCGCTGCTGCCATAAGGGGACGCGTCTGCCGGGGTTGGCGCGTGGCAGGAACAGCGATCGCGCCGCGCATTCTCGGAATCGTGCGGCATACAGCACGCTTTCGCCGACTTGCGTTTCGATGATGCGTTGCAGCTCTTCCGTGTCGAACAGCAGCAGCTCGCGGATCGGCAGGTTGCCGTCGCCGTCCGGGAGGCGGATGATGATGCCGTCGTCGGCCGCGTATACCTGCCCATCGAACCCGTATCGTTGTTTGATACGTGTGGTGATGGCCATGGCCCATGGTTCGTGCACGCGTCTGCCGTATGGCGAGTGGACGATCACACGCCAATCGCCTTCTTCATCCTGGCAGCGTTCGACGACCAGCTCACGGTCGTTGGGAATCGTTCCCGTGGCGGCGCGCTGTTCGGCAAGCAGGTCGGCAAGATTGCCGATGGCGTTGTCATCCAATCCGTCACGACGTAGACGTGCGATTGTTGTCGTGTCGAATCGGCTGGTCTTGTCTCCTGCGATGCCGTCCGAGACTTCCGCGCGTAGTCCTTGCGCCATATCGCGTATGAATCGGCCTTGGGACCGTCCGAATGCCGCGTCCCGCCCGTCGCCTTCGCCATGCCAGAACGGCAGTCGGGCGGTACGCCCTGGAGCAGGAACCACCACCACACGGTCCCGGGTGATTTCCTGGATCTGCCAGGTCGATGTGCCGAGGGTGATGACGTCTCCAACCCGGGATTCGTACACCATTTCCTCATCCAGCTCCCCCACTTTGCGTGGGCCCGGTCCGGAGCCTTCTTCGGGAAGCACCACGGTGTAGGTTCCTCGGTCGGGTATGGTGCCTCCGCTGGTCACGGCCAGTCGTTGAGCGCCAGGGCGCGCGGAGATGAGACCCGCCTCTTCGTTGTATTGCAGTGGTGGCCGGAAGGCGGAGAAATCCTCGCCGTTGTAGGCACCGGTCATCATGCCCATCACAGCATCGAACATGGTTCTGTCGAGATCTTCGAATGGCGCGGCCTTGCGCACGGTCACGTACCAGTCGTCTGGTTTCAGATCATCCATCGCCGCGGCGGCGACGGTTTGCTGGGCAAGCACGTCCAAGGGGGTGCATGGAATGGTCAGTGTTTCGATGTCTCCGGAGCGCATGCATTCGATGCTTGCGGCCGTGCCGATGATTTGCTCTCGTGTAATCGGGTAGAACAGTGCATGCGAGACTCCCCCGACCTTGTGGTCGGCGCGCCCCACCCGCTGCAATCCCGAGGACACGGACAATGGCGGTGCGATCTGGATGACCAGATCCACTGAACCCATGTCGATGCCGAGTTCAAGGCTCGATGTGGCGACCACGCAACGCAATTGGCCGCGTTTGAGCTGCTCTTCGATCTGTTTGCGCCGGTCTTTGGAAACGGAACCATGATGCGCCATGGCGATCGCGTCGGCGTCCGCATGCGAGGAGACCAGCATGGTGGTGGATCCGACCACGGAATCGTAGTGTTTGGCGAAGCCTTCACGGCCTTCCGGGGAGCCCAGATCCGGATACGGCTGGGTGGAATCACTGGCTGTGGACTCCGGCTGGGATGCGTTGTCCGACACACTCAAGTCCGTTCGGCCAAGCCTACGGTCGGACAGCGCATCCCGCCCTGCGTCCGCTTTGACGGCGGTTTCAGACCCAGTTTTCCGGGATGTGCGCAATTGCGCATACAGGTCGTTGAGCCGTGCGGTGAGTTTTTCCGCAAGGCCACGGGAGTTGACGAACACGAGGGTGGTGTGGTGTTTCAGCACTTCGTCAAGCACGCTGCGTTCGATGGCCGGCCATACCGAACCTCCGGTCGAAACCCGTGAGGTATGTTCATCTCCCCCGACCGAAGTCAGTCCTTTACGTTCCGCCAATGCCTCCATGGCAGGACCCACCCCGGAAATATGCGTGGTATGGCGGTTCGGAAGTTTCACGGCGCCTGCCCTCCGCCCTGCGTCGTCGGAGACGGGATCGCGCATGGCCGAAAGCGGTTCCACCACTTTCAGATCCATGTCGGGGTGCGATTCGGGTCTGATGACGCGTACCGGCCGCGTGCCGCCAAGGAAACGTGCGGCTTCGGCCGGCGGTTCCACAGTGGCGGAAAGCCCGATGCGTTGGACAGACCGGCCGGCAAGGCTTTCCAATCGTTCCAAGCTCAGCGCCAGGTGCGCGCCACGTTTGGAGCCCGCGATGGCGTGCACTTCATCCACGATAACGGTATCAACGGCGGAAAGTATCCGTCGCGCCTTGGAGGTGAGCAGCAGGAACAGCGATTCTGGCGTGGTTACGAGGATATCCGGCGGATGGCTGACGATTCTGCGCCGTTCCTGCGGCGTGGTGTCGCCGCTTCGTATGCCCACGCTGACTTTCGGCGATGGCAATCCCATCGCCTCGCACTGTCCGGCGATGCCAGCCAATGGCGCTTGGAGGTTCTTGGCCACATCCACGCCCAGAGCCTTCAATGGCGAAATATACAGGACCTTGACGCCGCGGACGGGTTTACGTTTCTTGGCATTGCAATCGGATTCAGCCGTGCCGTCCCCACCGCCGGACGTCCGCAATAAGTCATCGCCCTCCTTCGTCATCAGACGGTCGATTGCGGAAAGGAAGGCGCACAATGTCTTGCCGGAGCCGGTGGGCGCCACCACCAACACGTTCTCGCCGGAGCGGATGGCCGGCCATGCCAAACGTTGCGCCTCCGTCGGAGCATTGAACGCATGCTTGAACCAGGCATTGGTAGCCTCCGAGAACAAGTCCATGCATTCGTACATACGTTCGATTATGGCATCGCCTTCAGACATCATCCACAACCGGCGGAAAGCTCGTCATCCACCGTCGTCGGCTCATTCGAGTACACCGCCCGGCTGACGCATTCGAGCGTCTCACATATGGCGTCGTCAGGCGGCCGCACGGTCGCCGCACTTGCGGCGCAAAGTCTCATGCATGGCGACCATCAGCGCCAGGAACACCACCAGATAGAACGGGAACAGGTTGACCGAAACATGTTGCGCGATCAGCCCGAACAGCGGCGGCATGCACATCGATCCCACATAGGCGCAAGCCATCTGCATGCCGACGATGGCCTGCGATTTGTCCTCGCCGAAATAAGCAGGAGTGGAATGGATGACGCACGGATAGATCGGCGCGCAGCCCAAACCGATGACCATTAGTCCCGCGATGGTGCCGATATTGTGCGGCAACGGCAGGAGCATGATGACGATGCCGGTCAGCACCAACGCCTGGCCAAGACGAATCATGGCCGGATCGTTCAGTTTCATGGTCAGGAAACCGCTGGCGAGACGTCCGACGGTGATGCCGATGCAAAACAGGCTTCCCCACATGGCCGCCGTGGTCTTGTCGATGCCCTTGCCAAGCGCCATATAGCTGCTGGCCCACAACATGGCGGTCGATTCGAGTGCGCAATAGCAGAAGAACATCACGAGGATCTCGCGGGCGCCACGGATGGCGAGCACACCGCGAATACCAAGCGGCTTGCGCCGGTCAGCCGTTTCCCCTTCCGATTGCTCGGACTGCGCGGATTGCACGGAAGAGGTTTCACTCGTCCGCTGCGGTTCGACGGTCTTACGCGCCTTCCACAACGGCAGGCTCAGCACCAGCACCGCGGTGAGCACGACCTGCAGAATGGAGATGGTCCGGTAGCCCCACGCCCAACCATGGCCGGCACCCAATGCGCTTGCCATGATGTACGGGCCAAGCAGCGTGCCCAAGCCCCACATGGCGTGCAGCCAGCTCATGTGACGGCTTTCGTAGTGGATTGCCACATAGTTGTTGAGCGCCGCATCGACGCCGCCCGCGCCCAAGCCGTACGGAATGGCGAAGAGCAGCAGCATCCAGTAATTCGGCGAGATGGAGAAGCCGAACAATGCGAACGCCGTTAACGCAACGGACACTGCCGTGACCTTGCCTGCACCGAACCGCAAGGTCATGCGGTCGGATAGCAGCGCGGACACGATGGTGCCGGCGGAAATCGTCATGGAAATGCCACCCGCCCAGGAAATCGGCGCATGCAGGTCGCCGCTCATCGTCGGCCATGCGGCGCCGAGCACCGCGTCCGGCAGACCCAGACTGATGAAGGCGATGTAAATCACGGCGAGCAGCAGATTGGCCACAGTCAGCTCCTTGTATGTTTTATGTTTGCGGCAATAAAATCACGAAAATACTCCGCTATTTTATCCAAAGTTACCTACCAAACGGTATTTTGTATCTTGCGCTATCGACCGACGTTTTTGCATTATCGTGCATACACGAAAAGCGGGTCTCCGCCGTAACGCAAGGCCCGCCAATCGCAATCGCCATGCAATATCAGGTGTCGATCTTGGAACGGTCGAAATCGTCGGCGTTCTCCACGATGAACGCCTTGCGCGGCGGCACGTCATCACCCATGAGCAGGCTGAAGATGTGGCTGGCCTGTTCGGCGTCCTCCATGCGGATACGGCGCAGCATGCGGGTGCGCGGATCCATGGTGGTATCGGCCAGCTGGTCGGCGTCCATCTCACCCAAACCCTTGTAACGCTGGATGTCCTCGTTGTAGCCGATGTGCTTTTTATCAAGCTCGGCGAGTTTGCCTGCCAACTCATCATCGGAATACGTGTAGATGTACTCGCCCTTATGCGTACCCGTCAACGCGATACGATGCAGCGGCGGCACGGCGGCATACACATGACCGTATTCGATAAGCGGCCGCATGTACCGGTAGAACAGCGTCAGCAGCAGGATGCGGATGTGCGCGCCGTCGACATCGGCATCGGTCATCATGATGATCTTGTTGTATCGGGCCTGTTCGATGTCGAAGCTTGCGCCGGATCCTGCGCCGACCACCTGGATGATGGCTGCGCATTCCTTGTTGGACAGCATCTGCGCGAGCGATGCCTTCTGCACGTTGAGGATTTTGCCTCGAATCGGCAGCAACGCTTGGAAACCGGAATTACGGGCGGCCTTGGCTGTGCCCAATGCGGAATCACCCTCGACGATGAACAGTTCGGCCACATCGTCATTGCCGGGCTGGCAGTCGGACAGTTTCGGCGGCATGGACGCGGATTCAAGCGCGTTCTTACGGCGTGTGACTTCCTTGGTCTTGCGCGCCTGCACGCGGGCATGCATTTCGCCGACGATTTTCTCCAGCACGCGGCCGGACTGTTCCTTGTAACCGCGTTTGGAGCCGGTAATCATCTCACCGAACTGCTTATCGGTCATTCTGGAGACGATCGGCTTGACTTGCGCGGTGCCGAGCACGTCCTTGGTCTGGCCTTGGAACTGCGGTTCGGCGATGCGGACGGTGACGACGGCCACCAGACCGGCGAGAATGTCGTCACGTTCCACCTTCATATGGGAATCCTTGAGATTCACCTTGAGTTTGCGCGCGTTGTCCTCGATGGCCTTGCGCACCTGCTTGGTGATGCCTTGGAGGAAGCCGTCCACGTGCATGCCGCCGCCGGGCGTCTCCACCACGTTGACGAAGCTGCGCATGGTGGTGTCGTAGCCGTTGGTCCATCGCATGGCGATATCGACTGCGCAATCACGCGTCACCTTCTGCGCATGCAGTTCACCATCGTCTCCGACCGCCTGCGTTTCTTCAACATACGTGTCCTCGCCGGCGATGCGCCAAATATCGGAGACCGCTTCGCCTTTGGACAGGAAGTCGACGAAATCCTTCACGCCTCCGGTATGGCAGAATTCTTCGACGCGCGCATGCGGATATTTCGGCTGCACGGGTTGGGAAACAGTTTCCTGCGATTGCGTGGCAGCATCGTTTTCTTGCGATTCGGCTGATTCATCAGCTTCGGCTGAATCCTCCTGCAGTATGTCGGCAGAGGTTCCGATATCATCCGTTTCAGCGGACGTGTTCTCTTCCGTCACCTGTTCGATGACATTGTCATCGACTTCCAGCATTTCGTCAATGGACTCGTCGCCGGTTTCGGGAATGTTCTCGTCGATGACGGTGATTTTCAGCCCTGGCACCAGGAAACTGGTCTGCCGTACACGGTCGATGAGCTGGTCATAGCTGAATTCAGCGGTATCGTTGAAAATCTCCGGATCCGCCCAATAGCGGATGCGGGTACCCGTGGTCTTCGGACTGACTTTGCCGATGATCTCAAGTTCGGTGGGACGATTCTTGCGCGTCTTCTTGAATGGCGAATCGGGAGATGGGTGTTCCGGATCAACGTCGGAATACACTCCGGGGTGGCCCTGATGGAAAGCCATGTGGTGGGTTTTGCCGTCACGATCCACTTCCACGTCGAGACGGGAGCTCAATGCGTTCACCACGGATGAGCCGACGCCATGCAGACCGCCGGAAGCGCCATACGAGGAATTGCCGAATTTGGCGCCGGCATGCAGCTTGGTCAGCACCACTTCCACGCCGGTGAGCTTGGTTTTCGGCTCCACGTCCACCGGAATGCCTCGGCCATTGTCCGCCACTTCAACGGAACCATCGTCATGCAAGGTCACGATGATGTGGTTGCAGGCTCCCGCAAGAGCCTCATCGACGGCATTGTCGATGATCTCCCACAGGCAGTGCATCAGGCCCTGGCTGTCGGTCGTGCCGATGTACATGCCCGGACGTTTGCGCACCGCATCCAAGCCTTCGAGCACGGTAAGACTCTCAGCACCGTAATTATCCTTAGCCATGTTCCCTTTCAATTGTCGCCTTACAAGACATGAAGTCGAGAAACCCTGCGTTCATGCCGGTTTCTCGACTTCATTTACTCGCGTCTGATTACTATCACTGGTCCAGGAAGTCGCGCAGCGTCTGCGAACGGGACGGATGGCGCAGCTTGGACATGGTCTTCGATTCGATTTGGCGGATACGTTCGCGCGTCACGCCATACACACGTCCGATATCATCCAGCGTCTTCGGCTGGCCGTCCTCCAAACCGTAGCGCATCTTGATGACGCCAGCCTCACGCGGAGACAGCGTTTCAAGCACCTGCTTGAACTGCTCCTGCAACAGCGAGAAGGCGACGGCATCGGACGGTGCGATGGCGTCGGTGTCTTCGATCAGATCACCGAACTCGGAATCGCCATCCTCGCCCAGCGGCGTGTGCAGGGAAATCGGCTCACGCCCGTACTTCTGCACTTCCTGCACCTTCTCGACCGGCATGTCGAGCTCACGGGCCAGTTCGTCCGGCGTAGGTTCGCGGCCGAGGTCCTGAAGCATCTGGCGCTGCACGCGGGACAGCTTGTTGATGACTTCCACCATATGCACAGGCACACGAATGGTGCGGGCCTGATCAGCCATGGCACGGGTGATGGCCTGGCGAATCCACCATGTGGCGTACGTGGAGAACTTGAAGCCCTTCTTCCAGTCGAACTTCTCTACGGCACGAATCAGACCAAGATTGCCTTCCTGAATCAAATCGAGGAACAGCATGCCACGGCCCGTATAGCGCTTGGCAAGAGAGACCACGAGTCGAAGGTTGGCTTCCAGCAGATGGTCCTTAGCGCGCTTGCCGTCGTTCGCGGCCCACTTCAGTTCACGCCGGCGCTTGAAATCCATTTTGTCGGATTCCGTGTCCAGCAGATGTTGGGCGTACAGACCGGCCTCGATGCGTTCGGACAGGTCGACTTCCTGTTCGGCGTTCAGCAGGTTCACTCTGCCGATCTGCTTCAGGTAATCCTTGACCGGATCTGCGGTGGCGCCGGCTGCGATCACACGACGCTTCGGATTGCCGGACGGCGTCAGATTGTCGTCGTCATCATCGTCACGCACCACGAAAGCGCCTTTTTCCTTGGGCTCTTCCGGCTTTTTGCGCTTGTCTTCGTCATCGTCTTCCAGTTCGGAATCGTCATCCTCGTCGATATTGTCCTCGTCGAGGTCGTCATCCTCCCCTTCGTCGTCCACGTCATCAAGGTCATCGTCGAAATCATCAAGATCGGCATCCTCGACGGGATCGTCTTCAGGGGCGTCCTGCTCGATCAGGTTCTCTTCTTCTTCCGCTTTCTTGCTTTTCTTGGCGGCGGAGGTCTTCTTCGCGGCCGTCTTGCGCGACGTCTTCGTAGCGGTCTTTGAGGACTCGCCCTTCTTGGCAGCAGGCTTGCGCGTGGAGGCCTTTTTCCCGGAGGTGGTCTTTTCGGTCAGATCAGTCTGTTCCGTATTTACCGTCGTTTCCTTGGTGGCCAAACTTATCCTCCTATTGATCCCGCCGGAAGCGTATACCATATGGACCCACTTCTGGCAAGGGCAAATCGTCAACTATGTGAGTTAACCATCTTGCAAGGACGATTATTCCCGCGTGTTGAGCTCACCATGCGCAAGTACCGCTTCCTTTCGGCGTGTTGCTCTATGTCTCTTCGGCCCATGCCGGTCCGATATGACGATGCGCCGCGGAGCAGATGATCGCCGCGAGCGAACAATTCTCATCCAACGCGAGCGCACGCATCGCGCACAGCATGGCGCGCTCATCGCCCATCCACCACAGCACATAACTGATGATGGCCAATGGCTGCACATGATACCGTTCGGGGACCATCCCGATGATGTCGAACATCATGTTGACGCCGTTGTCGCAACGTTTCGTGTCGGGTTTTCTTGATGCGTCACGGAACGATCCGTTGAGGGATTCCTCCAGATGACGCGTGTTGCCGGGAAGTGTCGGATTGGCCATGAATCCCATGAGAAAGTCACGTGACGAACGTCGTTCATCCACGATGATGGAGACCAGCAGCGCGTCACGCACCGCCATGGTCTGCTGCATGGCGATGGCAAGTGCTCCCGCACCGTTTCTGGACAGTCTGCATTCTGGCGATGAATCGTCATCTCCCGACGATTCATCGGCCAGCTCATCCATCCATTCCGAGAATGGCTCCTGCAGGAAATCGCGTATGCTCTCCGCCATGCCCAGCGATTTGCAATCCTCCACCAATTGGTCTTCAAGCCGTTCCATCTCGGCTTCGCATATCGGCATGGGCTCGTCGATCGTCTTCATGTCTCGTCCTCCTTGGCGTATCGGAGCGGTCGCTTGATGCAGGCCGCTTTGTTGGAACTATGCATCATCCGGCAATGCAATGAGGCGTTTCGGCACCCCTGTGGTCGGAGAACGTGAAGCTCGGCGTGTCACGAAACGTCCGGCACCGTCTCACCCGCTGCAATCATTATGTTTTCCTCTTGTCGAATGTGTGTGGATAACCTTGACCCATGACTAGCTCTTCCGATTTGGAACAGATTGAAACGCGCACGCTCTCGCTGGTAAGGGATTTTTCGTTCCTGCATGCGGACGATCCGGTGGCGAATTCCTGCAAAGCCGTCGCTGATGCGGTGGCGCAGCAGGCGGTCACGTCAAGTGAGGGCGGCAAACGTCTGCGGGCGTTGCTGACGTTGGATGCGTTCCGTGCGTTCGCGCCGCAGGATGTGGCGGAACGTGATATGGATGCGGTGTTGGATCTGGCATGCGCGATCGAAGTGTTTCAGACCGGCGCGTTGGTGCATGACGACATCATCGACGATTCCGATCTGCGCCGTGGCAAGCCGTCCGCTCATCGTGCGCTTGCCACGGATACCCATAGTGATGCCATCGGCCATGGTTTGGGCATCATGTTGGGTGATATGCTGGCCACCGCGAGCGTGGATATCGCCAATAAAGCGGCTTGCCGGCTTGGCTCCGGATCTTCCGTGGTGTCGGCCTTCCTGAATATGCACCGTGAAGTGGAAATCGGCCAAGTACTCGATTTGGCCGTGGAACTCAATACGTTAGACGATCCTGAAGAGCTGGCGTCGGCCTCTTTGAATGTCTTCCGTTGGAAGACCGCCAGTTATACCACTATCGCACCTTTGGAATTCGGTATGCTTGCCGCCGGCCTCGCCCCTGCGGACGCGCGCAGGCTCGCACTGGCGATTGGATTGCCGCTTGGTTTGGCGTTCCAGCTCGCGGATGATCTTCTGGACGTCATCGGGTCGAGCCGCAATACCGGCAAACCGGTGGGCGGTGATATCCGTGAAGGCAAACGCACGGTGTTGCTGGCCGATGCGATTGAGGCTGCCGGCGATGTCGAACGACGTGAACTCATCGACATGTGGGAAGCCGAATCACGTGACGAGGCACATGTTAGGCGTGCCATCGCATTGTTCGAGTCCACTGGTGCCATCGCACGTTCCAAGGAACGGATCGCCGGTCTGTGGCTCGAGTCGAAGGCCGCCATCGAGACGCTTGAACTATCGCAGGATCGCAAAGACATGCTTACCGAAGCATGCGCACGTTTCGTACCGATTGTGCGGGAACAGGGCTGATGCCGCCGCACTGTGAAAGACCCGTGTTCATCGCATCTTCCGCAAACCATTCCTTGTAGACTACAAGTGAACACATCTTTGTCGCGAAACGTTTTTTGAAGAAGGAATCGTACCGATTAGCCATGAGTGAAGCCCAGCATGCCCCCGAAGGCCAGGTCATCGAAGGCCGGTACCGAGTCGTCAGCAGAATCGCCGATGGCGGCATGGCCACGGTGTATCAAGCCGTTGACGAGCGTCTGGGACGCACCGTCGCCATTAAGATCATGCACACGCAGCTGGCACAGGGCCCACAACGCGACCAGTTCGTGGAACGTTTCCATCGCGAGGCCCGTTCCGCAGCAGCAATAGCCAATCCCCATATCGTGCAGGTGTATGACACCGGTGAGTTCGATGGATTGGATTTTCTTGTCATGGAGTACGTGCATGGCGTGAACCTGCGGTACGAAATGAACCAGCAAGTCACGTTCAGCATTCGTGAGACGCTACGCATAGTCGGTGAGACGTTGGACGGCTTGGCTTCGGCGCATCGCGCAGGCGTGGTGCACCGCGATATCAAACCGGAGAATATTCTGCTCAATGACCGAGGACATGTGCAGATCACCGATTTCGGCCTGGCCAAGGCGGTGTCGCAGGCCACGCTGTCCTCCACCGGCATGCTGCTGGGCACGGCCGCCTATCTGGCGCCAGAAATGATTCAGCACAATCAGGCAACGCCGCAGGGAGACCTGTATTCCGTAGGCATCATGGCTTGGGAGATGCTGGCCGGCAAGGTGCCGTTCACCGCGGACAATCCGGTGACGCTGGTGTTCAAGCACGTGCATGAGGATGTGCCGGATATCACGACCGCTTGTCCGGGCATCAATGCAGGCGTGGCCGCATTCCTCGCCCGTCTTACGGCGCGCGCGGTCGAGGACCGTCCCCAGGATGCGTCCGTGGCATTCGACGAATTGCAGCAGTTGCAATCGAACCTCACCATCGACGACTGGCAATACCGTCTGTCAGCCGTTTCCCCGGCCGCAAACGATGCCGCCGACACCATGCCCGGCGATGGCACCCGGCAGATGCCGCTACCGCCCGCTCCCCCAGCACCGCCTGTGCGTCAGAACGACGATCGTACACGACAGTTCAATCCGGAAAACCCGAACAAAACCACCGTCATGCCGGCGCAGCAGGCAGATCCGGAGGCAACCACCCGCTTGGCTTTGGAAAAGAACGACGTCCCCGCCAACAACGTTCCAGCTTCCCCTTCGAACGGTCCGGTCAGTGGTGGACAGCCGAAACGCAGTGGCAAGCGTGCACCTGTCATCATCGCCGTCGTAGCAGCCATCGTGCTTGCCTGCGCAGGCGGTGGAGGCTATGCCTGGTGGTATTTCCGAGGACCGGGCAGCTACTGGACCATGCCTCAGCCGGCAGATCTCACATGTTCCGATTCGGAGCCCTGCCGTATTTCCAACATCAAATGGAACGCCTATGAGGAACTGCTGAAATTCTCCAACATCGAGTACGAAGAGACCGAGGCGTTCAGTGATTCCGTCAAGGCTGGCAATGTCATCTCCACCGACCCGGAGAATGTCGGTTCGCATGTGAGCAAACGTCATCATCAGAAGGTCAAGGTGGTAGTGTCCAAGGGTATTAAGCAGGGCACTGTTCCCACAGACATTCTCGATGCCACCAGTGCGAACGGCAAGGATCCGATCAACGCGTTGAAGCGTGCCGGCTTCGACAACATCGAACAGACTCCGGCCAATGATGACGCGTATTCCATGGACGTACCTCAGGGCGCGTTGCTTGATTTAAGCGTGGATCCCGGCGCGACTCTGCCCCATAACGCGAAGATTACCGTCACGCTGTCCCAAGGACCGAAACCGGTTACCATGCCGGGCGTCGTGGGCAAATCGAAGGATGAGGCGCAGCAGACGCTTGATGCGCTCAAGCTCACCGTCAACTGGACCGAGCAATTCGATGACAAGATTCCGCAAGGACAGGTGATTTCCGCTTCCGCGAAGACCGGAGACGAGTTGCACTGGGGCGATAGCGTCAATGCGGTGGTGTCGAAGGGACCGGAAACCGTAACGCTGCCGAATTATGTCGGACAGAAAGCCGCCGCTGCCAAAGCCGCATTGGAGAAGCTGGGATTCAGTGTGAAGATCAGCTCGCAACTGACACTTGACTCCAGTCAAGACAAGAAGGTCGCTTCGCAGGATCCGGTAGGAGGCACCGAGGTGCGACTGCGTCAGGAGGATGGCACGCCGAATACCGTCACCTTGAAAATGTATTCGTCGCTGTTCGACTGATTATCCTGATTACAAAATAGAAATCAGGGGTGTCTGTTCCGAAAACATTCTTCGGAACAGACACCCCTGATTGGTTTGGAATGAACCTCGCTGAAAACTTATGCCTTCTTGGCAGCGGATTCGGCTTGTGCCTGCGCTTCGGCCTCCTGCTGGGCTTTGAGCTCGGCCTTGACCTTCTGCGCGTATTCGTCGACGTATTCCTGTCCGCTCATCTTCTGGATCTCACGGGTCACGCGGTCGGTAAGCGAACGCAAATCATCGTGGGTAATCTGGTCGGCGGATTTCTTCTCGACTTCAATCGGCTTGCCGTAAATCACCTTGGACTTGCCTTTGTTCGGAATGACCTGTCCTGGCTTCTGCAGTTCACGCGAACCGATGATGGCGGCCGGAATAATGGGGCAACCGGTTTCGAATGCCAGACGCGCCGCGCCGGTGTGTCCTTTGTAAAGACGTCCATCAGGGCTGCGAGTACCTTCGATGTGAATGCCGAACAGATGTCCGTCCTCGATGATCTCACGGGCGTGGTTCAGTGCGCCAAGTGATTTGGAACCGCCGGAACGGTCCACGGGGAACACGCCGACTGACGTGAACCACCATTTCTTGAATTTGCCTTTGATGCCTTTGCCTTCGAAATATTCGGCCTTGCCCATGAAATGAATCATGCGCGGGCAGGTCAACGGCAGCAACGCATCGTCGATGACGGCAAGATGGTTGGCTGCGATGATGGCGCCACCTTCGTGCGGAATGTTCTCAAGTCCTTGCGCGGTCGGTCCCAAACGGTGGATGGCGATTGGTCCCAAGCCTTTTACGAAAAACCAATAGAGCATTCTTCACGATCCTCCCGGCGGATTGGCCTCCGCCCGATTAGAGTATAAGTATGACTGACCTCAACAATAGCAATGACGATGAAGAACGCCCAAATGACGCGTCGCATGGTGGCGGCTCTCCAATGGACGACTTGGATGCGGCTTGGGCCGAGTTTGCGGATTCGCATGCTGACGATTTGAAGGCCGTGGAACGTTCGCGTAGTGCGAAACGTTTCGAGAAGCATGCGCAACGTCGGGAAAAAGAGGCTTTGCTGTCCATCGATGACTTGGATCAGGGCACGTTCACCAATGATGCGCCGGCGAATGGTCGTGGGCCGCGCGATTTCACTGGTTCGAGCTGGCTTGACACGGATCGGGTCATGGACCGTTACGGTGACGACTTCGTGCCGCCGAATCCTGAAATCGGCCATGTGAAACTGTCAAAACTGGTGTTCTGGATATTGCTGGTGGCCGGCGTCATCGGCATTATCGCTTCCGTGTTCGTTCCGGCGTTGGCTTCGATTCTTGGTTCGATTTTCGGTTTGTGTGCGCTGGTCGGCGCCGCTGGCCTCATCGTGCAGCATAAAGGGCATCGTGAAACGCGTACCGACGAATTCGATGATGGAGCACGCGTCTGACGATTCTTTGGCGACAAACTGAATACATCCATCTATGTGAAGGCCCCGGCGGTTATTGAACTGCGCCCCGTTTGTTGGACGTTGTTAATTGGGATACAGGGTCAGACCGCGAGGGACATGCTCCGGAACTCCTCCGGGGTGCGTCCCTCGAGTCGTATCTGGCGTCGTCTGGTGTTCCAATGGATGATGTAGGCGTCCAGCTCGCGTTTGAACTGTTCGTACGAGTCGAACACA
>UMIM01030288.1_pt1 | contig 33272 bp, 22 predicted proteins | sample 1965831 | NCBI WGS metagenome assembly UMIM01 (sample SAMEA4836125, study PRJEB28245) | human gut metagenome | biome: gut microbiome; material: fecal sample | place: Denmark | collected 2008 | reverse complement strand
GTTCAGAAAAAAGCAAACCTGACAGGAGCTGTCACTTCCATGAAAAGTGATGAGCTACTTAAATCAAGAGCTGCCAATGCCACTACAGCCCTCGTCGGACAGATGCCAGGACTTATCTCCAAACAAGCCAGCGGAGAACCGGGTGCAGACGATGCCAGCATCTTTATCCGTGGTATTGCGACCTTCCAGGGAGATGCCTCTCCCGCCTACATCATCGATGGTATCGAACGTACATCTGCCGACTTTGCCCGTATGGATCCCAATGACATTGAATCTATCAACGTACTGAAAGATGCCGCTTCTGCCGCCATATTCGGTATGCGTGGAGCAAACGGTGTGATTGTCATCACCACCAAACGAGGAACAGACGGAAAGGCCAGCATCAAATATTCTGGCAGTGTTTCCATACAGTCTCCTACCAAACTGCCCGAATTTGCCAACTCTTACGACTACGCTCGCCTGGCCAACCAATATTTCGGAAGCGAGATTTATTCAGCAGAGGCCATTCAGAAATACAAGGATGGTTCAGACCCAGAGCTATATCCCAACACAAACTGGTATGACGAAATGCTCACGAAAAATGCCATACAAAACCAACATAACATATCCATTTCTGGAGGTAACGAAAAAATACGTTACTACGTCAGTGGAGGTTTTCTGAATCAGGGTGGTCTTTGGGAAGACCTGAATTACAAACGATACAATTTACGCAGCAACATTGATGCACAAATCACCAAGACCACCCGTTTGGGAGTAGACGTGTCCGGACGCCTGGAGAAATCTCTCAACTCAGGAAGCAGCTATACCATTTTCAAAGAACTTGTACGCAATACTCCCGTGCTTCTCTGCCGCTATCCGGACGGAACTTTTGCCTTTCCAGATGCCACCCATCCTAACATTGTAGCAGCCAACCAGCCTGGAGGAAGTTACAGCAAGGGGGAAACTTTCGTAGTAGATGCCAGAGTAGAATTGGAACAGGAATTGGATTTTATCACAGAAGGATTATCGGCTAAGGGAGTTATGTCTTACAGCCGGAACAATTATACGAATAAAGCATGGAGCGTATCTCCTTACGTGTATTCCAAAGATGCAAACAACGAGTACATACTGAATCCTCGCACAAGTCCGTCACTCAACCTGACACAGAATCAAACAAGCTATCAGGAATACCAGCTGCAAGTCAATTATAACCGTTCATTCGGGCTACATAATGTAACTGCCATGGCCATGGTACTGGCACGAAAAGGATTCAGTTCCGTGTCCAGTATGTTCCGCAACTCTTTTGACTCTGAAATATTAGATCAGATTAACGCTGGAAATACTGACGGACAAACCATGAATGCCGTAGACAGCGAAACTGCCAGAGCCAGTTATATGGCACGCGTGAATTATAACTACGCGTCTAAATACCTTGTAGAATTCAATATCCGTCGTGACGGCTCTGAAAATTTTGCTCCAGACAAACGATGGGGAACATTTGCCTCTGCCTCTTTGGGATGGGTCATCTCAGAAGAACCGTTCTTCGAAAGTTTGAAGAACACGATTAATTTTTTAAAGCTCCGCGGTTCCTATGGTACGTTAGGAAACGACAATACCGGTGGAGTAAGTTTCCCGTTCTATAGCCGCTTTGAACTATACCAAGGGGCAGTAGCCAGCAACGGATTCATGAATAACCTGGGAGACTATGCCTTTGGCGACCTTGTCACTAAAGGACTCGTACCCGGAGCGATTGCCAATAGTCTTGCTACCTGGGAAAAGTCCAACAAAGCCAATATTGCGATGGATGCGACTTTATTCAATAACTTGAACTTTACTGTAGACCTCTTTACAGAAAGAAGAACCAACATCCTGACGCAACGCACGGCCGAAGTACCCTCTTCATTCGGAGGTACGCTGCCTTTGGAAAATATTGGAATAGTGAACAACAAAGGTATCGACCTGTCTTTGAACTATCATAATTCAATAGGAAAAGTCAACTACTCCGTAGGCGGTAACTTTACATTTGCCAGAAACAAGATTGTGGAAATGGCCGAAGCTGAAGGTACATCTGAATACATGCGGCAGACAGGGCGTCCTATCAACGGATACTATGGATATAAAACTGATGGAATCTTCCAGTCACAGGAAGAAATAGACAACTACGCCAAACAAGAAGTGGCCGGTGCAGGATACGACACACAAATTGGAGATATCAAATATGTAGATATAGACGGAAACGGAGTAGTAAACTCTGACGACATGACTTATTTGGGATACGGAAACATTCCTGAAATCATCTATGGAATCAACGGATCTTTGAACTGGAAGAATTTCGATTTCAGCTTCCTGATGCAGGGAGCAGCCCATGCTCAAGTTTACTTGAAAGGAGGTATCATTCTCCCTTACTTTAACCAGGGAAACCTGCCGCAGTTCTGGGTAAACGAGGCCTGGACAGAAGAAAACCCCAGCAATCGCTACCCGAGACTTGCTGAATCGGTACACAACTTCCCGGCAACTGATGTGCCTGGTGTACAAACTTACCTTTACAATGCATCTTATTTACGTTTAAAGAACATCGAAATAGGTTACACCTTCCCCACATCTTGGCTAAGCCGTATCGGAGTAACAAGTGCCAGAGTTTATGTCAATGCACAGAATCTGTTCACAATCTCGGACGTTCCGCAAATTGACCCTGAAAACACCGAACAAGAAGGTTGGACATACCCACAAATGAAATCGTTCAACTTCGGATTATCACTACAGTTCTAATACCAAAACAGAAAGATTATGAAATCAATAAAAAACTACATATTAATAGCCACACTGATGTTGTCGGCCGGATGTTCAGACATGCTTGATGTCAAACCTACTACCTTCATCTCTGACGAAGCTATTTGGGAGGATGCCAACCTAATCAATCAATTCGTGGCCAATACCTACGGCTCCATGCTCTGTGGATTTAACCGATGTACTGCCGGATACGGACAAACTTGGTCCATGTCATGGGCTGGAAACCTGGATGCGGCAACCGATGACTTTGCCAGTGTAGCCGATTCTCCAATCTACACCCAACTCAACAAAGATGCCATTACGGCACAAAGTTGTCCCTTCGTAGAAGAAATTTGGACGCAAGAATACATCGTTATCCGTAAATGCAACATACTTATCCAGCAACTGCCATCCGTAGATGAAAAGGTTCTGGATGCACAGACCAAAGACAGAATCCTCACAGAAGCCCGTTTCTTGCGTGCCTTCTGCTATTTTGAACTGGCAAGAACTTTCGGCAAGGCTCCTCTCATTCTGGAACCACAGGAACTGGATGACAACCTGCAAGTAGCTCCTTCTTCATTTGCCGACATCGTAGATTTCATCGTGGAAGAATGTGATTTATATGCCAATAATTTACCTACAGAATACAGTATAGAGATGAACGGTCATGCAACCAAAGGTGCCTTCCTCGCCCTAAAATCCAGAGCTCTGCTTTATTTAGCCAGCCCGCTCAACAGTGAAGATGATTCCCAAAAATGGGCTGCAGCAGCAGAAGCCGCCCAAGCCGTAATAAATCTTCACAAATATGAATTGTATAAGACAGGAGAAACACCTTATTATTCCATGGCTTTCGACAAAACTACGGCCAATAAAGAAATCATTTTCGAACGCCGGTTCTCGTTTCCTGAAGCTCCACACAACATTCACATGATGTGGAGCCTGGGAGGAGCAGACGGTTCTTGGAACGGACTTTATCCCACACAAAATCTGGTGAATGCCTACGAAAGAAAAGATGGACAGCCGGTATCACTTCAGGACCCGTATGTGAACCTCGACGACCGCTTCTATCAGAGCATCGTATATCATGGTTCTGAATGGGAAGGACAAAACATCTCCATGGTAGAGAATTTGGTAGATCCCACCAAAAACGGGAACTACAAACCTGAAATCGGGAAAGCCAGATGTGGTTACGGCCCTAAAAAATTCATTGAGGAACTGCCTACCTCTACCAATCTTTACAGTGGTTACGCCCAAAGCAACAACTTCCCTTACTTCCGCTATGCTGAAATTCTCCTGAACTATGCAGAAGCTAAAAATGAGGCCCTTCCGGCTCCTGACCAGTCGGTATACGACGCCGTGGATGAGGTACGTGAAAGAGCCGGATTAAACAGGCTCCCGGCCAACCTGACCAAAGAACAGATGCGTGCAAAAATTAAGAATGAAAGAAGACTGGAACTTCTTCTTGAAGAACATCGTTTCTATGACTTACGCCGATGGAAAGATGGAGACGTACTTAAACAGCCTATTTTAGGAATGAAGGTATATGACAGACAAAATAATGGACAACAAGAATACGTTATCGAACAGATTGAAGAACGTAAATTCACAGGCAACAATTACTACCTGCCTATCCCACTGAAAGAACAAGAGCGTAATCCTTTACTGAAAAACTGAACATGATGAACCGATTGCTAATTATAGCAGCCTGCACTTGCCTATGGGCATGTGCAGGCACTACTGACTCTCAACCTCTAATTGTACACAGCAACTATGTACCGAAAGGATACCGGCTGGTGTGGAACGATGAGTTTGAGTCGGCTGGGAAAGCACTGCCAGATAGCACCCAATGGTATTATGAAACCGGCGGTGGGGGATGGGGAAACAATGAATTACAATATTACCTACCTGCCTACAACAACAATGATACAGTAGCCTACACTCAAAATGGCAGTCTGTTTATCCAAGCTGTGTTGCTCAAAAATCCTATTGACGGATATAAATATGCTTCCGCCAGAATGAACACCCGTCTGGCATGGAAATACGGTTATTTTGAAGGAAGAATGAAACTCCCCAAAGGAACAGGCACATGGCCTGCTTTCTGGATGCTTCCTCAAAACTTTAAACAATGGCCTCTGGATGGAGAGATGGACATTATGGAGCATGTAGGAAGTCATCCGGACACAATACATGTCACCATGCACATGGAAGAATACAATCATTTAAAAGGAACTCAAAAAACTTCTGTTAACTTTGTAGAAGGAGTACAATCAGAGTTTCATATATATGCACTTGAATGGACTCCTGATTACATTCATGGCTATATTGACGGAAAACAATGTTTTACTTTTGCAAACGACCAAAAAAGAAATAAAAAGACCTGGCCTTTCAACGTACCATTTCTAATTAAGTTCAATATGGCCATTGGAGGAACCTTAGGCGGTGAATTGGGAGTAGATGAATCTTGCTTCCCAGCTGAATTTGAAATTGATTATATAAGAGTGTACCAAAAATAAAATGAACCATCTTATGAAATCTATTAAACTGATTGCTACAGCCCTGATTTCAGTATGTATCGGAGGCTGTTCGTCACAAAAAGAGAACCAACCGGAAACTGTCATCGAGAATAAGGTAGACAGCTTACTAAATCAAATGACCTTAGAAGAAAAATTAGGCCAAATGAATCAGCTCAGCCCATGGAACTTTGAACAACTTGCCGCTCGCATACGTAAAGGAGAAGTAGGCTCCATCCTGAACATGGTAAACCCGGAAGAAATAAACAAAATCCAGAAAATTGCAGTAGAAGAATCACGTTTGGGAATTCCTATTCTTGTGGCCCGCGATGTAATTCACGGCTATAAAACCATTTTTCCTATCCCATTGGGACAAGCTGCGACTTTCAATCCGGAAATCGTAGAGCAAGGTGCTCGTGTGGCAGCCATTGAAGCCTCAGCCGATGGAATCCGCTGGACCTTTGCCCCGATGATTGACGTATCTCGTGACCCTCGCTGGGGACGTATTGCTGAAAGTTGCGGAGAAGACCCTTACCTGAATGCCGTTATGGGGACTGCCATGATAAAAGGATATCAAGGAGATTCACTGAATGACCCGACTGCCATTGCGGCCTGCGCGAAGCACTTCGTTGCATACGGAGCAGCAGAAGGAGGCAGAGATTACAACTCCACATTTATACCGGAACGTGTACTGAGAAACGTGTATCTCCCCCCTTTCAAGGCAGCAGCAGATGCCGGATGTGCCACCTTCATGACTTCATTCAACGACAATGACGGCGTACCCTCTACGGCCAATAGTTTCGTTCTGAAAGACGTACTCCGCAAAGAATGGAAATACGATGGTATGGTCGTAACCGACTGGGCTTCTGCACTCGAAATGGTAAATCACGGTTTCTGTACCGATGGAAAGGATGCAGCCGAGAAATCTGTCAATGCAGGTGTAGATATGGAGATGGTGAGTGAAACGTTTATTCAGAATCTCAAGCAGTCCATAGCCGACAAAAAGGTATCAATGAAAACAATCGACAATGCCGTACGTAATATTCTGCGCCTGAAATTCCGGTTAGGCTTGTTTGACAATCCTTATATTGTAACTCCACAATCCGTAAAATACGCCGAGAAGCACCTGCAAGCAGCCAAAACGGCAGCTGAGCAGTCGGTCATTCTGCTGAAAAATGAAAACCAGACATTGCCGCTTACTGATAAAGTAAAAACTTTGGCCATAATCGGTCCCATGGCAGATGCTCCTTATGAGCAAATGGGAACCTGGGTGTTCGACGGTGAAAAAGAACATACACAAACGCCTTTGACTGCCATCAAAAAAATGTATGGCGACAAAGTTAAGATAGTCTTTGAAAAAGGACTCGACTACAGTCGCGACAAGAACACTGCCGGTATTTCTCGTGCAGTACATGCAGCACGTCAGGCCGATGCTGTAGTAGTATTTGTGGGAGAAGAATCCATTCTTTCCGGTGAAGCGCATTCTTTGGCCAATCTGAATCTTCAAGGGGCACAAAGCCAACTTATCAAAGAACTGGCTGCCACAGGAAAACCGGTTGCAACGGTGGTAATGGCCGGTCGTCAGCTAGCAATTTCCGAAGAAGTGAAGGTTTCGGATGCAGTACTCTATAGCTTTCATCCGGGAACAATGGGCGGTCCGGCCATAGCCGATATTCTTTTTGGAAAGGTAAATCCAAGCGGCAAGACTCCGGTGACTTTCCCCCGCATGAGCGGACAAGTGCCTATCTATTATGCACAGCACAATACAGGCCGTCCAGCCAACCCGACCGAAATGTTGATTGATGAAATTCCTGTAGAAGCCGGACAGACCTCCGTAGGATGCCGTTCTTTCTATTTGGATGCAGGCAATTCACCGCTGTTCCCCTTTGGTTACGGACTTTCTTACACAACTTTTGAGTACAGTAACCTGCGCCTTTCTTCAGACAAACTGACCGCCCAGGATACCTTATCCATCAGTTTCACACTGAAAAATACAGGCAAATACGATGGAACAGAAGTGGTTCAACTTTACGTACAGGATAAGGTAGGGTCAGTCACCCGTCCGGTGAAAGAACTCAAACGCTTCCAGCGTGTCACTCTGAAAGCAGGGGAATCTACCCAAGTATCCTTGCACCTTCCGGTTTCTGATTTAGCCTTTTGGGGATACGACATGAATTATACCGTAGAACCAGGCGACTTCAGGCTTTGGGTAGGCACTAACAGTGCAGAAGGGTTAACAAAAGATTTCTCAGTGTCTGCCTTATAAATTCCAGATGATCATAAGTTATCATAAAGCTGAATTTATTTAGTCTATCACGCTGTTTAAACCACCTTACAAGTGTGTTTAAACAGCGTCTTGCTCTTTTTTGTCGGAAAATCCCTCTTCATACAAGAATTCTATGTAACTTTATAGTCTAATCTAAATGTACTTGCCACTTTTATCTAGCCAGTATGATGCCATATAACCTTATAAGAATTCTTACATTTAGTGTGCTTCTCTTTGGAACCATATCCTATATAGCCGCTCAGAATGATCCACAAGAAGAAAGACTTCTCAATGAACTGGATGCCACATTATTGAAGTACCCGAAATATATCCGCCAGAAAAAAGCTCAGATTCTTGAACTACACAAATACGAGACATCTACAAGAGACAACGAGCAGAAATACTGGATCAATAAGCTTCTTTATGAAGCCTATGTATCTTTTGAAGCAGATTCTGCACTGATTTATGCACAAAAGAACCTGGAATTATCTCAAAGAATGGGGAATAAAGAACGGGAAACATTATGGAAAATCTATAAGACCTATATGGCCGCATCTACAGGTCTGGTATTAAGAGCCTCCAGCGATTTGGAACAACTCCGCCCGGACATAACCACACCCACTCTCAAAATAGAATATTATGCTCATCAAATATTTCTGGCCGGCCATATCCTGCAATATGCGGCAGCCCCTATTGACTGGGATAAACATGTGCCGCAAAGTGTACGTGAGCAAGTAAACTACTATGCCCGACAAGAACAAATCTATAGAGACTCACTCGCCTTATGCCTGCAAACAGGGAAAGAGCAAATGTCCTTGTGGTATCAAGGCATGGCCTTGTTTGAAACCGATTCTCTTTTCGCTCTTAAAGATACCTTGGAAGCCGTGGTCCATAAATCACAGATGGACACCCGCCATGATGCCATGAACGCCTACTTGTTATCTAAAATATATCAAAAACAAGGAATTAAGGAAAAAGCTAAATATTATCTTGTACAATCAGCTTTGGCAGATATAAAATCGGCCAACCAAGATGTCGCTTCGCTGGAAGAACTAGCCCAAATCGAATTTCAGGAAGGAGATATCGAACGAGCTTACTTGTATATTTCCAAATGCCTGGAACTTGCTCAGTCGTATTGCAATCGTGTACGTCTGGTCAGTATTTCCAAAACACAGCACGACATATTAACTGCCTATCAGAATCTCGACAAAGCCCAAAAATCAAAATTAAGGACTTCCATCTTTTTATTGGCAATTCTGACTCTCGCACTGCTTGTCACCATCCTCCTATTAAGAAAACAGATAGACAAGATAAACAATTCACGCATTCAAATTAACCAAGCAAATCAACAATTAAACGAACAAGCCATTGAAATGTCGAGAGTCCATGAAAATCTGGAACACGCCCATAAGAAAGAGCAACTATTAAACACTAGCTTAAAAGAAGCAAACCTGAAGTTACAAGCTTCCAATCAATTAAAAGAAGAATATATCGCTTATGTTTTATCCATTTGTTCCAACTATATCAGCCTGCTGGATGAGTTCAGAGGAAAACTGAAATGCAAACTGAAAGTACACCAATACGAAGAAGCCTTAGCGTTGACCAGTAACCAGACAATGACTCAAACGGAGCTTAAGGAGTTTTACCACACTTTTGATACAATATTTCTACATGTGTATCCCACCTTTGTAGAAGAGTTCAACCAATTACTCGCACCGGAAGAACGCATCATCCTTGCAGAAGATGAAAAGCTTAATACAACGCTGCGTATCTATGCCCTTGTCCGCCTAGGCATCAGCGAAAGCGTAAAAATAGCGGAGTTCTTGCACTGCTCGACCCAAACGGTATATAACATACGACTCAAAACCCGCAATAAACTGATTATCCCTAAAGACGACTTCGTGAGACTGGTTCAGAATATCGGAAAAGAGTGTTAACTTCTCTGGTCATATAAGAAAACCACATATTCCATTTGCCGCTGCGCCAGGCTTTCACTACCTTTGCACGGATTTTTAATGCACAAGACAAATGATAAAAGCGATATTCTTTGACATCGACGGCACACTGGTTTCTTTCCAGACCCACACCGTACCAGCCTCCACCCGCAAGGCCTTGCAACTTTTAAGAGAAAAAGGCATCAAGGTATTCATTGCCACCGGACGCCCCAAATCGTTAATGATGGAGGCCGTGGGCGACCTCGACTTCGACGGATACGTCACCCTGAACGGCGCCTACTGTTTCACCGCCGACCAGCAGGACATCTACAAAGGCTGTGTACCGCAGGAAGACATCGAGCGCCTCATCCGCTACCAGCACACTCATCCGGAAATGCCTTTCGTCTTTGTGCACGACAATACCTGGTTCCTGACCCATGAAAACGAGGCGGTCCGTGAGATTGCCCGACTCATCCACATCGGTATTCCGGAAATCCTCCCCATAGAAACTGCCCGGGACAAGGAAATCCTGCAAATCATGGGCTACTTCCCGGAAGAGAAAGACGAAAAGATTTTCGGCACCGTACTTACGCACTGTGAACCGATGCGCTGGCATCCGCTCTTTGCCGACATCATTGCCAGGGGCAACAGCAAAAGCCACGGCATCGACCAGATGCTGGCTTTCTACGGCATCGACCTGCAAGACACCATGGCCTTTGGAGACGGCGGCAACGACATCCCGATGCTGAAGCACGTAGGCCTGGGGGTTGCCATGGGAAATGCAGCCCCTCACATTCAGGCGGTAGCCGACTACGTAACGGCCTCGGTCGACGACGACGGCATCCTGAAAGCCTTGCAGCATTTCCATATTTTATAAAGTACACACTACTGTAATTCGTTCTGTCACAGGATATGCAAGCCTGCAATACCCATAAGTAGGTATTTATACGCTGTCTAAATTACCCACATTTGGCGATTGCTTCCTCTGCACAACCAAACTAATTTTGCAGACAGAAAACAAGTTCCAAATAACAAACACGAATTACAGTAAATGAGAAATTTAGCTTTTTCGCGGGGAAGCGAAAACTTAAAATGGGGTATATTCTTTGTATTGTGCTGGTGCATCGCCGTGGGAGTCTCTGCCCAAGGCCGTGCCTTGTTGTCGGGGAAAGTGCTTTCCTCGGACAAAAGCATCATCGACTTTGCCACTGTGTACTTGAAAGGTACGCAATACGGTTGTACGACCAATGAAAAAGGCCTGTACCACCTGAAAGCACCCGCCGGAAAATATACATTAATCGTTTCAGCCATCGGTTTCGAAACGGCAGAAAAGGAAGTGGAAATTCTTGCCGACGGACGCAGCCGGCAAAACATGGTGCTGAAGCCTTCCGTCACCGAACTGGACGAAGTAGTGGTGGTCTCCAACGGAGTGGGACGCGTCAAGCGTTCGGCCTTCAATGCAGTGGCCGTAGATACCAAGGAACTGCAAAACTCCACCCAAAACCTGAGTGAGGCGCTCCAGAAACTTCCGGGAATGAAACTGCGTGAATCGGGCGGCGTGGGTTCGGACATGCAACTGATGCTCGACGGCTTCAGCGGCAAGCACGTGAAGGTGTTCATCGACGGCGTGCCACAGGAGGGGGCCGGAACCGCATTCGACCTAAACAACATTCCGGTGAACTTTGCCGAACGTATTGAGGTGTACAAGGGAGTGGTACCCGTAGGCTTCGGAACCGATGCCTTGGGAGGGGTCATCAACATCGTGACCAACAAGCAGAGACGGAACTGGTTCCTGGACGCCTCGTATTCCTACGGTTCCTTCAATACACACAAATCGTATGTCAATTTCGGACAAAGTTTCAAGAACGGACTGACGTATGAAATCAATGCATACCAGAATTATTCGGACAACAATTACTACATTGACAACTGGGTGGAGGAGTTCAACCACGAAAACAATACGTCCATCAGCGACGAAAGCCACATCCAGCATGTAAAGCGTTTCAATGATACTTTCCACAACGAGGCGGTCATCGGAAAAATCGGCGTGACAGGCAAGAGCTGGGCCGACCGGTTGATGTTCAACGTGGCCTATTCGCATTTCTACAAAGAGATACAGAACGGCGTGTACCAGGAAATCGTGTTCGGACAGAAACACCGTCACGGCTTTTCGGTGGTACCTTCAGTGGAATACCGTAAAAACAACCTTTTCACCAAAGGACTGGATGTGACGGTGACGGCCAACTACAACCATAACCTGACCACCAACGTGGATACGGCGATGTACAAATACAACTGGTTGGGCGACCGCATCCCCCGTTCAACCGCCGGCGAACAGAACCACCAGTTCAGTGAGCAAATCAATACCAACTGGAACGCCACCTTTACGGCAGTGTACCGACTGGGCAAGATACATTCTTTTACGTTCAACAATGTGTTCAGTACCTTCCGCCGTACAGGCCGGAGCCTCATCGAAAAGAACTCGGTGCTGGAGGACTTTGACGACCCGACCAAAAACCGGAAGAACATTGCCGGTCTTTCCTACCGCCTGATGCCTTCGGAAAAGTGGAACTTGTCGGTCTTCGGAAAACATTACAGCTCTTACAGTGAGGGTACGGTACAAATAAGCGACAACAGCGTAGGAAACAACACCCGGGTGTCGCAGAGTGTCCGTTCCTTCGGATATGGAGCGGCAGGCACGTATTTCCTGGGGAAAGATATCCAGCTGAAACTGTCGTACGAGAAGGCACTGCGCATGCCCAGCACCCAGGAATTGTTTGGTGACGGCGACCTGGAAGCGGGAAAAGCCAACCTGAAACCGGAACGCAGTGACAATGTGAATCTTAACGCCAGCTACAGCAAGCAATGGGACAAACACGGGCTGTATGCAGAAGGAGGACTGATTTACCGTAATACACAGGATTACATCAAGCGTGACCTTTCTACCGTAGGGGGTACCAGCTACGGCAGCTATACCAACCACGGCCGGGTAGAGACCAAGGGATTCAATATCTCCCTTCGCTACAGCTACAGCAACTGGTTCAGCGTGGGCGGCACTTTCAACAACCTGGACACCCGCGACAAGGAAAAGAAACGGGCGGCCAGCAGCGGACAGAATGCCCTGACCTATGGCCAACGCATTCCGAACCTCCCCTACCGTTATGCCAACCTTGATGCCAATTTCTACTGGCACGACCTGTTTGCCAAGGGAAACACCCTGACACTGGGATGGGACTGCTTCTATCAGCACGATTTCCCCCTATACTGGGAAAAGTTCGGTGACCCTACCACGAAAATCCGGGTGCCGGAACAGGTTTCACACAACCTGTCCCTGAGCTACAGCATCCGCAACGGACGCTACAATCTCTCGCTGGAATGCCGAAACCTCACGGATGAGAAGCTGTACGACAACTTCAGCCTGCAAAAAGCCGGAAGGGCCTTCTACGGCAAATTCCGGGTATATTTTGGAAACTAATTTATCATTTATCACAATAAAAATACAAGTATATGACCACAAAAAACTGGATGCTAGGACTGGGCATACTCTGCATGGGTGGCCTGTTCACTGGATGTCAAAAAGAAAACAATGACCCCACCTTCAACAACCACAACAACTTCAAAGGGAATTATGTCATTCCGGTCACTGCCGGAGGAACCTCTTATCTGCTCACGGCAGAAAGCCTGGATGAAGGAAAAATCTCAGTGCTCAACAACGGAAAAGAGTTTCAGGAACAGATTTCCTACTGGATTTTCTATGACCAGAATTACTTTTTCGGCATCAAATACAACGACGGTTCGCAAGGCACCGGAGGCTGCTATTACCTGGATGCGAACAACGTACCCCAGAAGAAATACAGCTATACCTTCAACCGCTTCACGACTTACGGCACCTGGGGTGACAACGTGATTACCGTATCGACCGGCAATACCAAACAGACCGACAGCAAGGGCAATGCGGCCCAAGGCTTCCTGTTCAACTACCTGAACGCCAAGAACGGTACCACCAGTACCAATCAAAAAGACATCCTGGCGGAAAATTACCTGGGCAACGGCGAGAAAGTGACCATGGCCGGCTTCGTGGAAGCCAACGGAAAGCTTTATACCTCCATCATTCCGATGGGAATGAGCCACTACGGAGTGAACACCTGGCCCGACAAGGTGCTGAGCCAAGATTATGTGGCTACCGGTGACGGAGGATCGGGCAGCGGCAAATACACCGCCGGACAGATTCCGTCTACCCAATACCCGGACAACGCCTACATTGCCATCTACAGCGGCAGCAGTTTCGACGAAACCCCTGTCATTGCCCAGACGGATAAAATCGGTTTTGCCTGTGGACGCATGCGTTCCCAATATTACCAGACCATCTGGAGCGATGACGACGGCAACCTGTATGTATTTTCCGGAGGATACGGACGCACGGCCACCCAGCCGGCAGCCAATGCCAACCTGAAAGCTAAAGTGCAAGGTAAACTGCCTTCGGGAGTGGTCCGCATCCCGGCCGGAAGCACCCGCTTCGATGAATATTACTGCAACCTGGAAACCATGGAAGGCGCCAGCGGACATCCGCTGTTCCGCTGCTGGCATGTGGGCGGTGACTACTTCCTGCTCAACAATTACGGATGCAGTATCGAAGAAGTCACCACATTGGGGACCAATGCCCCCAAAAACGAACTGGTCCTCTTCAAGGCTAGTGAAAAAAAATTAATTACTATCACAGGATTACCCGACAAGAGCCTGATTTCTTCTTTCGGCAATTCGCCATATCTGGAAAATAAGTACTTTTACATCCCAGTACTGACTACTGAAGAAGGCGCCACTCCTACATTCTATAAAATCAACCCAGAAACAGGGGAAGCCGTAAAAGGACTGGAAGTGGAAGCCGACGAAATCACCACGGTAGGCAAAATTGCATTAACCGCGCAATAACATAAAAAAATGAGAAAATTATTCGGAAAAATACATCGCTGGCTTTCCATCCCGTTGGGAATCATTCTTTCGGTCATCTGCTTCTCGGGCGCCACACTGGTCTTCGAGAAGGAAATCACCCAGTGGTTGAATCCCCATATATATAAGGTAAGCATTCCCGAGAAAGGTGCTGCCCTCCTGACTCCGTCGGAGCTGGTAGCCTGTCTGAAAACACAGGTGGCCGATTCGTTGAGGTTGAGCGCCCTCCAATACGGAGGTGCAGCCGACGAACCCGTCATGGTCACCTTCCAGAATGTGAGTCGGAAAAGCCTGAGCGTAAATCCCTATACCGGAGAAGTGAACGGATGGACCCAAAGCTATCCGTTCTTCCAGACCATGCGAAAACTGCACCGCTGGCTGTTGAACCCTCCTTTGCAAAAAGGTGCATACTCCACTGGGAAAGTAATCGTTGGCATCTCCACCTTGCTGATGGTCGTGATTCTGGTGAGCGGACTCGTTATCTGGTGGCCACGTAGCCGGAAGGTCCTGCGCAACCGGCTGCAAGTATCCTGCACCAAAGGCTGGCGTCGTTTCTGGTACGACAGCCACGTAACCCTGGGATTCTACTCCACCCTTTTCCTGCTGGTCATGGCCCTTACCGGCCTCACCTGGTCGTTCGGATGGTACCGCTCATTTGCTTACGGACTTTTCGGTGCCACTGCATCTTCTTCCACCTCCCCTCATTCTCACGCTGCCCCACAGGAGGAAAACAGCACACATGCGAAAAGAAAGGGAAAAACGGAGACAGACTATACGGCATGGGATAAAGCGTTCCAGCATGTACAGGCCCAATATCCCGGCTATACCTCCCTTCGTATCGAAAGGAACAAGATACAAGTGAACCAAAGCCGTTACCTGCGCCGTACGGATACCATGGAATTCAATCCGGCCAATGGGGCACTCACCCGGTTGACTCCTTACACGGATACACCCCGCTCCCAAAAGCTGAGAAGCTGGTTTTATGCCTTCCACACCGGAAGTTGGGGTGGAATCTACACCAAGGTACTCTATTTTCTAGCCGCCTTTATAGGAGGCGTACTTCCACTCAGCGGGTATTACCTGTGGTGGAAAAAGAGAAGAAAATCTACAAGGTAAGTCGGGCCAGGTAGTCATAATGACTGCCTTCCTTCACGAGTTCGGCCTTGAAACCATATTGGGAAGCATACAGACTCAATGTATTGAAATCCACATACAGCCAGTCGAATGCTTCCCCTTTTATTTGTTTGTACTGCATCCGGAAGTCCAGCTGTCCGTAATAATCGGCGGCCAGATCCACCACGAAACTCCCGTCCTCTTCCTCAAACAAGTATCTCAGGTCGCTGGAATCCATCAGAATACAACCACCTGGGTTCAACAACAGCTTCATCCGTTGGAAGAATGTCCCGAAATTTTCTACCCGGCCAACAATGCCCGAACCGTTCATCAGCATCAAGACAGTATCGAAACGCTCCGCAAAATGCGGGTCGAACAAGTTGACCAGCTGTGCGTTCACTCCGCGGGCCTGCATCACCTCCACCGAAAGCGGCGAAATGTCGATGGCCACTGCCTCCTTTCCCATTTCCTGCAAGGCCAGCGAATGACATCCACTGCCTGCACCTACACCCAGAATCTTTCCTTCTGCCAAATTCAATGCAGTCTGCTCCAGGACAGGCATGTGTGCATACGTGCGGAACAATTCCTTCACCGGAATCTCATCCTCTTCGAACTGAGAAGAAAACACCCTCAGTTTTCCGGCTTTCCCGGCTTGGAAATAATCATATATCGCAGCCCCCATCGGGTCTTTCTCTTTTCGCAAGATTGTGGTCTCCATTATTGTCTTTCTTTTTATAAAACTGCACAAAGATACAAAACAAAAATCATTGTGGTTATTTATTCATTATATTCATGCATTTTTCAGAAAAAAACGACAAAAAAGTAAGAATTTATGCATGATATTCAAAATATATCCGTATTTTTGCAGCCATAAAAGAATAATTATACAATGAAGAACAAGAATAGCAGACTTGATTCCATTAAAATGATCATCTCCAGCAAGGAGATTGGAAGTCAGGACGAACTCTTGCAAGAGTTGACGAAAGAAGGATTCCAATTGACACAAGCCACCCTGTCACGCGACTTAAAACAGCTGAAAGTGGCCAAAGCCGCCAGTATGAACGGAAACTATGTGTATGTACTCCCCAACAACACGATGTACAAGCGCATGACCGAACCGCAGAAAGCCAGCGAAATGCTGCGTCACAATGGTTTCATCTCTATCGAGTTCTCCAACAACATCGCCGTAATCAAGACTCGCCCCGGTTACGCCAGCAGCCTGGCATACGACATTGACATGCACAACTTCCATGAAATCATCGGCACCATTGCCGGCGATGACACTATCATGTTAGTAGTACGCGAAAACTGTACCCGCACGGAAGTCAAGCATGCCCTTGCAAATATCATCCCGAATATAAACCAACTATAACTGATAAAAACAAGAATGGAACCTACTAAACAAATTGATGTAATGGTAGCCGACGCCTCACACGAGGTTTATGTTGACACAATATTGGACACGATTAGAGAAGCCGCTAAAGTCCGTGGTACGGGTATTGCTGAACGTACCCACGAATATGTAGCTACCAAGATGAAGGAGGGGAAAGCCATCATCGCTTTATGCGGAGACGACTTTGCCGGATTTACTTACATCGAATCATGGGGTAACAAACAATATGTGGCTACCTCCGGACTGATTGTCCATCCGAAATACAGAGGTCTGGGACTGGCCAAGCGTATCAAACACGCTTCGTTCACCCTGGCCCGCCTACGATGGCCGAAAGCCAAGATTTTCAGTCTGACTTCAGGAGCCGCCGTGATGAAAATGAATACGGAACTGGGCTATGTGCCGGTCACCTTCAATGAACTGACAGACGATGAATCATTCTGGAAGGGATGCGAAGGCTGCATCAACCACGAAATCCTGATGGCCAAGAAGCGTAAGTTCTGTATCTGCACCGCCATGCTCTACGACCCGGCCCTGCACACAGATGACAAAGTGAACAATTTCTAAAATACAAAAATAACTGACGACGAAGCCTCTCCCCAAACTACTCCGGAAGACTTCTCCCTAAAAAATAAAGACCATGGAAGAAAAGAAAAAAGTTGTCGTTGCTTTCAGCGGCGGATTGGATACATCTTTCACCGTGATGTACCTGGCAAAGGAAAAAGGATATGAAGTATATGCAGCTTGTGCCAACACCGGCGGATTCAGTCCCGAACAGCTGAAAAAAAACGAAGAAAATGCATACAAACTGGGAGCCACGAAATATGTCACCATCGATGTAACCCAGGAATACTACGAAAAGAGTCTGAAATACATGATATTCGGTAACGTACTCCGTAACGGAACCTACCCTATCTCTGTAAGTTCTGAACGAATCTTCCAGGCACTGGCCATTGCCCGCTATGCCAACGAAATCGGTGCACACGCCATTGCACACGGTTCTACAGGCGCCGGAAACGATCAGGTCCGTTTCGACATGACCTTCCTGGTAATGGCTCCGGGTGTGGAAATCATCACTCTGACACGTGATATGGCATTAAGCCGTGACTATGAAATCAACTACCTGAAAGAACATGGATTTGAAGCCGACTTCACCAAACTGAAATATTCTTACAACGTGGGTATCTGGGGAACTTCCATCTGCGGCGGTGAGATTCTGGACTCTACACAGGGATTGCCGGAAAGCGCTTACCTGAAACAGGTGAGCAAGACTGGCAGCGAACTGTTGAAACTGGAATTCAAGAAAGGAGAGCTGTATGCCGTCAATGGCGTCATCTTCGACGACAAAATCAAAGCTATCCAGAAAGTGGAAGAAATCGGTGCGGCTTACGGTATCGGACGTGACATGCATGTAGGCGACACCATCATCGGTATCAAGGGACGTGTAGGTTTCGAGGCAGCCGCTCCGATGCTGATTATCGGTGCCCACAAATTCTTGGAAAAATATACCTTGAGCAAATGGCAGCAGTATTGGAAAGACCAGGTAGCCAACTGGTATGGCATGTTCCTGCATGAAAGCCAGTATCTGGAACCGGTGATGCGTGACATCGAAGCCATGCTGCAGGAATCACAACGTAACGTGAACGGAACGGCCATTCTGGAACTTCGTCCGTACTGCTTCTCTACCGTAGGCGTAGACTCTAAAGACGACTTGGTAAAGAACAAGTTCGGTGAATATGGTGAAATGCAGAAAGGATGGACAGCTGAAGATGCCAAAGGCTTCATCAAAGTGCTCTCTACTCCGCTTCGTGCATATTATGCAAACCATAAAGACGAGGCCAATATATGATTAAAGTAGGAATTATAGGAGGTGCAGGATATACAGCAGGCGAACTGATTCGCCTGCTCATCAACCACCCGGATGTAGAAATCAAATTCATCAACAGTTCCAGCAATGCCGGCAACAAGATTACCGATGTGCACGAAGGACTGTATGGGGAAACCGACCTGGTCTTTACGGACGAACTCCCGCTCGATACCATCGACGTGCTCTTCTTCTGCACGGCACACGGAGATACAAAGAAGTTCATGGAAAGCCACAACGTGCCCGAGGACTTGAAGATTATCGACCTCTCCATGGACTACCGCATCAAATCGGACGACCACGACTTCGTATACGGTCTGCCGGAACTGAACCGCCGGACTATCTGCAAGAGCAAACACGTAGCCAATCCAGGCTGTTTCGCCACTTGCATCCAGCTCGGACTGCTGCCGCTGGCCAAACACCTGATGCTGAACGACGACATCATGGTCAATGCCATTACGGGAAGTACCGGGGCCGGTGTCAAACCAGGAGCCACCAGCCACTTCAGCTGGCGTAACAACAACCTCAGCATCTACAAACCGTTCGCCCACCAGCACGTACCGGAAATCAAACAGTCGCTGAAACAGTTGCAGAACAGCTTTCATTCTGAAATCGACTTCATCCCTTACCGAGGTGATTTCCCACGCGGCATCTTCGCCACCATCGTCGTAAAGACGAAAGTGGAACTGGAAGAAATCGTGAAAATGTACGAAGAGTACTATGCGGAAGATTCTTTCACCTACGTCGTGGACAAGAACATCGACCTGAAACAAGTAGTCAATACAAACAAATGCCTGATTCATTTGGAAAAACACGGTGACAAACTGCTCATCGTTTCCTGCATCGACAACTTGCTGAAAGGGGCCAGCGGTCAGGCCGTACACAACATGAACCTGATGTTCAACCTGGAAGAAACCGTAGGACTGAAACTGAAACCGAGCGCATTCTAAATCAATGAATAATAAATAATGAATAATTAAAAATGAATGCCCAAACAGAATCCGTTGATTCCGTCTTTTAATTATTCATTTTTAATCTTAATATGAGTATGAAATTATTCGACGTATATCCCCTTTTCGATGTCAACATCGTCAAAGGAAAAGGCTGTCATGTATGGGACGACAAAGGCCAGGAATACCTCGACCTCTACGGAGGCCATGCCGTAATCTCCATCGGTCACGCACATCCCCACTACGTGGAAGCCATCAGCAAACAAGTAGCCACATTGGGATTCTATTCCAATTCTGTCATTAACAAACTGCAGCAGGAAGTAGCCGACCGTCTGGGAGCCATCAGCGGCTACGACGATTACCAGCTTTTCCTGATTAACTCCGGCGCAGAAGCCAACGAGAATGCCTTGAAACTGGCTTCTTTCTACAACGGACGTACCCGCGTCGTTTCTTTTGCCAAAGCGTTCCACGGACGTACTTCATTGGCGGTAGAAGTGACCAACAACCCGAAAATCATTGCTCCTATCAATGACAACGGTCATGTCACCTACCTTCCGCTGAACGATACCGAAGCTCTGAAAGCCGAACTGGCCAAGGGCGATGTCTGTGCCGTGATTATTGAAGGAATCCAGGGCGTAGGTGGTATCCAGGTACCCGACACCGATTTCATGAAAGCCATGCGCCAGGCCTGCGACGAGACCAATACCGTGATGATTCTCGATGAAATCCAATCCGGTTACGGACGAAGCGGTAAATTCTTCGCCCACCAGTACAGCGATGTCCGCCCGGACATGATTACCGTAGCCAAAGGTATCGGTAACGGTTTCCCGATGGCAGCCGTACTGATTAGTCCGAAATTTACCCCGGTGTACGGACAGCTGGGAACCACCTTCGGAGGCAACCACTTGGCTTGTGCAGCCGCCATCGCCGTACTCGATGTGATGAAGGAAGAGAATCTGGTAGAGAATGCAGCCAAAGTCGGTGCCCACCTGCTGGAAGAACTGAAAAAGTTCAAAGGCATCAAGGAAGTACGCGGACGTGGCCTGATGATTGGACTGGAATTTGAAGAACCTATCAAGGAACTCCGCAAGCAATTGCTGTTCGAACAGAAGGTATTTACCGGAGTCAGCGGCACGAACGTGCTCCGTCTGCTTCCCCCGCTCTGTCTGAGTATGCAGGAAGCCGATGACTTCCTGACCCGTCTGCAACACGTCATGAAATAAGAAACGCCCCCCGCCACAAATACTTGTAGCGGGGGTAAATTTTATATTATCCTGAAATTCTACCTTTATAAACGTTCATCAACGATTAGGAGTTTCCCAAACTTTTGTTTCCTGACACCTAAGGTCAATCCACAAATCTCCACATTTCACCTTAAAATCTCCTTTTTCCAATCTCCATTTTCCATCATATCCTACAAAAGCCAAATCACTTGCCTTAATCTTCATTACTACATTCTTTGTTTCACCAGGTAAAAGAGAAACTTTCGCAAAATTACGAAGACGTATATTATCGGGGGTACTACTTGCTACTAAATCTTTAGAGAACAACAATACGGCCTCTTTTCCTTCTCGTTTTCCTGTATTCCTCACATCTACGCTAAAGATCAGTTCATCATCCGCGCCAAAGACCATTTTATTAACTTTCAGATTTGTATACTCATACGTTGTATAACTCAGTCCATAACCAAAAGGCCACTGCACATCCATCACCGCATCATAATTATAATTACCTCCCATCTGTCCTATATTTTCACAAGACTTATAGTCATACGTTGCCAATGAATTAATAAAGCGAGGATAAGTGAAAGGCATCTTGGCACTGAAATTGGCCTCTCCACACAACAAGTTGGCCAGTGCATCTCCTCCATAATTGCCAGGTAACATGACATTTATCACCGCTTTTGCCAACGGTACAATATCATTAATAATACGAGGCCTTCCCTGATTCAAAACCAAGACTACAGGCTTCCCTGTAGCAGCCAGCGCCTTCACCAATTCACGTTGATTAGCCGACAAAGTCAAATCATTCATATTACCCGGAGTTTCACAGTAAGAATTTTCACCGATGCAAGCTATAATCACATCTACTCCTTCTGCAGCCGATACTGTTTTTTCAATCTCAGGGGTATTTTCTTCCCACCAGTTATCGTTTTTATAAGGTGCATACGTCACGCCCGGTTCATAGACGACATTCTCTTTCCCAAATTTGTCACACAATGCTTCATAGATTGTATGATAAGCTCCAGCAAACTCATCCGCCCGATGTCCTTGCCAAGTGTACGACCATCCTCCGTTCAAGCAACGCATGGAATTTGCATTCGGGCCGGCAAGTAAAATCTTCACTCCACGCTTCAAGGGAAGCAAATTGTCTTCATTTTTCAAAAGCACTTCCGACTCTTCCGCAGCCTGCAAAGCCGCATCAGCAAATGTCTTGGATCCAAACTGGTCATATTCTTCAATATCCCAATAAGGATTCTCAAAAAGCCCCAACCGATATTTCAGTCTCAACACACGGGCCACTGCATCATCAATACGGCTCATCGGTACCTCACCTTCTTCTACCAATTCCTTCAGATAATCACAGAAACTTACCTCATAAGGTACCATCGACATATCAATGCCCGCATTAATCGCTATCTTTATCGCCTCTTTTTTGGTCGCCGCAATATGGTCACGCGTACAAAGGTTATTGATATCTGCCCAGTCTGTAACTATCATTCCATCCCAAGCCAAACCTTCTTTCAACCATTCCGTCAATAACTCTTTATTGGCATGGAAAGGCATTCCATTGTCAACCCCGGAGTTCACCATTATCGATAAAGCCCCGGCTCTTACTGCTGCCAAAAACGGAGCGAAATGCTTTTCGCGTAAGTCGGAACGAGAAATGGAAGAAGGTGTACGGTCCTTACCTGATACCGGAACTCCATATCCCATATAATGCTTCAAACAGGCCGCCACATTATATGGTCCGATATGATTCGGGTCTTTCCCCTGAAACCCTTTTACGGCTTCAACCCCCATTTCTGCATTCACCAAGCAATCTTCACCATAATTTTCCCACATACGCGGCCATCGAGGGTCACGTCCCAAATCTACTACAGGAGCATAAGTCCATGGAATACATCCAGCCTTCGTTTCATAAGCAGAAATTTCAGCCCCACGACGTACTAGTTCCCGATTAAAAGTTGCCCCCATATTCACACCTTGAGGAAATAACGTCCCATCCAACGTGTAAGTAGTTCCATGAATCTGGTCTACTCCATAAATACATGGTATTCCGATTTCCTTCATCGACTTCTCCTGAATCTGACGGATTGCGGCAGCCCATACCTCCTTTTTTTGCGCCACACTCAAAGGTACATTCAAGATAGAGCCCACTTTATATTTGCCAATCACCGTATCCAGCATTGCTTCACTCAGTTTAAAGCCGTCCTTACTTCCAGGGAAATCGGTTATAACATCCACTGTAATTTCACACATTTGGCCCACTTTCTCCTCAAGTGTCATCTTTTTCAACCATTTCTGAATATGCGCTTCAATCACCGGATCAGCCGGAATAGCAGGAGAAGGCTGGGCCATCCCTACAAGACTTCCAGCGCAAACCATAGAAGCCATTGCCAAGTTTCGAATGTTTTTCATGATATATTTTATTTTGCAATTTAATTCAATCAAAAAAAGTTCAGGCAAAACGTTCCAGAATCTCCATACACATACGGCCGTTATGATAAGGGCATTTCCAGAATCCAGCCTTATCATCTTTTGTATTGACCGTTCCATCGGCATACAAACTCCAATGCCACTCACCATGCACCTTATCCACTAATTTCGCTTGAATGAAATTCCAGCATCGCAACGCGATTTGCAATGCTTCTTCATCCCCAAAATGCTGATAAAGATTCACATGTCCTACCACATTTTCAGATTGAACCCACCAATGCAGTTCACGGTCAATCTTTCCTTTGCTGACAAAGTTCTCGTAAATCATACTGCCATCAGGATTCAGACCTTCATCTGCCGCCTCAGCAATTTTCACAATAGCCGGCTCCACCTTTTTCAACAAATCCTGATCACCCACCACCAGCGCTGCCTCATGTATCAACCAAGAAGCTTCAATATCATGTCCGTAGGATACTATCTGATACTTATTGGTCCAGTCATCCTCAAAGAACAGATTCAGGTGATATGTTTTGGCATCCAATATCTTCTCTAAAAACAAATTGACCAGATTGACAATCTGCTTCTTCAGGCGTTCATCTTTCCATACACGATAAAGATTAGTATAAGGTTCCAGAATATGCAAATGTGTATTCATCGTCTTCTTCTCATTCTCGTCCTTATCACTCAAACGCATATCTTCTATCGGATGCCAGTCGCGCGTCAGCGCTTCCACGTATCCGTTCTTGTCAGCATCAAAACTATATTTTTCAATTACCTCAAACAACCGGCAAGCATAGTCCAAAGCTTCCGTATCTCCCGTCGCACGTGCATACTCACTCAACCCATAAATGGCAAAGCCGATGGCATAAATCTGTTTTTTGGTATCAAGTGGATTCCCTTCACAATCCAATTCCCAATAAACACCTCCAAACTCCGAGTCATAGAAATGCTCAATCAGATAACGTTTGGCACGTGTAGCCGTTTCCAGATATTCCTCTTTATGAAGCAAACGGTATGCAGCCGAAAAGGTCCACAAGATACGTGCATTCAGGATGGCTCCCTTTGATGCAGACACCTCCAATACATCCTCTCCGGTAATACGGCCATAAAATCCACCATGTTCACAGTCAATCATCTTGTTCATCCAAAACGGAAGTATATTCTGTTCCAGTTCTGCTTTCACCTCCGTACAGAACTGATTTATCTTCTCATTCTTCATCTTTTGATTCTCTCTTTAAATTTAACTGTTCCATTATACCTTTCATCTTCTGTTCTCCCAATGGATAGAAGAGAATAAAGACTATCGAAATAAATGCAGCCGCAGCCGGAAGCAAGCTTAGAAACATCTTAATACCCTGAATGGTCTCTGCACTCTGTACGGCATTGGCCTGAAATCCAAAGAAAGACAGCAGCCATCCGGTAACCGCCGTACCAATGGCCCATCCAAATTTCTGGCTCATGGACGAAGCACTAAAAATCAATCCTGTAGCACGGTTTCCAGTCTTCAGCTCTGAGAAATCAGCACAATCAGCATACATAGACCATAACAGAGGAAAGATACTGCCGGCACATACACTTATCAGACATTGAAATACAAAAATCAACGTCAAATCCTCCTTATCAAACCAGAAAAATATCACACTTAACACCGAAGCAAGCAACATGGCAAGTGCAAAAGTTCTCTTCTTTCCTATTTTATTACTCACAGGAGCAGCCAGGACTACCCCTACAATATTTGCAATCTGTCCTACAGAAAGATACAAACCACTCAATACAAACGATACTCCCATTAACGAAATGGTATGATACTCTTCCTCTATCACATAATATTTAAAGTAATAAACAGCGGCTCCGTCACGGATAGAATTGAATACCAATGTGGCCACTCCAGCTCCAAACAAAATCCACCAAGGTTTATTATGAAGCAAATCCTTGATATCTTCCTTCAAAGACGTCTTCTTGTCATTTATCGGTTTCACCCTCTCTCTGGTCCAAGCAAAACAACCAAGGAATAGCACAGCGCACATCACCGCAATCACCACCACTGCCATAAACCAGCCAAACTGCTGTTCACCCAATTCTTTACTCTGCCCGCTAAACCAATTCACCATTGGCATAAACAGTAACAAAGCGATAAAACTGCCCAGATAAGCAAACATCATACGATACGTAGACAACGTATTACGCTCTGACGGGTTAGGGCTCATCACTCCCAACAATGAAGCATAAGGAACATTGATTGCAGAATATACCATCATCATCAGTGAATAAGTGATATACGCATACACCAATTTTCCCATGTCGCCAAAAGGAGGCGTATAAAAAGTAAGTACTCCTATTAACCCAAACGGAACGGCCAGATACAATAAATAGGGACGGAACTTTCCCCATCGACTGGAAGTACGGTCGGCTATTACCCCAACAATCGGATCGAATACAGAATCCCAAATACGCGTTACCAAGAACATTGTACCTACCATTGCAGCCGGTAGTCCGAACACATCCGTATAGAATATCATCAAATAGGCCCCAAATAGCTTCCAAAACATAGAAGAAGCCATGTCTCCAAATCCGTAGCCAATTTTTTCCGTGAGTTTTATCATAGCAGCACTTACCTTTCTCTATTATTTCATCAGTTTCATGTTTTTATCAATCAATCGTTTCAATGTCTTAACCGAAGCTGTAGTCGTCAAACCATCCTGTGGTGTATTCATGCAATAATCCACCAGCTTATCTATCGTAGACACAGCCACGTGCATCCGTGTATCGGAAGAAGCATAATAAATGAACACCTTTCCGTCTTCATCCGCAATCCAGCCGTTGGTGAAAAGCACATTTGAGACATCCCCAATCCGTTCTTCCCCCTCCGGAGCCATGAAATAACCTCCAGGAGACGCAATGACCTTGGTAGGATCCTCCAGCGAAGTCATATACATATACAATACATAACGTAAGCCCGCTGCACATCCGCGTACACCGTGTGCCAGATGCAACCATCCTTTGGGAGTCTTGATAGGATGAGGGCCTTCACCATTCTTCACTTCTTTGATCGTATGATAATAGCGACAGTCGATAATCTTTTCTTCCGTCACTTCCGCATGTGTAATATCGTCTACCAAAGCCCAACCGATACCTCCACCACTTCCGGCATCAATGAATCCATCCTGCGGACGAGTATAAAACGCATATTTGCCATTCACAAACTCCGGATGCAGCACTACATTACGCTGCTGGCTCTTTGATTTCAAGTCTGGCAAACGTTCCCAAGTCTTCAGGTCTTTTGTACGGGCAATGGCAGCCGTAGCCGTAGCCGACGATAAATCACCCTCCGGAGCATTGTCATCATGACGTTCCGCACAAAAGATACCATAAATCCAACCGTCTTCATGTGCCGTCAAGCGCATGTCGTAAATATTAGTAGCCGGAATCACATCATCAGGCATGGTCACCGGATAATCCCAAAAACGGAAGTTATCCACCCCATTCGGACTTTCAGCCACTGCAAAGAAAGATTTACGGTCGGCTCCTTCCACACGAACCACCAATACATATTTACCGTTCCACTTAATGGCTCCGGAATTCATGGCTGCATTCATGCCAATACGTTCCATCAGATAAGGATTCGTCTTTTCATCCAAATCATAACGCCAGAACACCGGGGTATGGGCTGCTGTTACTACTGGATATTTATAACGAGTGTACACCCCGTTAGTGGTTTCAACAGGCTCATTCTTTCGAGTAATCAACTCTTCATGCTGAGCGAACAATTTTTTTACTTTGTCTTCAAAAGTACTCATATCAATTTATATTTTCATTTCATTTTATATTTTTCATATCTCCTGCAAACAATGTGCGTGGATTATTATAGAATTTCAGAAAATCATCTGCCGACGGATGTCCCGGATAAGGCGCATAATAATGATTATCTCTTTCACGTGCATTTCTCCATACCAGCACATAACTTATCGGGTACTTCTCTATTACCGGCATTAAGGTTTGAGTCCACCATACTGAATCAGGAATTGTTTCATACCCTGTTTCGGTTACAGCCATCACCTTTTTATGTGCTTTGCTTACCTGTGTCATGATGGTAAGTGCATTATCTAAACTCTTCACATAAGCCTCTTTGTCAAATTGATATGCATCTACTCCTATCAAGTCGATAATATCATCACCCGGATAACGTTCCAGATACTCCACAGAATCTTTAGGTTCCGTGCCCGGAGAATACGCATACAACAACTGGGTAGCTCCCTTTTCCTGCATACGTTCGTACGTCATCCGCCAAAGTGCTTTATAGTCTTCCGCAGAACAAAGGTTTTGTCCCCACCAGAACCAGCTTCCCGTATGCTCATGCCACGGACGGAAAAGGACTGGAACCTTTATACCTTCCGGCGTTTGTATTGAGTTCAGATAGTCGGCCACTTTATCCAGCCAACCCATAAACTTATCATGATTTACTCCTCCAGGCAATACAGATTTCACGACTGTCGAATCACTCACATCCCATGAATCTTTTCCCGTTACCGGATTATCCACATGCCAACTGAAAGAAGACATTCCTCCACGTTCATATTGTGCCACTACCTCTTTCCGAATACGGTCTAACGACACATTATCCAGATTCTTGTCTCCATAGATTTCAATACGCCCCAAATCGAAAGACATCATGGCTGGATAATCACCACACACACTCTTCACATCACTCCGCGCAGAATCACCATCCCAACCAATACCGTACACCGGATCATCATGATGCCCGAACATAAACATTTTATGCTGAGGAAGATTCTCAAGCACGTGCAACATAAAACATGCTTCAGATGTCTTATTCATTTTTAATTGTCTTTTTTGCCGATTGCCACAAGCAGTCAAACAAATCCCTACAACCATAATCAAAACAACAACATTTGAGATTTTCATAATAATTAGTTTTATTATTTAACATCAGCAAAGGTAGAGAAATTTCATACCGCAGAATGATACAATCTTAACATATACATATACGTTTTTTTCTTTAAAAACATCAGTCTATCATATCTAATAAAGGAGTAACTATGATTATTACTTATCACATAGTCACTCCTATAAACTACTTATGTGATAAATTTTATTTAAATGACGGAAGTTGATCGCGGGTTATCACATACGATTGTGACATAGCGTCCAGCCACCATTCTCTATCAGCATGAGAAAGCGCTGCACCATCATTATCATACCATGGCATAAACCACAACCAACGTGCTCCAGCGTCCCACTGTTCTGAAAGCAATCCCAGTTCACTATTTGTATCAATATAAGCTCCACACTCACTCAGAGTTACCATCTTACTACCATACTCCGAAACGACAATCTGATATTGAGCAGCGCAATCTACAGCATCATTTCCATACAAATCTCGTCCTACAATATCTACATATTCATCCCCCGGATACCAGTCTGAATCACCTGTTTCTGTTGTCCATACCCAAATCAAGTTATTAAGCCCCTGAGCCTTGAAATAGTCAAACATCTTTATCCAGAGTTTCTTGAAACTGTCGGCATTCTTTCCCCACCAGAACCATCCACCAGCAGCTTCATGAAGCGGACGCCAAATAACAGGTATATTTGCATCCTTCAACAGTTTCAAATAACCGACAATCTTTTCCAAATCCGTATTAACAGTCTGATATTCCCACGTTCCTTCTACAAATACATTATCAATATCGAAAGAAGTCTGATCTATATAGGTGGTAAGTTCTCCACTTCCATTTGAAGCCGGAACATTCCAGTGCCACATAGCAGCAACCAGCCCTCCATTGTCCCACCACTGAGAAACCGGAGTTATATCTCCATAATTAATCCAACTATCTTCTGCCGAAGACTGTAGATGAATATAATCAAAGCAGTTCAATGCCGGATATTTACCTGTCCATTGATAAACCTGCTCAGACTCTTCAACATTCCACGCAACATTAGCCATCATTCCTGAAATAGTTTTCTGCTCATAGGTTTCCTGCAAGAAATCATATACTCTCTGAGCTTCAGCTGTCAATGTATTCACCGGGGTATTATCCAATCCCTGAGTCGTAAAACTAATCTCTACAGCAGGGGCCGACATCGAATTAGGTCCTGTAACCAGTCCCTCTGGAACTGAGAAAGTATAAGTTGTATTCCTAGAAGGACAGTTTGCAACTACTACCAGTGTAGGACTTGAACCTATCACATCGGCACTGACAATACTTCCATCATTAGAAATCGACAGTAAATCTTTATTTTTGGATGCAAAAAACACATTCTTGTCGTATGTAAGACTGATTGTTACATTACCCGACTGAATTCCCGATGTACCGGTAACAGGAGTTGTTGAAACCAAAGTGGGAGAAGCAACCTGTGCTATTTCATGCTCAACTTCTGTTGAACATGAAATAGTAGTAAATAATGTTGCTATAAACAAAAAACATATATAAACTTTATTCATACTTTCACTTATTTAATGTAGACTGATTTTATTGTATAATTCTGTCCGCTGATAATCAAGCCTCCAGACTGCAACTGAGTCAGTATATCCTGGGTTATAGTCAACGAGAAGTTACCATCAATATTAAAATACTCAGTGCCCGGAGCAATAGCAGCCCAGCTACTATTCTTGAACGAACCTTGAGCACCAGCCTGTAAATCGGATACAACAACAGTAATAACCTGTCCTACTTGAGCCATTGCAAACATATTAGAAGAGATTTGTGCTGAGTTCGCCCATGAGCCAGTAGCCAATGGACCTTCATAAATAAGAGTTCCCATAGAACCTACAATTTCAATCTGATAAGAAATACTTCCATTCGATGAAACCAATTCCAAGGTTGCCTCTCCTACTGTTTCAGCTGGTAAGGAAATCATCAATTTAGAATCACGTAATATAAACTGTACCTGACTTCCGTTAACATTAACCTGTGTCAGCTTATCTCCATTAGCAACCTCTAATTCCAAAAGAGCTCCAACATCTACCTTCTCTGGCAGACTCATGACATAACAGCATTCAGGTTTTGTTACTGTAAGTGAAGGGGCCTCAACTGTTTCTCCATTATACATATTCAAAACAATGTTTCCAGTTTTTGCTTCCATCGGAACAGACACAGACAACTGACTAGCAGATGAAGAAGAAACCGCAACTGTTTGTCCGCCTCCAAAAGTAACCGAAGCAACCAAATCCAGATTCTGTCCGTTTATCAGCAAACTTTCTCCAGCTGGTATAGAAGATGGATTATAACTTCCAACCAGAGGTTTTAATGTTTCGATAACAATACTTACCTGTTTGCCACTTTTCGTATTCAATATAAGGCTACCACTTTGTGCAGCTTCCGGCATAACCACGGTGAGTTCTTTTTCAGATAGAGAAGCTGGCAGAACATTTTCTGCTACACCAGGGAAAGACAGACTGGTTACAAGATCCAAATTTAAACCTGTCAAAACAATCTCATCACCTCCACGAAGGCCGGAAGTTGGAGTAGCAACAAGATTAGTCGGTACAGCTATTGTCAAATGAGCAACAGTAACCTTTACTCCCGAAGCAGGAATGACAACAACATCCCCATCGGAAGCATTTTCCGGCAATATAAATTCAATAGCAGTCGGACTTGTTACTGTAAATTCTACTTCAGTTCCATCAGGCATCAGCATCTGTCGAACCAAATCAAGATTTTCTCCATTTATTTCGACAACATCACCCGGTTTAGCATTTTCCTTATTCACTACAGCTTCTACAGACGGCAGGATAACCACCAGATCTTCTTCCGAGTAAATCAGATTTGGCAACTCTTCACCATCAGATAAAATAATCTGTCCGGTCTGTGCTTCTTCAGGAACAAGCAATTTTATCATATTCCGTTCATGTGTAATGAAATCCTCCTCAGTAACAGTTACATCATCTGCAAAAATGACCTCATGAATCAGATTTAAATATTCACCTTCGATGGTTAACTCATCACCAGGCAATACTGTAGCCGGTGTAAAGTTTTCTATAGAAATAGGTTCTGTAAAAGTCAGTTCCGTTTTCGTAGTTATATCCCCATTAGGTGTTCTCAGTGTTACCAGTCCAGGTTGTGCTTCCTGAGGAACAGTGATACGGATTTCTCTGTCACTGATTACATTGATATCTGTAATATCTGCACATCCTGGAATAACCACTGCTGTAACCTGATTCATTCCACTACCCAAAAATCTTAACTCACCTCCACGAGCAACCGGAGATGGACCAAAAACATTCAAACTGATACCTCCTACATACTGATTAGTATCTACATCGTCACCTTTCAGACAAGAGGTAAACGAAACACCTGTCAATAAAAGTGCTCCAGCCAAACAAAGGACCGATAATCTATTTGTTTTCATCGTACATTCATTTTTTTAATTAATAGATAGGCACTACGCGAATATTATCGATACAGATAGTTGGCGAGCAGGCAGTTCCTGTAACACCACCATTCCATACAAACAAGGTCAGACCAGTAATATCTGTTGACGACAACGAAGAAAGAGAAATGCCCGAAGCACCATAACGGAATTCAGATAGCGGCACTGTAACGGTAGTCCAGCCTGTAGTAGTATAACTTCCGCTAGACTGCCAAGGAATCCACAACGCACGAGGGAATGTATCTCCCTGGAAGAACGAATTGTTCATATTATCACCACTAACCTCATTATTAGTTGTCAGCAAGATTTGCATAGCACATGCACTCCATGCATCAGGTACATTCACTTCAAATTTAAGTTGCAAGTTACTCAAATCCTCAAAATCGACCAATGTATTCAAATAAGGAGTTGCTTCATCTCCATAAGGCCAATACTCAAAAGCAAAATCAGAATCATTCCATGAGCCATTATCCAAATCTCCTTGAAATATCAGATAGTTGCCATCTAAAGAAGAAACATTCTCCAATGTTCCTATTGTAGCGGCATGCCAACCATTGTCTTTTGCTATAGCATCATCACCATCATCATCAAAATCGAATAAGATACCATCGTTCTCCATGTAGCGGAACGTAGACTGTCCTGTTCCATAGATAGACTCTACATTTACATATCCTGTTTCCGCACCTTCAGGAACAACAAAGCTAATAGCATTTCGGGTCAGACTGGTAATTTCAGTAACAGGGACATTAGCTATTTCTACAGTTAATGGAATATTTGGATCATCAATGAAATAATCTCCATAAATCGTAGCAACAGTTCCTGGCTGAGCATATTCGTTAGACATAGATGTAATCTCCGGAGCTGGAACCAATACATTAAAATCGTATGTTACAGTTTCGTGATTCTTATTAATTAAATAAATTTTATTTGTAACGACACTCGGTATTGTTGACGGAATATCTACAATCAATGTATTATCCGTTATCAAACTTGTATTTAAGATGGCCTTCTGATCATTGAAATAAAGTTCGTATACACTCCGCAGATTTTCTCCGACCAGACAAATCGTATTCGACATATAAGCTCCTGTTATCAACGAATCAGCAACTTCCGGATCTGTCATTCGTATATAGTTTACTGTAGGAAGTCCATCTGCAATTTCATACTTATCAGGTTCGTCTTCACACGAAGTCATCATAACTCCAGAAAGGACGGCTCCCACTATAACTAAGCCTTTTATATATTTCATTAGTTTCATCATAACTCTTATTTTTATTAATAACTAAATTCACTTCGTACATCTACATGAATCGGATCTTCCATCAAATGAGGATTAAATACCACATCTTCTGTCGGGAAAGGCAATGTAAAGCTCGAAATAGTAACATTAGGTTTTACAGCATTCGGATTATATCGATGCTCGTCCGGATTTACTGTAAAAGAACCTATCTGATAATAAGTTTCTAAAGTTTCCCACCCCTTAAAACACCAACTTTTCTCATT